>OLGO01000798.1_pt1 | contig 26242 bp, 9 predicted proteins | sample 1605861 | NCBI WGS metagenome assembly OLGO01 (sample SAMN03283253) | human gut metagenome | biome: human-associated habitat; material: feces | host: Homo sapiens | place: USA | collected 2013
CTCTTCTAAAAAAGGATGCTTTCCCATCATAAGCGGCAAAAATGTTCCCTGCTTTGAAAGTGGATGTCGCTGCTGCTCCGTAGTGACACTCTTCATCGTTCTGGTGTACACTTCATTTTGCGGAGCATCTGCAAGTCCTTCTTCAAAACTTCCTCTCACATGAAAATATCCGTTTCCTTGTGTAAAAATTCCTTCATAATATTTATTTTTGTCTTGATCAAATCCATCTTCTACAATTTCAAATCCATTAATCCGCAAAATTTCATCATTCATCATCCGCACTCCTCCGAATTCTATTCTTTTACAGAACCGGCAGCCAATCCGGATATTACTTGCTTCTGCATCAACATATAAACAATAATACTTGGAACTGTAACAAGCACCGTAGCTGCAAACATAGCTCCATAATCACTTGCAAACGCACTCTTGAAATAATATAACGCAATTGGAAGCGTTCTTTTTTCAGTTCCCGTAGTCAATGTCAACGCAAACTGGAATTCATTCCAACAAAGCAGGAACTGAAGTACCCCGGCAGTCGCAAATGCCGGTCTCGTAAGCGGCAAAATAATTTGTACAAATGTTCTGAAAAATCCTGCTCCATCAATATATGCAGCTTCCTCCAAAGTAGGAGAAATTGTCTTATAATAGCTCATCATAATATATAAGGTAGTCGGCATTCCAAGCGCCGCATATACAACTATCAACCCTGTCAACGTATCGTAAAGATGTGCCGAATTTAACGTTTGATATAACGGCTGCAAAAGCGCGGCTCCCGGAATCACAAGAGCTGCCGAAAACAGCATTGTAATCAAACCCTTAAATCGAAATCTACATCTTACAAGCACATATGCTGCCATACTGAAAATCAACAAATTCAATATTGTTGCTATAATTGCCACCAAAATACTATTTTTGTAAAATGTCGTCAGCGGAGCAATCTCGAATGCTTTCACATAATTATCAAGCTGCAGACCATTGGGGTATCCTACAACCGAAGACATAATTTCCGCATTCCCCTTAAATGACGAAGAAAGCACCCATAAAAATGGAACAACTGAAATAATCACGATAAAAATCAAAAAGACTGCCGCTAATATTTTCCGTATTATCTTCATTTTCCCACCCCCTATTCTTTATCCATTTTGTAAATCTTCCGAATAATTCCAACCACAACAAGCCCCATCACAATCAAAATAACACCCTGTGCATTCGCCAAGCCGTAATTATTATCTGTAAGAGCTGTCTGATACAAGTACATCGGCATATTCATTGTCTTACCTGCCGGTCCGCCGTTTGTTGTCATCATAATGATATCCAACTTCTGCAGCATACTTGTTGCGGCAAGAATTGTAGCCGTTCCGATAATGTTTCTCATCAAAGGTAATACGATCTTTATATCAATTTGTAAATCTGTAGCTCCATCTACCTTTGCCGCTTCATATATATCTTCCGGTACAGATGCCATCTCTGCCATAACAAGAATCGTAACAAGACCTGCATACGGCAGCCATGTTAATGTCACTGTTAAAAATGCGGTATCTGCTCCGAGAAACCAGTTCTGTGAAAAATCAGTTCCCGTCACCGCACGGATAATATTGTTTACCATTCCAAATTGTGGGTTCATAATACACAAAAACAACATTCCAAGCGCCGCGCTGGAAATAATATTGGGGATCATAAATACCCCTCTCATAAGATTTGTATACCATTTTTTTCTTCTCAATATAAGCGCGAGCGTCGTACCAATGCAGACATGTATTGTTGATTGAAGCACAATCCAGATAATTGTATTGACTATAACTTTCCTGAAATCCTCATCTTCTGTAAATAGATAAATATAGTTTTTTAATCCGGCAAAAGTCGGAGATGTTCCGATTGTCCAATCAGTAAACGACGTTATTCCAAGCTGAACAATCGATATAAGAAAAACAAATACAAATAACAGAAGCCCCGGTGCAAGAAAGATTACAATCCATCTTTTCTTCTTTGTCATCTTTCAATTCATCCTTTCATAAAAAATAATGGAACAAAAATTTAAGCTTCATCATTTTATTTCGAACGACAAAGCTTAAATTTATATCACATTGTTTACTTATTTCGTCTTAGCCGCCGCTTCAGTCAGTTTCTTTGCCATTTCTTCAGGTGTCATATTACCCGCTGCAAGATCTGGATAGTATGCTGAAAAAGCTTCAATCGTACTTGCTACCGCCGTGTTGTCAATATTATTAAAATCCGACTTATTGGAATTGCCCATCTCTACAAGCTCTGCAACCAACGGATTTTCTTTTATAAATTTGTCTGACATTTGCACTTGATCTGTAAGTGGAAGTGCCCCTGCGTCTTCAAGGAAAATAGTTTGTGCCTCTTTTCCAGTCTTAAATTTCAAAAATTCTAAAGCCGCTTCCTGTACTTTCTCATCATCTTCATTCGTACAAAGCACATAGCCAACTTCGTATTGTTCAATCAGACCGCTTTCCGGATAAGCTGCAATTCCTATTTGATCTTTCAATTCCGGAAGTGTTTTTTCCGGATCTTCAAAATCCGGTGTCATCCAAGGTCCATTTGCGATCATTGCTGTTTTCCCTTGTTCAAAATTGTTCATTGCATTCGCCGCAAGTGCACCGACTGCATCACTTGTCGTATATTCCGCAAGACATTCTTGAATCATTCCAAGCGCTTTTACAACTGAATCATTCTCATAAGATTCCGGATGAAACGTGTTCATAAATTCATTTCCGGCTTCTCCGTCTGTTCCGATCATGGCAGCCAGCCAAAGATTCGTTGTCCAACAATTTTCCCCCGTCATCAGCGCAAGCGGTGTATAGCCTGCCTCTTTCAGCTTTTCATTATTGGACATAAATTCGTCCCAGGTTTCTGCCGGCTTAATTCCTGCATCTTCAAACATTGCCTTATTATAAAAATATCCGATGATCTGTTTCTGATTTGCAATAGAATAAAGTGCGTCACCATCTTTATTGTACTCAATCGCGCCTTCGCCAACTTCTTCTTTCCACTCTGCATCTTCCTCAAGCAACGGTATCAAATCTACAGCTTGACCATTCTTTACAGCTAATTCACGAATTCCTTCTTTTCCGATTACCACATCCGGAAGTGCATTAGATGCTGCCAAAGTTTTCATTTTATCAACATAAGCCGAATCACTCGGCAGCTCCTCAATATTTACTTTTATTTTTCCTTCGTACTTCTTATTAAACTCATCAATTACCTTTTTTTCGGCTTCCGCAGACTGATGAGTACCTACCATAAATGTAGCATAATCGATTTCTACCGGTCCGTCTCCACCCTTTTTTGCATTCTTTTTCCCTTCGCCGCTTCCACAAGCTGCAAGTGATGCCGCCATGCATCCTACAAGTAATAGTGCCATTATTTTTTTTAATTTCATCTTTTCTCCCTCCTTGTTTTTCTTCTCTTAAGATGCTTCTATTATAAGATTCTGCATCTCTAAAGAACATCTATTATTCTGACCCTCATTTGTTAAAATTTGACTTTTTTTATTATACATACTCTGTTTCTTTCGTTTATATATGATTATTTTTACTTCTTTTTGTGAAAATTTGATAACTTCACTCATCCTTGATAAAATCCTTCACTCTGAGTGCATAAAAAATCGCCAAAGCCTTACACTTCAGCGATTTTCAGAATTTTTAATCTTTTTTTGTTTTCTTGTATACGGTCATGCCACAAAATCCCACAAACGATAATATAATCAACACATATAAGAATGTACTATAATTAGCGTCTCCCGTCTTAACCGCGCTATTTTGTTGATCACTTGACTCAGACGATTCTTTGTCCGGCTTAAAAGGTTGATTGTCCGGCTCGGAAGGTTGATTGTCCGGTTCAGAAGGTTGATCATCCGGTTCGGAAGGTTGATCATCCGGTTCGGAAGGCTCTCCCGGCTCCAGCGTTTCTTTATTTTTAACCAAAACCTTTGCCAATGCAGATAATGTATTATCCTCTTTTGCAACCACCTTTACCAAAAGTTCTTTTGCTGTTTCATCTTCACCGACACTCAGTAAGCCCAACTCTGAAATGTTCGTATTTTCAGATTTTGCTCCTTCTATATTCCAGATTACACTTTTGTCATCTATCCCTGTTATCTCGGCCGTAAATTGCAGCGTATCTCCCTGCTTTACCTCTGCTTCTTTTGGAAGAAGCGTAATAACCGCCTCCTCTAACTTCGATACTGTAAATTTCGTTGATGCACTTCCATCCTCTGAAACAATCTCTATCGTATGGCTTCCTAAACTTAAACTTTCTATATAACTTTCTTTTAATGTAACCTTTGTCAAGCCTGTTTTCTCTTTAACATCACAGTTCTCAGCATCATAATGATCATTCTCAAGTATTGTGCCATCTACTCTTACTTCTTTGAACTTACTAAACTCTGCGTTAGAAATAAAGACTGCCGGTGCACCTGCGATTACCGATAAGTTTTCTCCCTCTATTATTTCATAAACAGAAATTTCTTTATATACTGCGTTCACAACCACATCGCTTATTCCCATTACAAATGTTGTTTCCGCACTTTCCGGATCTTCAAGAACTACTTTGCCACTCTCAACAATCCATTTATCAAACACCATTCCTTCTTCAGCTTCATCGGCTTTTATTGTAACTTTTGTTCCCTCCGCCGCTGTGTTCGGTGTGGCTGTTCCATTTCCGACAGTTACACTATATTCTTTTTGCTCTGTTCCTTGTTCTGTAATCAAATCTAAATAATCATAATTAACATCTGCTGAATGTCCGGCATGATAAGAACTATTTACAAACGCGATTGTACTCACACCCTCATTTAAATTCACCTTTAAAGGTTTCGTCATCTTCCATTCATCCCAACTGCCGGTCTTTGGTAATTCAAGAGCTTCTACATATTTTCCATTGATAAATACAGCCGCATATTTATCTTCTACATCCTCTCCGTGTCCATTTGCATAGCGTAATTGCAAGGTATACTCGCCAGTCTCTTTAACTGCTGCCTGAAATCCAATTTTAGCACTGCCGTTGTACATCTTACCAACGTACCCTTCTCCCGAAAAACCGTTGTGCTCTGTTTCAACACCTGAACCGGATAATTCCGCATCCTCTGCTTCGTAACGTTTTCCTGTCGCATCCGTAAGCGGAGTATATTTTGTTTCCTCAGCTGACACAGTATTCGGATACTTCATTACATCAAGATAATCATAATTCACATCACCTTGTAAGCCATCTGCGTCTTCTTTACGGTTGCGAAATACAATCGTATTTACACCTTCCTGAAGTTCAAGAGTAAACTCACTTTCTCCCCATGAATCCCAATCATTAAATCCGGTAGATGGAAGCAATGTAGGTGCTGCCAAAGTTCCATTTAAGTAAGTAGCTGCCGCCCGTTCACTCTCCGTTTCCGCATATCCGTTAGAATAACCTAATGCCAGCGTATATTTCCCGGCTATTTCAACGTTAATTTTAAATGTGACAGATGCATCTCCGTTCCACATGCCTTCAACGAACGCATCACCTGAGTACCCTGTATGATTTGTTGATTTTACAGCTCCATTTTCTAAAGCTGCATTCTCAGCTTCATATCGAAGAGCATTCCCATCTTTAACCGGAATCGACGGATCGTATCCTTCCGGAATTACAGGATCCGCCAATTCATACTGGCTTCCATAAGAAGCATACTCCTCAGCTGACTGCTCACTCGCATTTTCCTGTACCTCTGTATTATCTAATCTTATTCCGCCATCAATACTAAACAATTGGCTATCTTTATTCTCATATGGTGCCAAATACAATTTTGCCCCTGCTGTTTTTGATTCTTTATATACAGAAAGTACCATATCTTTACCCATTTCTTCAGAAACTTTACGGTTGATGAGCTTGTAGCAGCTTCCAACACGTTCCGTTTTCCATTGCTGTGCATAATCTTCTTTATCTGCTTCAGCAGTTACTGCTGTATAACAGCCCTTTCCGTCTATTTCATCCGGTTTTACAGAGAAACGCTTGCTTCCATAAGTTCCTTGAAATGCCCAGTAACCATTTCCTATATCTACTAATTTCCATTTTTGATTATTATTTCCAAGGTAATACCATAAATGAATCTCACGACCTGCATCCGGCGAATATGAATCAATATCTGCAGAGAGAGAAGAATTCTTATCTTTCAATACATAAACTTCTCCAGAAATTAGTTTTGCTGTATCTGCTGTAGTTGCTCCGGTCGCATACTTATCTATAATAATCTCATCTATGTTCAAATTACCGCTATCCCCTTCATCTACACGGAATTCGACTACATTTTTCCCAGATCTCAAATATACTTCTTCCTTAATTTCTTTCCATTCATCCCAACTTTCTGTCGGTTGAAGCGTAATCTGTTTTACCTTTTGCCCATTTATATACAAACTAATCGTTCTATCTGCATCTGACACACATGAATATTTCAAATTTATTGTATGTGTTCCGCTGTAAGCTATATTTGTAATAAATTTTACAGAATTCCCAACTGATTCAAAAGCACTCACAAATCCGATTCCATTATAATAAAGATGATTATTTTCTTGTTTCACGCCATTTAATTCCGCATTCTCTGCTTGATATATCCAAGGCGTTCTTCTTGAAATATAAACTGAAGTTGCTTCCGCACCTTCAAATTTTAATGTGTTCATCCCTGCTTTTAATTTTAACGCTACCGTTGTGTTCTGATTGTCTCCAAAAGTAATCCCAAATTGTTTATTCTCTTCTCCATTTAAAATTACATTAGCATTGTCTGTTTCTCCGTTATTGTAAGTGAATGTCACGTCGTAAATAGCCTCGGACTCTGCATTTACCGTAAATGTCGAATCTTTTTCCGGACGATATGTATTAGTCACAGTCTCACTGAGTGCGATTGAATAGTAATTAACGTCTGCTGTATTTTCTCCATCTACTTTATGGTTTACATATGCAATTATATTTTCTCCTTTTTTCAGATAAATGTTATCAATGCGATTCCCACTCACATCCCAGCCTCCTGTTGGAAATAGTGCAGAAGTCGACACTTTTTCCCCATTAACATAAATAGTTGCATACTTTTTCAGCTCTGCTCCATGATTATCCGCATAACACAAATCAACTGCATAATTCCCATCACTCGGAACATCCACAGTAAATGTTATCGCTGCATCTTCACCATACATGCCTCCAACATAATCACCTTCCACCTTTGCTCCATTTGCAAGCTCTGCTTTTTTTGCATCATACAAAGTTGTTTTTGTAATAACCATTGCGTCCAATGCAAGTTCCGATTTCTTATCTGTTGTAAGGCGCACCTTGTTTTCCCCTTTGTTCAAAGTGACATTGTAAAGCTTACAGCTATCTAAGTTCACATCAAAATCTCCATTTTTGTCAAATGTTAAAGTTCCTGCCTCTTTCCCGTTCACACTGACTTTACCTTCCACACTTTTACCTACATTATTGTAACGGAAAGCAAGCGCGTAATTTCCTTCTTCGCTCATATCCACCTTAAATTCTACATACCCTTTATTCTGGTCATATTTCATGTACCCAGAGCCCGATGCCTTTGCCGTATTATTAAAAAGCTTCTTTGTCACATTTTCATAGTCTGCATTTTCCGCCTCATACACATCAGTTTTTATTTCTCCTGACGGAAGATCAAGCACAGTATTCGGATTAGACGGAATTGCCAAATTAATCTGCCCATCATCTGTCCAATTAATCTTCTGCGCCCTTACACGACGATCTGTCGCAGTCTGTCCGCCAATTGGTCCGGCATGATAAATCAACCAGTCTTCCGTTCCATCTGGTGATTTTACAAAAAGTGGAGACCCCGGTCCAAACGCACTATTCTCATCTGATCTTGATAAAATTGGCGTGGTCGATTTCTTCCAATTTTGCTCATTCATTACATAGTCAGATAACTCTGTATTTTCATCACAAGCATTTAAGTCACATACAGATAAACCAACACAGTAATTATCATTCATAAACGAACTGGCTGAATATGCAAAATACGTCTTTCCTCCATGCTCTACCACCGCCGCGCCTTCATTGACATTATCTCCATGAAGTTCCCACTCATACGTAGGTCTGGCAACTGTGCACTCCTCGCCTGTCAATGTCCAGGGATTTTCCATTTTTACAATAGTCGGACACTCATTAAATTTTGTATTTCCAGGTTCATTTTTATAATACTCATATTTCGTATAAGTAAAGTATTGTTCCCCCGCAATCGTTACAACACCACAAGCAAGACCGTAACTTTCTGTATTCATAAGTCCAGCCTTTTTGCTTTCATTCCCCTCAAAATCATCTTTATTTGTATTTTCTCCTTTTAATTTCCATTCTCCTTTAAAAGGATCTACTGACGTATTCTCTAACACGTAACAAGATGGATGTCCATATCCAAAATCATTTTCTGTGCTGGATGAAAAATAAATATACCATGCACCATTAATACGATAAATATACGGACCCCACACATAATAATTTTTATTCCCATCCGGACTTCCTGACCTTGGATTATCCCATACAAGATGACTATCTGCTGTAGAAAGTCCAAGAAGTGTCTCACTTCTTTTAATATAAATATCATTATCTGTAGCAAATCCTGAATAAAAATAACCATCATCTCCACGGACGATTGTCGGATCAGCCCCATTCATCAGCGGATTCGTATACTGACCAGTAACTGCTGCCTTTACAGGAAATATTGATATTGATACTATCATCAAAGCAAGTACACATACTAATACAATTCCTTTCTTCATACTCTTCATATTTATATCACCTCTTTAAATGTTTTTTATAGTTTCCATTATAAAAGTGACTCATTTCAAAGAACATCCACTATTCTGACCCCTGCTTGTTGGAATCTGACCTTTTTATTACCTCCGCTTTCCACATCGCATTTATTTATAAAAATTTTTACTCCTTTTATAACAATTTTTACTCCAAAATTAAGAGAGCCTGTTTTATTAACAAGCTCTCCGTTACAGCTACTTATTTTTTAATAGTGCCGCCTTATTTATTTTTTTCTTTTTTTACTGAACATCACGCCTGCAATCGCTCCCATTGCAAGAACTGCCGCAACAACGATTCCCGCAAGCGCACCTGTTGACATGTTATCACCTGTTTGAACAGGCTTCTGATTTGATGACGCACCCGTATTTTGATCTTTAGAAGGTGTTTTATCTTCATCATCTTTTAATACTAAATTATCTTTTGCAACTTTTAATTCTTTCTCAGCTTTGTCTACTTCCTCCTGTACCGCATTCTTATCTTCAAATACTGCCTTCGCTCTGTTGTACGCTTTTTGTACTGTTGCTGCGCTTTCCTCTGTATACAATGAAAAATCAATTTTTTCAGTTTCTTTAATCAATTCTTCCAATGCATCCTTATTCGGAATTAATCTCAATCCAAAGATTGCCTGATGCAGACTTTGGTATGCACTGTCTACTTCCTTCTGAGTCGCATCCGGATTATCATATACTTCCTTTGCACCTACAAGAGCCGTCTTTAATCCTTCTACTGTAACAGGCGTATATTTTGTAAGATCACAACCTTCTGCCTTTTTAATCAGTTCAAGAAGGTCCGATTTATCAACTTCTACTACAACTTCATCTTTCAAACCTTCAATAGCTGCTTTCAGTTCTGCAACCATTGCTTCCATCTCTTCTTGAAGCACATTTTCTGTCTTTAACAAAGTCTCTGCTTTTTCAATCGCTGCATTCAATATCGCTACAGATTCTTCTGTTTTTCCTTCTGTCGAAGTCTCTTTCGCAAGATCTAATGTCACTTTCAGATTTGTTGGATTTCCGATAAATCCAAGAAGATGAACTCTGCCAAGAAGTAATTCATAAGCTGCATCTACTTCTTCCTGTGTTGCGGATTCATTCATATTTACTGCTTCCGCGTCTGCAAGCGCTTTTTCAAATGCTTCTTTTACAGCTTTTACAACCCATTGATATTCTTCTTCTCCTTTTTGACTATTTGCATACTCGATCAATGCTTCCAAGTCTGCTTTATCTGCCTCTTGATCTGCTTTTTGAAGCGCTTCCAGAGCCGTCTTCAAACTTTCCTCTGCTCCTACAACCATTTCTTTATCGGCATTCATATTTGCCAATACGTTTCCGGCTTCCTCTAAAGCTTTCTGCAGATTTGCAAAACTTTCTTCTGTGTATTCTTCTGAATCTAATTTCTCTGCTTCTTGTATCATTTCTTCCAGTTTAGTTTTATTGTAATTTGCAATCACAGCTCTAAACCACGCAGTTCCGATCGTCTGTGTTTCATCTTTATAACTTAATTCGCCATTATTATTTGAAACTTTTACAGAAAAGATATTAGAATCTGTATTTTCTACATGTGACCATACATAAACATTGCTGTTATCCGGTGTCTCTTGACCTAAAAGAATCGCATACGCCTCTCCTTCATTTAAAGTCGGTGCATTTTCAAATACTACTCTTACGATTCCATTTGCATTTTCTGCCGGAATTACCGCTGATGCCAATTCTTCTCCTAAATCTTTGTGATTTTCCTGCAATGAATATACTTTTACAATTAAATCGCTTGGATCTTTCTCACGTCTTACTTTCACTTCTACTTTTTCAAGCACACCTGTATGATTTGCAAAAAACGTCTGATATCTCATGTACTGATCACTCTTTTGCCCTACACGATATGCACTGCCTTCTTTATTACCCGATGTATCTACAACATCATAGTCTACATAAATAGGAACAAGATTCTTTATCGCCTGTTCCGTTTTCTCTGCCGCTGCATTCACCAGAACCGCGGTTCTCTCTGCATCTTCCAAAAGCGCCTCACCTTCATCAGATGCTTGTTTCATGATTTCATAGCTAGTCTTTGTATAATCGGCCTCCTCTTTTTCCTGAACCTTTGAAAGCGCCGCTTTTAATCTCTTATCCGCTTTCTCTAATTCTGCTGCCGCATCTTTGTCATACGCTGATTTCAAAGTAACCGTCACAGACTTTGTTCCGGCCGGCACCGTCACAATTCCGGCCTCCTGATCAAACTCAAAGTTTCCACTAACTGAAGCAATATTATTTTTAAAATTAATCAGTTCTACGCTGAACGGAATCGTTGTCTGATCTCCTGTAAATGTGATCGTAACCTCTTTCCCATCCGGAGATGTTTGAACCGCATATCCAACTTTCTTTCCTTGTTCTACCACATGATTAGAAACTGAAAATGTCTGATTAGCTGTGATCCATTCCTTCGGAACGCCTCGCCCGATAATAATCTTATCATTAATTTTTTCTGCAATCAGCGCATCGATCAAAACTTTGGAAGCAGTAGATTGTCCCCACATATGCTGGCAAGAACCGCCGCCGCCTTTTGCATGCGCGACATCCCACGGTGAATCATCACTCTGATAGTCAACACCTTCCCACCAGCCGAAAGGACCGCTCATCGCATTCTGAATCATAAACTGATAAGCTTTGATACCTGCGTCACGATACTCCTCACCACGGAGCGCCGTACTTCCGTATCCGGCATTATAAGCGCTGCTATAATATCCGTGTGGATACCCGCCAAAATTATAAATCGTATCACTCACTTCTTCACGCCGTTCAAAACCATGTGCATAAGTATCGTCAATAAGTCCGATCATCTCACTGCCTTCTTGTTCTGCTCCGAAAAGATAGCCATCCCAGCCCCATCTTCCGAACAAGAACATAGATGCCCAGTTTCCATCTCGTACGTCTCCTCTTGCACTATCCTCCGTCGGTACATTCATATCAATAGAAAGATATGGATAATCATATGTATCCCGCATAGCTTTCTGTGTTTTTTCTACCACCGCAAGAAGAGAATCATATTCTTCCTGCGCCCACTGAGATTCTGTCTGATATAACTCTTCGCCATACTTATCGTGCATCTCATCACATAAATACTGATATGTAGTTAATCCTGCAAGAGCCGCCCAGTTATCTATGAGCCAATATCCATTAGAATCAATCGCATTCGTTTTCTTGATAATTCCTTCTCCATCATCAATTCGGTCTGTTTCAACATTATGTGTATGTTTTTTGATTGTGTCGAATTTTTCGCGGATAAAATCATAGTCGCCTGTTTTACTCAGGTAAAGTGCATACGGCCAGCTGTATTTCCATTTTGCGTCATCATACTGCAGCTGCGCCGGAAGCGTTGCAAGATATTCTTTTGCATACGTAAAATCTCCTTCCGTCAACAATGATGCAACAATCCCGATCGTATCATGGTCATACATAATATCGTATCCATTTTCTCCTACATGAAGTTCTTTTTTCCCATTCACATCATCACGGATAATCAAAGTATAAATAAATCCGGCTTTATATGCATTTACAAGCTGTTCATCCGGTAAGTTCAGCTCTGTCAACGGCGCCAGCCGGTCATTCCAATACTGTTTCATCGTCGCATAGTTTTCGTCATATCCTCCCTGTGCTGCAATTTTATCACTTTCAGGGTAATCATATGTTCCTCCAAACCGATCTGCTCCGATTGCATAGTCTCTCACGACTACAGCTCCTGCTCCTATTTTTTTTACATTCTTCGCCTCTTCATTCAATGGAATTAAATCCGCTGACACTCTTGGAAGACTTCTCTCTTCTTCTGACTGATTGGTTACTGTCATTCTGGAATATGCAATTTCGTAATCATTTCCATCAATCGTATGCTTGTTTGCAAAGTTCTCAATCTTGTAGTCTATTCCATCTTTTGAATATTCGCTGACAAAACAAGGCAAGTAGCCTTCTGCATTATACCATTTCACTTTTCCCGGAATATCTTTTACTCCAAAAGTAACCATCTTGTTTCCATTGTCTCTCAACTTATAACTACCATCAAGATATGCAATCGGTGCATGTTTATCGCCTTCCCAACCGAAAGAAGATGTCAATCCACTGTTCGTCTCATACATATAAGATCCTTTGGTCTCTGCTTTCAAACAGCTCTCATATGCCTGTGTCAAGAATAAAAGCGCTGTATAATACTCTGCATTTGTACTTTCTGTTTCCAACAGTCCTTCTGCGTATTGAATTTCTGCATTAAGTTGATTTGCATAAAACTCTTCATAATCCGCAAGATCCAGTGCCTTTGCTTCATTTACTTTTTCTTGAAGCAATACCTTGTAATCATTCAAGGTCTTCTCTGTTGACAGCGCAGCCGCCTGAAGATTGAAATTTCCCCACTCATTGCTCTTTTTCTTGATTTGTCCGGTAACTGTCATTCCTTTTCCAGCCGCAAGCGCCACAGTGTACACTTTATTCGCTCCTTCTCCTCCGGCTGTAAGCTCATTATTTTCATATACAGGCGTCTCTTCTCCATCTAGTTTAATAGAGATTGATGCGTCTGCGCTCCACACTCCGGATACAAATACAAGCTCCCTGTCATACTCAGCCGGCGCTACTTTCAATTCATATCCGGCCGGAGAAGTAATGTCTTCTCCAATCGAATTTTTATCACCATTTTTATATGTAAATACGGCTCCGGTTGTATTATCTTCTGCTGATTCTATCGGTGTTCCATCTGTCCATGTGTATTTTACTTTTGCATCGCTCATTGTAGTAGTCTCATCATCACTCAGCTTTTGATAAGTAACTTGTGAGTCCACATCTTTCTTACGAACAGTTGTCCCTACTCCTTCCTGACTAACCCCTTTTTCTCCTTCAAAATGAATCCAATCCACATCTCCACGTTCTGTCAAATTCAACTTAGGAAGTGACGAAACATCTTGTACTTTTACGGCAATCGGAGATGGTTCCACTGTTTTCAGAGCAATCCCTCCAAGCGAGAGGTTTCCATCTTTATGCGTTTTCTCCTTTATCTTTGTCGTAATTGTCACTTCGTTTCCTTCACGTACTGTTACAGTATATTTATTCATCTCAGCCGAGCCGCCTGCCTTCAGCTGAGTTGTATATACCGGTTTTTCATCTTCATTTACTGTAATACCGATCTCTGCTGAAGCCTGCCAGATTCCCGATACAAATGTCAATGTACGAGTCTCATCAGCCGCAGGGATTGAAATCCGATATCCTGCGTCTTCCTCTACCACACCTGTTTCAATTCCTCTGTAATTAAATACACCTGCATGTGTATCATTTGTTTTCTCTACAACAGGAGTACCATCGGTCCATGTATATGCCATTGCCGAATCTCCCGCTGTTGACAACGCACTATCTGCATCTAAGTTTTCCCACTGAATTAATTCTTCATCACCACTTTTTCGATTTATCTCTTTTCCCGTAATATGAACCCAATCAAGTGTTCCTTCCTCCGTTAAATTAAGCGTATCTCCAGAGTTTACTTTCTCAATTACCGCCACTAATGGATTCAATTCCGGTTCTCCACGAGCAGGTGAAGCCATAACCGGTGTTACTGTCGCCACCCCCATCGATACACTCAGCAACAAACTCAATGCTGTTTTTCCACATTTTTTCATCTTTGAACATCCTCCTTTTCTCATTGATAACCTCTCGGCATCTTCAGCCCGGTAAAATCAAGGCTTTCAAATTCCTTTTTATAAAATCTCCCACTTTTTTTGCAAAAACACTTAACAAATTGCTAAAAATTTGCAGTAAATCCGATTAAATATATTTTATTTTCATCGATTGGAGGGTGATTTTTATGTTACCTGTTAATTCTGACGATCATACCACCTGTCAAAACAAAGTATAATACCAATGTTAACCGGCTATAATCATTCAGGATTCCGAGAGCTCCTATTGTCCTTTCTTCCGATTATAGTAGATACCGGCATTAAAAAACATCGACGATTCCGACTCCAACTTGTTAAACTCTTACCTTTCTTGATCTATTAAACTTTAAAACAAAAATACCTATCATTATTTTTACATTTTCTTGTAAAATTTTGACTGATTTATAAATTTATCAATTTATAAAATCCGATAGGTTCACTCCCCCATATTTGTCACACAGAAAAATGCTATTTTATGCTCTTTTTACTGCCGTATTTTCACAGTCACATCTCTAAAATAAACAATAAAAAACGGGAAAATCACGGTTATCTTCTCAGATAATCCATAACTTTCCCGTCTCTGTTATCTCTTTATTCAGATTGTCCGAATGCCTTCGGCATCAGAATTATTTTTCCTGATTTCTTCTTCTGAATCCGAATACGAACGCTGCCGCTGCAAGGAGTAATGTTCCCGCATATACAAACAGGTTTGAGCTGTCGCCTGTCTGCACTGCCGAATTTCCTGTGCCGCTGCCTCCTGTACTTCCATTTCCGCCTGCGTTTCCACTACCGTTTCCGCTTCCGCCTGTGCTTCCACTGCCGTTTCCGTTTCCGCCTGTGCTTCCATTTCCGTTTCCTTCACCGTTTCCATCGCCGCTTCCGCCGTCGACCGGTTTCAGATTCTGGATTGCCGTATTCAATGCAAGCGTTGCCTGATCGATTTCATCCTGATCTGCATCTGCTTTTTCAAGAACAGCCTTTGCATTTTGAAGAGCCGCATTAAACTCTGCCTTACCTTCTTCTTTATACTGTGTCAGATCAAGCGCTTCCGCCTTGCCGATTGCCTCCTTAAGCGTATCTTTATTCACCTGAGGAGTCTGATCTTTTTCATTCAAAGCCTCCTGTGCAGCTTTCAGCTCTTTTGCCATCTGATTCACATCGTCCTGTGTTCCCGCAAAGCTTCCGCCGGCAATGTCTGCAAGAAGTTTTTCCGCCTCTGCCAGTTTTGCAATAAATGCAGTTTTGGCATCGTCATCTTTGTAATCATTCAGATCTAATCCCTTAGCAGCCTCAACTGCCGCTTCAAGCTCTACTGCAGAAATCGGAGGAACCGGTGTTCCCGGACTCTTGATATCGAATTTATCCAACTGCGGAGCTTTTGTATCGAACGCCGTAAATACGAGGCATCCTTCGCCTGCTGTTTTCACATTCAGTTTGAATTCTTTCGTATGTGTCGCATCTGCGCTGCTTGCGCCTGCCGTTACTTCTCCGGCTTCGATCTTGCCGTCTTTTTCTTCCCACTTGAATCCGTTCTGAGCGCTTCCGCTTCTGTAAGACAACGTAACTGTATATTCTCCCGCCTGAGGAGCATTGTAGTAAAGTGTCAGCGTATCGCCTTTGTTCATCGAGTTGACAAACTTACCGCCGCTTGCCCAATCAGCTTCCTTTACTTCCATCTTCCACTGACCGTCGCTTGGGTCTTCTACGTTTTTAGCTTCAAGTCTCTCTGCTTCAAGAGTCTTTGCATTTCCGTCTACAGGGAATTCAAATCGATTGTCTTCCGCATACATCTCTTTTTCAAATGTAGCAGTGATCGTATGTCCGTTTGCCAAAACTTCCTCAAATGTATATTTCGTTCTAGGACCTACGGATTTTCCGTCTACGACTACATCCTTCACTGCATAGCCTTCATTCGGCTTCATTTCAAATTCCTTTGAAGAACCTTCTTCTACTTCCACTGCTCCAAGCGGTGAAATCGTTCCCTGCTCTCCCTCTGCCACGGATGAAGTGATCGTATATTTTTCCATCGGAACATTTTTCGCTGTCACTTCAAATTTATCAAGGTTCGGAGATCCTTTGTCGTCTGCCGTAAAGATAAGTTCTCCGTCGCCTGCTGCCGTGATCTCTACATCAAACTCTAACGTCTCATATTTCGTTCCGTTAGACTCTGTTCCATATATGTCAGCCTTAGATCCTGCTGTCACGTTCTTGCCAGACCAGTTCAAAGAGTTCGGCTGTTTTCCGCTTGCCAGTCTTCCGCTCTGGTATGTTGCTTTGAACGTATATGTTCCCGCTTTATCTGCATGGAACGGAACTTTGATGATATTACCTTTTTCAAACCAACCGACTTTCTGTCCGTTACTTGCCTTATCGTCTGCCACAAGGCGAACGTGTTTACCATTTTCCGATGTTCCTTTATCTAATATGAAGTGCTCTGCCTCAAGCTGTTTTGTTCTTCCTTTCAGACGAGGCATAATAAATCTATCTTCATCTGTGTATGTAGATCGCTTTGTAAGACTGTTCAGAGCCGCTTCCAGTTTCGTACAAGCTTCGGCATAATCCTGTGCTCCTGCATTTGTTTTTTCCATAACTGCTTTCGCATCTTTTATCGCCGCCTGAAGCGCTTCCCAGCTTCCGCTTGTATACTGCGCTTCATTATATCCTGCTTTCTCGATCTGAGCTAATTTTTCTTTTACTTTTTCTTTTGTATACTGCTCAGAGTCAGCGATCGTCACTGTCGCCGGATTATTGAATCCGATAATCGTTCCGTTCGTCGGATCTGCAAGAACAGCAGTAAAGGAAAGATCGCCTGTCTCTCCCGGCACTCTTCTTGTCTCAACATGAGCTTGCGCCTCTGTCTGACCGTCTGCAAACTTCAACTCCATATTTCCGTCTGCATTAAAGTGATCCTGCCATGCGCTTCCCGGATTTACCTGGAACTGTACCGTAGCTTCGCCTTTTGTTCCTCCGAGACGTTTTACCATGATCGGAGTCTTTGTGTTTTCATTAACACGATAGCTCGGATACTCGATCTGGAACATACCTTTTCCGCCGTTGTTCAATACTAACGCGGCATCTACTCCGATTGCCTCTGTACCCGTTCCTGTATTAACAATTTTTAATGTATGCTTTCCTTCTTTTAACGTATCAGACTCAAAGATTCTCTGCTGAAGTTTTCTCTTATCTGACTTCGTATTAATAGACGCCACCTTGTTGCCGTCGATATACACATCTGCCGGCCCATGACTTGTATCGATCGTACCTGTCAACCATACTTTCGTTCCTGTAAATTCAACAGTTGCTTCCTTGCCCGGACGACACCACATGCCAGTACCTTCGATAAACTGATCTCCGGACTCCTGTGTCCATCCGTCTGCTTTAAACGCTCTGTCATCGACAACCTGAAGTCCTTCCGGGATTCCGTTTGGAGCTTCCATACCTGCCGCCGCTTTATAAACGCCGACCTCACTGATCATAGGAACTTTGTTTTCCGCACTCTCATGCGCTGTTACTGTGATTTTAATTTTACTTGATTTTACAGGACTCTTTCGGCTAAGACGTTTCGCGCCAACCGTTGTTCCCTCGTCAAACTTCTTCCAAGAGCCGTCCGCTGCCTGATACTCAACTTTAAACTTGCCGATTCTCTGTCCGAACTCAATCGACTCTTCGATAGACACAACATCGAACAGTGTATCTTTTTTCAGGTCGATCAGAAGTGTGCCTGATTTTGTCTCATCATTCACAGTCCAATATGTATCATCTTTTCCGTCCAATACGTTCTGCGGAGAATAAGTTGTGTCCTTTCCGCGAACTTCTGTTGCGGAAACCTCAGCATCTTTTGCAAGGTTCTTCTCAAACGTTTTATTAATAGCCGTACCGAATTCCGTTACACGTCTTAAGATCGCATCGTCAACTTTTCCTTTATTATTCGGAGGAACATTCAAAAGAAGCGGAGCGTTATGACCTACAGAGCGGAAGTACATCTCTGATAATTCTTCCATCGTCTTCGGAGTCTTCTTATTATTTCCCCAGAACCATCCTGACGTGATTCGTGCGTCCGCTTCGGGAACTGTCCACTGATTTCCATTCGGGAAACCTTTCGTGTATCCGCCCGAAGAATTACTGTCGATTGTATTTTTGGTTTTATCTACATTCGATTTTGACCAAGTCTCCTCTGCCGCAAATCCGTTCTCGTTTCCGATCCAACGGACAGTTGTGTAAGCTTCTGCTCCGAACAGCATACAGTCGTCAGCCTGATTTCCGGCAATTCCTTCATATTGCTGAATTGTGTCAAACCATTTTTTAAAGTCATATTCCTGATATCCGGCGCCGCTTCCTTTCGCACCATCCATCCATACTTCTTTAAAATGCCCTTTATTTCCGTATTTGTCGTTTCCAAGTATCTCGATCAACTGATCATTATAATATTTATTATAATCCTTGGCGTCTTTTTCTTTAACCTGATCCCAAGTCAAATCTCCAATAGGTTTGTTTGTATCGCCTTTTCCATCTCCATTAGTATCAACAAACTGTACTAATGGGTTACCAGATGCATCTTTATACCCATAGCTTTCATCATGGATATCCCATGGGGAAAGATATAAGCCCATGTCCATATCATAATCTGTACATGCTTTTGAAATGTCGGCAAGGACATCACCTTTTCCACCCTGATAATTTGTCGCGCCGGAAACGTCGTACTGCGTTGCTTCACTTGCCCATATACAGAAACCATCATGGTGCTTCGCAGTCACGATCAATTTCTTGAAACCTGCTTCTTTCAATGTTTTAACAAGTGTGTCCGCATCAAAATCTTCCGTCAGTTTAAAGATCTCATTCGGAGTCTTATCGCCGTAATGTTCTCCCCATTCGATCTCATTAAATGTATTCGGTCCAAAGTGGCAAAATGCCGCCAGTTCCTGTTTCTGATACTCATACTGATTCTTTGACGGTATCGTCTTGTCCTTCTTCGGCGCCGCCGTATCGTTGTCTGTCAGCTCATCTGTTTTAACGTATGTGTCTTCGGCAGCCTGAACCTGCACAACTCCGCCGGTCGAAAGAGCTGTCTGTGCGATCATTCCGGCAGCTAATAACAATGCCAGATACTTTCTCTTTTTCATACTTTTCCTTTCCCCTTGATCTTTTTTTATTTTTTCAAGTTTCACAAGTATTAGAATTTTACCATATTTGCACAAAAACATCAGTATTTTCTTTGTTCTTTCTATATTTTTGGAACTTTTTCACAGCATTTCCATTACAGATGTAGTTATCTCTTATTATATTCTGTGCAAATCGACACCATATCGACCGTTTATTTTCTTGTAAAATTTTGACTGATTCATAAATTTATCGATTCATAAAATCTGACGGACTTTTTCCTTCATATTTCAAAAAAACATGTGTAAAATATGCCGGATCTTCAATCCCCACCATTTCCCCCACTTCACAAACTCTATATTCTCCTGTTTCGAGAATTTCTTTTGCCTTTTCAATTCTATATGAATTAATAGCGTCAGTAACTGTATACCCTGTCTCTTTTTTGTATACCCGACTCAAATAACTACTATTTACAAACAACTCTTTACCAATATCTTTCAGACTTATTTTCCCTCTATAATCCCTTTCAATAATAGAATTTACCTTTCTTGACAAGCTGCTTCCTTCTTTTTGTTCTTCTTCCAAAATAGTCGAAATAGCCTCGCAGGTTTCTCTCATCACCTCCGCAAGCGCAGCTTTTGATTTACTTCTATAAACTGCATCAAGCGCCTTCTCAGGCACCAATATCTTTTCCATTTTTTCCTTGCTTTTCACCTTTCTGACAAGGTACAATATTATTGCATGCGTATCCGACCGGCATTGCTCTATAGGACGAGTTTCCTGTTTTAAATATTCCTCAAACTCCTCTGCACATAACTTCTTGTTCTCCTCCATTCCACTGCGCAGCGCAACATACAAACGCCTCATATAACTTTCCACATCATTTTCATCTTTCCAATACTGAATATATTCCGTATAGTTTTCCTTTACATTAACAGGACTATTATCTGTATATATATCGGAAAGGTTTCTTATAGCCTGTTTTTTCCCCACTCTTCCCCATTCCGCACTCTTTACAACCTTTCCCGCTCCAATCCTCAATCTTATATTCTGAAATATCTTTGCTATCGAAACAACTTTTTCCAGTCTTCTTTGAAACCACGCAGCATTCTCCTCCGAGCCTTTATATTCTATAACGAAAATAAGCATCCCGCTTTCTCCCTCAGCCACCACAACTTTGTGATCTAAAAAAGTACTATTCAATATCTCTTCTATTCTATTTTTGCACACCTCATAATCATAACGTTCAATATCTCGCATTTCACACGCACATACCCTGCATGCTTCGCCTTGGAAAAAGGGGATCTCTTTCTCTCTGCCCACACATTTTTTTGCATCCACTTCACACTGCTCAATTATTTTTTTCACTGCTCTAGGCAATTCTAAAAAAAAATCGTTTTTCACTACAAAATCAGAAACCTGAAATTTTATTGCCTGTTGTGCATATGTAAAATCACTATATGCCGTCAAAATGATCACTTTAATATCCGGAAATCTTTCATTAAGCATTCCGATTAATTCCATTCCATCCATAATCGGCATCTTTATATCTGTTATTATAATATCTACATGTATTTTTTCTTCTTCTAAATATTTCAACACTTGCGCGCCATTTTGCATAGAAGCGCAAACTTTACATCCAAGCTTTTCCCACTCTATTAATTCCACAATTCCTTCCCTGATATTTTTTTCATCATCCGCAACAATAACATTATACATTTTCTTCTCTCTCCTCAATCGGTATCTTAATGTAAATAGTGGTGCCTGTATTTATTTTGCTCTTAATTTTAATCCGGTACTCTTCTCCATAAATATGTCGAAGTCTTAAATCTACATTTTTTAGGCCTATTTTTTCTCTTGACGAACCGTTCTCAGCCTGTTCAAGTGAATTAAAATATTCTTTCACATCAAACCCCGCTCCATTATCCTGAACCGTCACAAGCAAATCCGTCCCCATTTTTTTTAATACAATTCGTATCACACCCTCGTTTTCTATATTTTCAATCCCATGAATCACCGCATTTTCCACAATGGGCTCAATCACAAATTTGGGTATGATACTCTTTTTTAGTTCTTCATCCTCAACAATAATTTTATAAAAAAATCTATCCTCAAATCTCATTTTCTGAAGATATAAATAGAATTCTGTATATTCAAGTTCTTCTCCCACTGTGATTCTATCAACATTGTTCGTATAAATACTGGCTCGCAAAAGTGCGGACAATTTCGATACCATTTTATAGATTGTTTCGTTCCCACTTCTCTTCGCTTTAATTTGTATTGTCAACAATACATTAAAAAGAAAATGAGGATTCATCTGATGTTGAAGAAACCTTATTTCCATTTCATTAAGCAATATCTGCGACTCATATTTATTGCGAATCAACTCCCTTAGCTCATCCATCATTTCATTAAATGCTCGGCCCAGACTATTTATCTCTGCATTTTTATATTCTTTGATCCGAATATCATAATTTCTATTCCGCACACTTTCCATCGCATGTATAAATTCATTTAGAAATCCCGTTGATTTCAAACTAATTACAACAGCCGCAATAAGACATATTATAATCAGCATAACCCCCAAAATGATATACGTCCGTATCCCTTCCAAAACTTTTTTTATCAGTAAACTTTGTGGATAAAGGTGAACAAGGCGTACTCCCTTTCCCAAATTTTCCACTTCTCTGGAAGTCATCATATATGTTTCGTTCAAATAGACTTCCCCGGTATCACATTCTGTAATTTTTTCATCTATATACGAACCTATTTCATCTTCTTTATTACTTGACAGTACTTTATTTTCCTCATCTATCAAATATACTACTTCACCTTCATTTTGAACGAGATTCTCATACTGTGATGCAATATCTCTTTCATTTGTCGCAACCATTATAATAAGCGGAACATCTCTTTCAAAATCCGATCTCATTCTGCGTATATGAAAAATCACATTTTCAGAGCCCATCACAAGTTCCGAATAAATGTATTTTTCTGTTTCTTGTTCTGCCGCTTCATACGCCTTATAAACTTCTCGCTGTACTTTATTTCCACCGACTGACTGCACATCAACATAATCCAAAAGATAACCATCATTAAATACCGCCGCATATTCAACTACATCTAATTTTTTTGCATTACTGTATATTAATATCCTGTTTAACTCTCTGCTAAATTCTGTTTTTCTAAGATAAAATTCAGAATTTTCCCGATCATAATAATGACTGTCATCCAGCCAATTTTGCACCCCGTTACTCGCAGCCAACTCTAACACCAAATTTTCCATCACCAAAAAAGATTGATCCATTACCTCTGAAACCGCCGTAACTGTTGTATCAATATTATCGGAAACATTTTTCTTGGCATTTATATACAGATAAAAAGACATAACACATCCGAATAACAGCAACTCAACAAACAAAGTTCCCACAAACAAAAAAATCAATTTATCTCTAAGCGATATTGATAGAAATTTTGATTTTATCGACTTTTGTTTGAAGTGCCCTCCCCCTGACACTCTCATTACAGCATCTCCTTCCACTAATTGATGTTCTCTGTTTTCCGCCATGTAATATACTTTCTAAAAAGCAATCCAGAGTAATAAAACTCATTTATGCGTATCTTTAACACAATTATGCGTTCAAAATATGTTAAAGTCAAGAAAATTTCTGATTATTACCACGCAAAAGAGGGCCGATAAATATATGAAAATCTATAACTATGAAGGAAGAAAAAATCTCTGTGGCGAAAAAATCAAACTTGCCAGAACAAAAAAACGCATCACTCAAAGAGACTTGGCCGCCCGCCTGCAAACTCAAGGAATCACAATAGAAAGAGATAGTATTAGCAGAATTGAAATCGGCACCAGATTCGTCACCGATTATGAGTTAAAAATTCTTGCAAAAACTTTAGATGTAAGTATGGAATGGCTGACCGATGAAGAAACTATGAAAACCTGCTAAACACTATTGCTCTGAGAATTCTGCCGTGAAACTGCAAATAGCGGAATGACTTTCTAAATCAGACCGCTATTTGTCAAAACTTACTTATAAAGTAAATTTTCTATTTTTTCAATAGACAACTCTTCCGTATTATCCAAGAATACGTCCGGAACAGCCGGTTTAACACTCGCTCCAATACCGACAGCAGCTATGTTTGCCGCCTGAATCGCTTCTATCCCTGCCGCCGCATCTTCAAACGCAATACATTCCCACGGTTGTAGTTTTAAGTGTTCCATGCAATCTATAAACACTTCCGGATCCGGTTTCGTATATCGTATTTTAGAAGCATCAGCCACATAATCAAACATAGACAGAATTCCAAGTCCCTCAAGAACCGTTCTCGCATTCTTGCTCGCCGAAGCTACCGCAAGAAGAATTCCCTGCTTTTTCGATTCATTCAAAAAATCCATCACTCCCGGAAGAATATCTTTTGACGTCACCTGCTTGATCAACGCTTTATAGTATTCATTTTTCTTGTCTATAAATTTCGCTTTATCCTCAGATAAAAATGTTTCCTGCGCCCCATTTACTTCTAAAATTATCTCAAACGAACGCTCTCTGCTTACTCCTTTCAACCGCTCATTTACTGTTTTATCAAACGCAAGTCCCAATTCATCCGCCAGCTTTTTCCATGCGAGAAAATGATATTCAGCAGTATCCGTCAACACTCCGTCTAAGTCAAACAAAAACCCTCTTTTTTTTACCGGCATTTCCTGCACAGATACTTTTTCACCTTGTACATGTACCTTATATTTTCTTCCTTTCCATGTAAGCGTCGTCTCCATACTCTTTATAAACGATGGCATATGTGGTTCAAATCGAAGTTTCTCTCCCTGATAAGCCGGCAGCATCCCCATAAACCCTTGAACAGCCATTTGCCACAGCGCGCCACAATTTGCTATATGGATTCCATCTTCCGCTCCTCTGCGCACAAGTTCCATATCTACCGCTATTGTCCGATCAAGAAATTGTTCTGTTTCTTCTTCCATTCCCAATCGATTTGCCACAAGCATATGCACTGCCGGAGATAAAGATGAATCATGTGTTGTCAAAGGTTTATAATATTCATATGCCACCCTCAACTGCTCCTCTGTAAATTTTTCCGGGAAAATACTCATTAACGCAATTATATCCGCCTGCTTGATACACCTGCTTCTATAAATCTTTTCCTGAGAAGCGTAATGACCAAACGCTTTCTTCTTATCCTTCCAAATGGAATCCATATCTATTAGTGCATAATCTTCAAAATCTGCACTTTGCAGATACAATTTTCGTTTTTCATCATAAGGAACGACAAGAGAATCTGCAATCTTCTTGAAAATCTCCAATTCACTTTCCAAAGTGTTTGTCTTTTCCATAACTTCGCGATAACGGTCCGGTTTCTTTTCTTTCAAAAGGCGTAATGTTTCCAATGCAGAAATAAGGTTGAATTTCACCATATAGTTCGTAAACCCATTGTCCCTTGTCATAGGAGAATATTCATCCGGTCCCATCACATTCAAAAGATGATATTCCCCGTCTTCGCCTTTATCCACACGTTCACTCCAAAACCTTGAAGTTTCCAACAGAATTTCAGCCCCTTTATCAAAAAGGAACTTTTCATCACCCGATGCAAAGTAATAATGCATTACCCCAAATGCTACATCTGCTGTAATATGAACTTCATTATCCGCATATTCCCACATAGAACACTGCTCTGTTCCTGTAAGCCCTGACTGCCACGGATAACGTGCTCCTCTGCAATGATATCGCTGCGCATTTTGTTTTGCTCCTTCCAAAGTCCAATATCTATAGCCGATTAAACTTTTCGCCGATAGCGGATCCGTATACAGATAAAACGGAAGAAGATACATTTCACTATCCCAAAAATATCTTCCATAATATGCCTCGCCGGCAAATCCTTTCGCGCATACCTGAATACGTTCTTCCTCTTTTCCGCCACATCTAAGTAAATGATAAATCGAAAACCGAAGGCTATCCTGCAGCTTTTGGCATCCCTCTACAAGCACATCGGAATCTTTCCACTTCTGCTCCCAAATGATTTTACTTTTTTCAAGTAATTGTTTATACTCTAATCTCTCTGTTTGTTCAAGACACTCTTTCATTTCTTTGATGTAGTCTTCTGTCCGGTCTCTCGAACATCCCAGTACACTATATTTCACTAATGTCGCATTTTCAGTCAAAGCCCCTTCATAAATTACATCTATTGTTGTTTTCTCTAACTCTGTATGACATACCGCATCTAAACCACGCAACTGATTTTCACACATAATAGATGCTCTTTCTCCAACATCTGTCTTAACTGTAACACCAATTTTATTCTCTTTTTCAAACAGGCTGGATTCTGTAAAATGACAGTAACCATTTGTAGTAACTCCGGCATCAATTCCACTCTTGACAGTAATGTAAGGCGTTCCTTTTCTTGGTTTCAAGTCTGCCTGCTGTACAAACAATCGCTTTTCATCAAGACTTGCAAACCTTGAAAATTTAACATCAATCTCCTCTCCGGAAGCTGTAATCCAAGTGAAGGACCTCGTCAATTCTCCTGTTTTCATATTAAGAACCCGTCGGTAATCTCTAATATCACTTCGGATCATGTCCAGCTTCTCATTACCTGCCGCAATTTCTATCCGCATAAAATACGGTAAATTAATGATCACCT
>OLGO01000818.1_pt1 | contig 25708 bp, 16 predicted proteins | sample 1605861 | NCBI WGS metagenome assembly OLGO01 (sample SAMN03283253) | human gut metagenome | biome: human-associated habitat; material: feces | host: Homo sapiens | place: USA | collected 2013
GCTTCCGCTACATCAGCGTCGACGAGTACCAGGACACCAACCACGTCCAGTACGAAATTGCCAACCTGCTGGCCGCCAAGTACCAAAACCTTATGGTCGTGGGCGACGACGACCAGTCCATTTATAGCTGGCGTGGCGCCGACATCACCAATATCCTGGACTTTGAGAAGGACTTTAAAGACTGCAAGACCGTCAAGCTGGAGCAGAACTACCGCTCCACGGGTCATATCCTGAGCGCCGCCAACGCCGTGGTACGCCACAACTCGCAGCGCAAGGACAAGCGCCTGTTTACGGCCGAGGGCGATGGCGAGAAGATTCAGGCCTTCCAGGCGAGTGACGAGCGCGACGAGGGTCGCTGGATTGCCGGCGAGATCGAAAAGCTGCACGCCAAGGGCACGAGCTACGACGACATCGCCGTGTTCTACCGCACCAACGCCCAGTCGCGTATCCTCGAAGATATGTTCCTGCGCGCGGGCGTGCCTTATAAGATCGTGGGCGGCACGCGATTCTTCGACCGCGCCGAGATCCGCGACGTCATGGCTTACCTCAAGATGATCGTGAACCCGGCCGACGAGATGAGCGTCAAACGCGTTATCAACACCCCGCGCCGCGGCATCGGATCCACCTCCATTTCCAAGATCGAGGACCTTGCACGCACCAACCGCTGCTCGTTCTTCCAGGCGTGCGAGATCGCCACGGCGGAGACGGGCATGTTCTCCGCCAAGGTTCGCAATGCCCTGGGCGACTTTGTCTCGCTCGTGCGCGAGGGGCGTCGCATGGACGGGGAGCTCAAGGATGTTGTCGAGATGATCGTCGACAAGAGCGGCCTTATCCAGGCATTCCGTGCCGAGGCGACGATGGAGGCGGAGAGCCGCGCCGAGAACATCCAGGAATTCCTGGGCGTCGCCGCCGAATTCGAGGAGACGCACGAGGACATCGAGGGCACGCTCGAGAGCCTCGAGGAGCTGCGCGCCGCGGGCGTCGCGGGAGTGCCGGAGGCGGGTGCCGTCGGTGGTGCTGGTGGTTCTGCTGGCGCCCTGGGTGCCGTCGGTGCCACGGGTGCCTCGGCCGCTGCGGGGGCAGGGACATCGATGCAGTTGGATGACGCGACGGCTTCGGCCGCCGGTGCGCTCGCTGGCGCATTGGCGAACCCTTCCACGGCGCCCGCCTCCGCTCCGAACGCCGCCGCCATCGCCGCGACGGAGGTCGAGCGCATGTACGGCCCGCTCGCCTGCAAGGCCCTGCCCGCCCTGCTCGAGTGGCTCGCTCTGCGCAGCGACCTCGATGCACTGGCGGGGGAGACCCACGCCATCACGATGATGACGGTGCACTCCGCGAAGGGCCTGGAGTTCCCGGCGGTGTTCGTTGCCGGTATGGAGGAGGGCATCTTCCCGCATGTCGCCGGCTGGACCGATGACGACCCGGCCAAGCTCGAGGAGGAGCGCCGCCTCGCGTACGTGGCCATCACGCGCGCCCGCAAGCGCCTGTTCCTCACCTACGCCGCCACGCGCCGCACCTACGGCTCCACCCAGGCGAACCCCCGCTCTCGTTTCGTGAACGAGATCCCGTCGGAGCACATCGAATTCTCTGGCATCGGATCGTCCGGTTTCGAGGGCACGGGCTGGGAGAAGCGCGGCGACCGTCGCGGCACGTTCGGTTCCGGCAAGGGCTCCGATATGTACGGCGGACGCGTGTTCGGCTCTTACACCCGCTCGACGCCGGGTACGCAACGCCGCACCGCGATCAGCCCCGACGCCGGGCGCGTGGGTGCTGTGGGTGCAGGCGCGGAAGCGAGCTCGGCATCCCGCAAGCCGTCGACCTTCGGCTCCGGTGCGCCCCGCCCCAAGAAGGCCAGCGTGTCCGCCACGGTCGAGCGCAAGCGCGACGCAACTGCTGCCGCCACGAGTTTCGCCGCGGGCGATCGCGTGAGCCACAAGACGTTCGGCCCGGGCACGGTTATCTCCGCCGCTGGCGATATGATCGAAGTCCAGTTCGAGCGCTCCGGTCAGACCAAGAAGCTCATGAAGGGCTTCGCTCCCATCGTCAAACTGACCTAACGGCTTCTCGTGGCACCCGACCTGCCGTTCAAACGTCGGCTGCCGTGCACAACGCGTTCGACTCGCCTTCAATCGTCGGGCGCCACGAACAAACGCGCGCTCTTCGTTCGCGCTAACCTCGGGCTCTACGGATTCCGTTTTAGGGCGGGGCGCTCCCCAAGTGAATTGCGCCCCGCCCTCTGCTTTGCATAGATAATTGGATGTGTTGCATCGCGCAACGTACCGCTTGCCGAGAAAAAGCGACCGTTGCTGGGGTGCGAATTGCCCATTGAATCTATATGTTTATGTGCATGCGACAATCATGCGGCTATGCATGCAGAGTGATTGAGCAGGATAACGAGGGGAGGCGGGTCGGCGCAGGCCGGCCAATGGGACTCCTGTGGGTTCTGTCACTCGGCATGCCGGAGGCTCGCAGAAAGGAGCATGTATGGTTCGAATGCATCTCAATATGTATAAGGGAGGTGTAAGCCGGAGACTTGCTGTCATCGCGCTGCTTGCATGGGCGCTTTGTTGCGCTTTGGGACCCATGCGTGCGTTTGCTGTTGACGGTGTGGTCGATACTGTGAACGTCAACCACCTGCTTGGTGGGACGGCGACCGCGAGTGCCTACGAGGACAACAACGATAAGTTCAAGCCCGACCATGCCATCGACGGCAAGACCGATACGCGTTGGTCGAGCAGCTCGGCAAAGCCCAACAAGGACGATACAACCTGGCTTGCCGTCGACCTCAAGCAAGCCGCCAAGCTACAGTTCTTCGACATCCAGTTCGAGGGGCGCACGGTTGCGGTCAAGCCCAGCAACGTAAAGGGCTTTGATATTCAGTATCAGACCCCAGGCAGCGACGAGTGGAAACTGGCCAAGACCGTCGAGAACGTCAAGAGCGGCGATGGTTACGAGACTCACGTTCGCGTGATGCTTGACGAGCCCATTGTGGCCTCCAAGGTCCGCCTGACTAATTTCGACATCGTCGCGGGCGACACGCAGTGGAACGGCGTGTCCGTGGTCGAGCTCGCTGCCTACACGAATGAACAGGCCGTGACCCAGTCGCTTAGCAGCGTGGTGAAGGACCTGGAGCAGATGGGGGAGCAGACCATTGCGCTCGACGCCGCGTCCATCTCCCTTCCCGAGGTCCCCGAGGGTTTCAGCGTCCAGTTGAATGGAGCGGACTTCGAGCAGGTCATCGGTGATGACCTGAGCGTGGTTCACCCTCTGGTCGATAAGGTCGTGCAGGTATCGTGGAAGGTGACCAAGGACGGCAGCGATGAGACCGCCGAGACCAAGGACATCCCCTATGTGGTGAAGGGCGCCAAAACGCAGGAGCAGGGCAAAAACGCCAAGCCCTCCGTTGTGCCCGAAATCCAGGAGTGGTTCTCCGACTCGACGGCCAAGCTCTCCCTCGACACCGTGACCGCGATCACCTATTCCGATGCCTCGCTCAAGGCAATTGCCGAGGAATTCGCAGATGACTACAAGACCTTTACCGGTCGCGATCTGACGATCGAGCAGGTCGGCGCAAAGGCCGGCGCGTTCAACTTCACGCTGGCGTCCCCCGAGGGCGATGCACTTCTTGGGGATGAGGGCTATGCCATGACCATCGATGCCGACAGCATCGACGTGGTGGCGCCCGCCGTGACCGGCAACATGTACGCTATGCAGACCATCCTACAGATGTACAAGCTCGACACGGCCGGGTTCCCCGTTGGCCAGATGCGCGACTATCCGCGCTTCGAAGTGCGCGGCTTCATGTGGGACGTGGCGCGTAAGCCCGTGTCCCTCGACATGATGAAGAACGTGACGCGCACCATGCGTTACTACAAGATGAACGACTTCCAGGTCCATCTTTCCGACAACCTGATCTTCCTCGAGGATTACGGCGCGGAGGAAAACCAGTGGCAGGCCTATAGTGCCTTCCGTTTGCAGACGGATGTGGCCAATGCCGAGGGCGAGACCCCCACGGCAAAGGACTACTCCATTACCAAGGACCAGATGCGTGACTTCATTCAGTCCGAACGCGCCCTTGGCATGAACATCGTCCCCGAGATCGACATGCCCGCGCATGCTGTGGCCTTTACCAAGGTGTGGCCTGAGCTCGGCGTGCACAACACCAGGGTCACGACGGCTGGGAACACGACACGTTCCGCTATCGACCATCTCGATGTGACCAAGCCCGAGACCATGGAACTCATCAAGGATATCTTCGATGATTACACTACGGGCGAAAACGAGGTTTTCGACGACGAGACCGTCGTGCACATCGGCGCGGACGAGTTCATCATCCCCAACGGTCGCCCGGCATATTGCAACTTCTATAACGACCTCGTGCCGCACCTCAAGGCAAACGGCAATACCGTACGCGTATGGGGCAGCTTTGACAGCAGCTATCTGCAGGGTGGTGGCACCGAGCCCGGTCCTGAGGGCATCGAGAACGTTCAGATGAACATCTGGTCTCTTGGTTGGGCGAACCCTCGGCGCATGCACGATAAGGGCTTCGATCTTATCAACATCCTCGATTCCTATGGCTACATGGTTCCCAATGGTGGTGGCAATCGCGGTGCATATGGCGACTACCTCAACTCCGAGGGGCTGTACAACTCGTTCGATCCCAACAACTTTGGCGGTACCGTGCTGCCATCCGGCGATAAGCAGGTGCTGGGATCCGCATTCGCCATCTGGAACGACAATATCGACACACGCGCATCCGGTCTATCTGAGGCCGACGAGTTCACGCGCTTCTTCGATGCGATGCCTGTCTACGCAGAGAACAACTGGGCTGCGACCGGCAAGGAAAAGGGCGAGGGAAGCAAGGGGTATCAGAACCTTCGCTCTCTCGTGGAGACGGCCGGCTACGGTCCGGGCGTGAATCCGTACAGCGAGGCCTCCCTCAAGGGCGACTCCTACGAGGAGTTCGACTTCGAGCAGGGCCTCGACGATGTGAGTGAGAACGGCCGCGACCTTACGGAGGGCAAGAACGCGGAGGTGGAGAACGGCAAGCTCACATTGAACGGTGGCGAGTCCTATGTTGACGGCGCGATCGACAAGATTTCGACCGGCACTTCGCTCTCCTTTGACATCGAGCTCACCGAGCCTGCCTGTCCCGGCGATATCCTCTTTGAGGCTGATGCGCCGTACGGCACGCTGGATATTCGCGTAATGGACGACGGGCGGCTTGGCTTTACGCGCGAGCTGTACAACTACTACTTCGACTATAAGCTGCCGGTGGGCAAGTCGGTCCACGTTGAGATTGTCACCAGCGTGCAGGAGGCAACGCTCAAGATCGATGGCGAGGCCATCGGGACGGCACGTGGCAGCTTTTACAACGCCGATGCGGGCAAGGTGACCAAGGAGGGCATTACCAATGCCACCTTTACCCTGCCTCTGCAGCGCATAGGGTCCAAGACGCAGGCGATCGCCGCGACTATGGACAACGTGGTGGTCAAACCTGCCGTCGAGGAACCCGAGATCGATGAGTTCAACAAGAAGGGCTGGACGGCAACGACCAATAGCCAGACCCTTCAAGGCGAAACCGCCGGCGGCCACATCGAGCAGGCCTGTGACAACGACGATGCCACCATCTGGCATTCCAATTGGAAGGACGTAACGGAAGGTAACGCCGACGGGCACCTGTCCGTGACGAACCCCATATACGCCGAGATCGATTTCGGTAAGGGCTATGCCATCAATCAGTTCTCCTTTACGCCGCGTAAGGGGCAGAACAGCGGCCAGGTGACCGAGGCGAACCTGTTCATTCGCACGGAGAAGGATGGAGAATGGAAGCAGGTCGCCAAGGGTGCCACGTTCAAGGCGGATGATTCCAAGAAGATCATCTCGTTCGACGAGCAGACAGTGTACGGCGTGCGCTTTGAGGCGACCAAGTCCAATGACGAGTGGGTCGCCGTTTCCGAGTTCGACATCGCCAACAAGCCTGCACCCGCAAGCACGGTGTACGCGCGCGGCATGAGCTATGTCGCCGCGCAGGACGGGTCGCTTGACATGTCCGCGGGTGAGTTGGGTGGTATCGTGACGGGATCGGTCGAGGACGCGGATGCCTCCGACGCCGTGTTCCGGGCGGACGTCAAGCCCGGCTCCAGGGTGACTCTCACGGCAAAGGCCGGCGATGACATGGAGTTCGTGGGTTGGTTTGCCCCCTGTTCAAGCGAGCCTCTGAGCGAGGAGACTTCCTATGAGGTTGCAGCCGACTACAGCGTTGCGCTCGAGGCGCGCTTTAAGCGCTCCGATGAGACGCCTGCTCCCCCTGTGCCTACGACTCATACGGTGACCTTCACGGTTGATGGTGAGCAGTATCACAAGGTTGAGGTGGCCGATGGCGAGACGGTCGCGGCGCCGCAGGATGATCCGGTTAAGGACGGCCACACCTTCAAGGGCTGGTATCTCAACGGCGAGCTGTATTCGTTTGAGACGCCCGTGACGAGCGACCTGACGCTCGTTGCGAAGTTCTCGAAGAATGACGCGCCGTCTGAGAAGCCGGGCGAGAAGCCCGGGCAGGGCTCGACGCAGAAGCCCGATTCTGGGTTGCCCCAGACGGGTGATAGCTCGATGCTCGTGATTGGTGGCGTTGCGGTGGCTGCTGTGGCCGCAATCGCGATTGGGGTTGTTTTGGAACGTCGGGAGCGCTAGTTCCTGTTCGCACGCAACGCCGGCTGACCATTGACGACAAGGCGGGGCACCTTGAGGGGTGCTCCGCCTTTTGCATGCGGGTTCCCGCGGCACCCGACCTGCCTTCAATCGTCGGGTGCCGCGCACAACGCGTGCACCCTTCGTTCGCGGCAATCTCGGGCTCTACGGAAGATCGTTTTCATGGCGGAGTTCCACACGCATAATCTCGCCCAATCTTTGCATATTGTGAGAATTACTCCCCTCTGGTAAAGTACGAGCACTACGGCGGAATCGCGGGAACGGGGAGACTATGGCTACTGGTAAGTTGACATCGAGGCAGTCCCTATTCGTGGGTGTTACCCTCTTTTCCATGTTCTTTGGCGCGGGAAACCTGATTATCCCGCCGTTGCTTGGCCTTCAAGCGGGTGAGGCCGTGGTTCCCGCCATGGTCGGCTTCCTTGTTACCGGCATCGGTCTGCCCATGCTCGGCATTATCGCGGTTGGCCTCGCGGGCACTATCCGCGACCTCGCCTCGCGCGTGCACCCGCTGTTCGCGCACGTGTTCGTTGCGGCGAATTACCTGGCAATCGGTCCGTGCCTCGCCATTCCGCGCACCTCATCCACCTCGTTTGAGATGTTCGAGCCGCTGCTCCCCGCGGGGCTTTCGCTCGAGGTGGCGCGCCTCGTGTTCTCGGTCGTGTTCTTCGCCGTTGCCTACCTGCTCGCCATGCATCCGAGCGCTCTCACGCGCCTGCTCGGTCGCATCACCGGCCCCGCCCTCATCGCGCTGCTGGTCTTCGTGATCGGTGCCGCGCTCTTCGACCCCGCATCCAGTCTCGAGGCCGCCCATGCCGCGTACGCCTCTGCCCCCGCTATGTCTGGCTTCCTCACGGGTTACCAGACCATGGATCTGCTGGCGTCGCTCACGTTCGGCATCGTCATCGCCACGAATATCCGCGAGCTCGGCGTGACGGACGATGCCGGCCTCACGCGCGAGGTTTCCCGTGCGGGCATATTCGCGGGCGTGCTCATGGGCATCATCTACTGCGGCTTGGCGCTGGTGGGCGTCAACATCGCCGCTGTTCTGCCCGGCGCTACCAACGGTGCCGAGATCCTTGCTGCCTCCGCCGGTCAGCACTTCGGTACGGTGGGCACGGTGGTCGTTGCGGCAATCTTCCTGCTTGCCTGCCTCAATGTGTGCATTGGTCTCATCAGCTGTTGCGGCACGTACTTCTCCGACGAGTTCCCGCGCATTCCATATCGCGTGTGGGCACTGGGTTTTGCCGTGTTCTCCTGTGTGGTGTCGAACTTCGGGCTCGATGCCATTCTCACGTTCTCCGTCCCGCTGCTCAACGCGATGTACCCCATGGCGATCGTCCTGGTTGTGATGGGCATGCTGCATAAGGTGTGCGATGGCATGCCCGCCGTGTGGCCATGCGCCGTGGGCTTAACCGCCGTCGTGAGCATTGCCACCTCTTTGCGCGACGTATTTTTCACCGGCGCTTGGCTGCCGTTCGACGTCCTGCCCTTTGCCGATTTGGGCATGAATTGGATTGTGCCCGCGCTGCTCGGAGCGTTGATCGGCGTTGTGGTGTCGTTTGCTGGCAAAAAGCCCCAAAGCGCGTCCTAAGTGAGTGCTTTTCCTGCGTTTGCACCCTCCGAATCGTATGAAAAGCGCCTGCTCGGCGAATTGGGTGATGGTGTCGGGCCTCTTGGGCCCCGGAGCCTCCGGGCGATATGCTGCCCGTTCGTTTGGCACGATGGCGGCGGGTAGCGGTATAGTTGGAGCCAGCGATTGAGGCGGGCACATGGACCGGCCACACGAAAGGAGCTCCAATGACCGAAAGCAAGCAGTACTACATTGGCATCGACGTGGGAGGCACCTCCGTCAAGGAGGGCCTGTTCGACGAGGACGGCAACCTACTCGGCAAGGTGAGCGTGCCAACCCCCTCTTTGGCCAATGAGGAGGGCTACGCGGCGGTCGTGGGCGGCATCGAGGAGCTCATGGCGTCCGTGCAGCAGCCCATGCTGTTCGTGCGCGGCGTCGGCCTGGCGCTGCCGTGCCCCGTTCCCGCGAGCGGCAACATCACGCTTGCCGCCAACATCAAGATCAACGCCCCCGAGCTCAAGGAGGCACTCGAGTCTCGCTGTCCCCATGCCGCCGTGCGCTACGTGAACGATGCGAACGCTGCTGCCATGGGGGAGCTCTGGCGTGGTAGCGCCAAGGGTCATCGCAGCATGGTCATGGTGACGATCGGCACCGGCTTGGGCGGTGGCGTCGTGGTGAACGGCGATGTGATCGACGGCGCGTTCGGTGCGGGCGGCGAGATCGGCCACATGTGCGTGAACCCCGACGAGACCCGTGTGTGCGGCTGCGGCAACAAGGGCTGCCTCGAGCAATACGCCTCCGCCACCGGCGTGGTGAGCAACTACCTGCATGAGTGCGAGGCCCGTGGCGTCGATCCCATCGAGCTTTCCGGCACGAGCGACTCCCGCGCCGTGTTCCAGGCGTGCCGTGAGGGCGACGAGGTCGCCTGGGCTGCCGTTGAAACGATGACCGACTATCTCGCCCGCGGCCTGCAGATCATCTCTGCTGTGGTCGATCCCGAGGTGTATGTCTTGGGCGGCGGTGCTTCTGCTTCTGCGGACGTGTATTTGAACAAACTGCGCGAGAAGTATGCCGCTTGCGCTCTCTCCGTGAGCACCAAGACTCCCATTGGGGTCGCCGAGCTCGGCAATGACGCGGGCATCATCGGCGCTGCGTACGTGGCGCTGCGCGCCGCCGCGTGCGAGGTGTAGACGAGCGTCGTGCACTCGCCGCATGACTGTCCGCTGTCCTGCTCGACGGCGCGTGCGGATCGCTGTAGATGAAGAGACCGGTTCCAAATGGAGCCGGCCTCTTGTTTTGCATGCGGTGTTTGTCCTCGAACTGCCACATCGGGAGGTTCGAGGGGGGCTTTCTTCCTGTCAGCGCGTCGCGTTGCCCGGGGCGGCGTTGGTCTTGCGCACGGCAAGCTCGGCAAGGATGGCATTGGTAACGAGGAGCGCCGCAATCATATAGGGAATGAGCACCGCTCCACCCGCACCGGCGACGAGCCCAAAGACGGGCGGCACGAGCATGGAGCCCGCATACGCGCATGCCATTTGCAGGCTGACCAGCCCCTGGGACGCCTTGGCGCTAAAGCGCTTGGGCGTGAGGGCGACGATGCTGGGGTAGATGGGAGCACACCCAAGACCCATAAGCAGAATGGAGATACCGGCGGCAACAGGCCCGTCAAACACCAGGAGCGAGAAGATGCCGAGGGTGATGAGCGCTTGGCCAATGCGGATCTGGTTCTCGCTTGTGAGCCATTGGGCAACAAAGCCCGACACGAGGCGTCCGATGGTGATGCCCATAAAGAATTGTGCAACGATGGAAGCCGCCGTTGCCGTGTCGATGGAGCGCGCCATGACGAGGTAGCTGGCAATCCACAGGCCAATGGAGCCCTCGAGCGCGCAGTAGGAGCCAAAGGAACCGATGGAGGCGATGGCACCCGGGAGTCTAAGTAGCTCTCGGTTCGTGAGGGGGCGTTCGCCAGAGGGCTGCTTACGGGGAGCACCGGTGTCAAAGGCAGGTTCGATCGCCGTGCCTTCATTTGCATCGGTCGCCTCCGCGTCGGTTGATTTCCACAGAGGAAGTGAGAGGAACAGGGCCGCCGTGATTGCGGCCTGGATGAGGCCGATACCGAGGTATCCGCCATGCCAACTCAAGGGGCTGGCGAGGGCCCAGCCCATAACGAGCGGGCCCACGCTCGCGCCGACACCCCAGCAGCAGTGTAGCCAGCTCATGTGGCGTGCGCCGTAATGCAGAGCAACGTAGTTGTTGAGGGCGGAATCGATGGCACCCGCGCCTAGACCGTAGGGAATGGCGATGAGGCAGAGCTGCCAGAACGCGTTCGTTGTAGAGAAGCCGAGGATCGCCGCAGCGGTGAGGCCAACCGAAAGTGCGGTGAGCTTGCCGGTGCCGAGCTTGTGGACCAGGCGCGCGGTGAGCAGTGACGAGATGATCGTACAGCAGCTGATGATGATGGAGATGAGGCTTTGTGCGGCAACGGGCGCGGCGAGGTCGACGTGCATGACGGGCCATGCGGTGCCGAGCAACGAGTCGGGAAGGCCGAGCGAGATAAACGTGAGATAGATGACAGCGAGAAGGAGAGAGGCCATTGATGCTCCGGGGTTGATGGGACGAGGTGGACGGCAAGACGTGCTTCGGCGCTGTGCCGACAGGGAGAGCCTACAGCCTATGGAAGATCGGCTCCATGTGGTCGAAGGTGCAGAACTCGGTAAAGCCGATTTCCTGCAGGCGCTCGCGCATCATGGGGATGTGCGCGCCAAGGTGTTCGGGCTTGTGCGAGTCGCTGCCGATGGTGAGGATACGGCCGCCGAGGTCGTGGTAGAGGCTCAGGATCTCAACGCTGGGGGTGAGATCGGACAGGCCGTATCGGACGGAGGAGGTGTTGAGCTCGATGCCCTTGTCGCGGCGAATCGCCTCTTCAAGAATTTCCGCCACGATGTCGCGAATGTTCACGTCGGGCCAGGGTCCGAGCGGGTCGTAGCGCTTGATGTGGTCGAGGTGTCCGATAACCGACCAATGGTCGAAGTTCTGGACAACGCGCAGCATCTCCTCGTAGTGCTGCATGTTGTACTGCTCCTGCGTCCTGCCCTCCTGGAACGTTCCATCCCAAAACTCCTGGTCACCAACCTGGTGGATGGACAGGATGATGAAGTCCCACGCATTGGCGTGCTGGTCGAACAGCGTCTGGTACTTGTCGAGCGTGTGCGATTGCACGCCGAATTCCATACCCGTTTTCACCGTGAGCTCCGGTGCAAATCGCCCGCGCGCCCGCTCGATGGCGGGGAAGTAGCGCTCGTAGTCGACGTTGATGGAGGGCTTGCCCTCAACGATCTTGGCGCAGGAGGGGTCGCGGCGGTATTCGTCCCAGTCGGGGCGCACGCCGTAGTCCACGTGGTCGGTGATGCAGATCTCGTCGATGCCGCGTTCAACGGCGAGCGCGCAGACGTCTTCGAGCGGGAAGACGGAGTCGTCGGAGAAGTCGGTGTGTACATGGTAATCAGCAAGCATGCTGGCTCCAATCAAGAGAGAGAATTCCCCTCGTCGATGGCGAATGCCAATCGAATTGGCCGTGGACATGCCACTTGCAAGGATGCCCGACGAAAAGCCGGTCTCTGCTGGCGCAGCCTGCGCGCGATGCCGCGCCTCGCATGGATCGACGAAGGGGGTGTTGCTATTCCGCACGTATGATACCGTGCCGATAACAGGGCTTCGTCAAAGAGACGGGTGTTTATCGTTAATACAGAGGCTTGCGAGGCGGGGTGACGTCCGCGCGTTACAATGAGAGCATCCATGCATTCGCTACAAGGGAGGAGCCCTCATGGCAAACGTCCTCGTCTTCGGACACCAGAACCCCGACAACGACGCCATCATGTCGTCCGTCGTCCTGTCCCAGCTGCTCAACCAGGTTGAGTACCAGGGCAACACCTACACCGCCTGCTGCTTGGGTCCGCTTCCCGCCGAGTCCGCCAAGCTCCTTGAGGACGCTGGCGTGGCTGCCCCGACGCTCATCGACGCCATCGAGCCCGCTGCCGAGGGTGAAGACGCCCAGCTCGTCATCCTGACCGACCACAACGAGCCCGGCCAGTCCGTCACCGGCCTCGAGAACGCCACCATCTTCGGCGTTGTGGATCACCATCGCTTCGGCGACTTCACCACCGCCGCTCCGCTGCACATCGTGGCGTTGCCTTGGGGCTCCTCCTGCTCCATCGTGGCCAAGCTGTTCGAGGTTCTGGGCGTTGAGCCCACGGACACGCAGGCCAAGCTGCTGCTGTCCGCCATGATGACCGATACCCTCATGCTCAAGAGCCCCACCGCCACCGATGTGGATGCCGCTATCGCCGCAAAGCTCGGCGAGCAGCTCGGCGTCGACCCGGTCAAGTTCGGCATGGAGGTCTTCCTCACCCGCCCGTCCGGCTCCTTCACCGCCGCCGAGATGGTCGGCAACGACATCAAGATGTTCGAGGTCGCTGGCAAGAAGCTCCTCATTGGTCAGTACGAGACCGTGGACAAGTCCCGCGCGCTCGGTATGATTCCCGAGATCCGCGAGGCCATGCGCGCTTACCAGGCCGAGAAGGCCGCTGATGGCATTGTGCTCTGTCTCACCGACATCATGGAGGAGGGCTCCCAGGTCCTGCTCGAGGGCGACACCGCCGCCGCGCAGAAGGGTCTCGGTATCGAGGACGTGGCCGAGGGCGTGTGGATGCCCGGCGTGCTTTCCCGCAAGAAGCAGGTCGCTGCCCCCATTCTCGCCGCGAACTAACGCTTCTCCAACAAGCGTGAGGCGCCCTGCAACGCATGTGCGGTGCAGGGCGCCTTTCTATGCCAGAGGTTGAGTTTTGCAATATGGATGCCCGGCAATTATGGATTCGCTCTAGAACCAATAATGGACATATGTCGCTCATATGTGCCCGCTGGGTAGGATAGTTCTCGATGTGAAAAGAGACGGGGAGTGGTATGGACGCACGCGAGCAGCTTTTCAACGAGACGCAGCGCAAGCGCATCGAGCGGCGCGATATTTGGGAACGCATCTCGGAAAATGGAACTATCGCCGCTGCCGTGATGGTTGTGGCGGCGATTGCCGCGGTTATCTGTGCCAACAGTGACGCTTATGAGGCGATTCACCATATCTTGATGGAGCCCATCCACGTGGGCATTGGTTCGCATACGATGGCGATCTCCATCGAGGTGTTCGTAAACGATTTCCTCATGGCGATCTTCTTCCTGCTCGTGGGCATCGAGCTCAAATACGAGATGACGGTGGGCGAGTTGAGGCACCCGCGTCAGGCGCTGCTCCCCATGCTTGCCGCCGTGGGCGGCGTGGTGGTGCCAGCGACGATCTACATGCTGCTCAATCGCGGAAGCGGTTCGGCACAGGGCTGGGCTATTCCCATGGCAACGGACATCGCGTTCGCTCTCGGCGTGCTCTCGCTGTTGGGCAACCGCGTGCCCGCCGGCGTGCGCGTGTTTTTCTCGACCCTCGCTATTGCCGACGATCTCATCTCCATCGCGGCGATCGCCCTGTTCTACGGTCAGGCTCCCGATCTCATGTGGCTCCTAGCCGCCGCTGTGGTGACCGCATCCCTGTTCATGCTCAACAAGACGCAGCATTACCGCTTGGCGCCTTATTTGGTGGGTGGATTCGTCCTCTGGGTGTGTCTGTTCAAGTCGGGCGTGCATGCCACGCTCGCGGGCGTCATTGTGGCGTTCGCGATTCCCGCGCGCTCGGGCATCCGCTTGGACAACCTGACTGACTGGCTGCGCGGTTATATGCCCGACCTGGTCGATTCTTACGATGAGGATGCGCATATCCTGGGACAGCACGACTTCACGCACGCCACCTTGGGTGCCGAGCGCGTTATGCATCGCGTCTCGCCCCCGCTCGTCCGCCTCGAGCGTAAGATCTCGACGCCGGTTAACTTTATCATCTTGCCGCTGTTTGCTTTCGTGAACGCTCAAGTGCGCCTGGTGGGCGTCGATGTGGTGCAGTTGGCACTCGACCCCGTGTCCATGGGTACGTACTTTGGCATGCTGCTGGGCAAGCCCATCGGCATTGTGGGGGTAACGTTCCTGCTGGTGAAGTTCGGTATCGCCGAATTGCCGAGCAAGGTGACGTGGCGCCATATCGTGGGCGTTGGCATCTTGGGCGGCATCGGGTTCACCATGTCGATTTTGATCTCGGGCCTTGCGTTCCCCGCCGAGCCTTTCGAGATGCTCGCTGCCAAGGCCGCCATCCTCGCAGGATCCGTGAGCGCCGCGGTAATCGGCATGATTTACATGACGGTCGCCTGCAAAAAGGCGAAGCGCCCCTGACCTTACCGCGCGCATGGAGGCGCGCCTAGCCTTACCGCGCATGGAGGCGCGGCTAGCCTTACCGCGCGCGTGTAATGTCGAAAAAAATGAGATTGAAGCCCTTCACTTTCGACATTACACGCGTACAGCGCCTGCATTTGCTCGCGCGCGTTCGCACCACGCCTGATTGCGTTCGTACTGCGCTTGCGTTTGCCTGTGCCCGCATCGCGCCTGTGTCCGTCCGCATTCGCCCGTATTCGCCCACGTCCGTCCGCATCGCGCGCACGCACGCGCATGCACCTCAATTTGGAGCCCATCTCCAATTCGAGGTCCGGCGGGGTGCCCCTGCTGCCTACTCGACCGTGCCGTAGGTGGCACCCCAGCCGTGCGCGGCGAGGGCGGAGTTGATTTGATCGCACAGCCTCGTGCGGTCGTACGTTCCCGGGGGCACGAGGTTCACGATCTCGAGCAAATCGGGTGCGAGGTCCAAAATCTCGGCCTGCACGATGAGGTCGAGCCGCTCGATTGTCTCGCGTCCGGTGAACAGGCCGTCTACGAGGCGCTGCAGGTCGCCGAACTCCTCGGCTTGAAACATTCCCAGGTGCATGATGGGCTCCTTACTTGGCGGGCGAGGGGTCGTGGATTGGGGCGTCTGTCAAAATCGAGGCGGCATCCGGCGTTGGCGAGGCGTTCGGTTCGGCAGGGGCGTTTGAGGCGATTGGGGCGGTTTGCGACTCAGCTGCTGCCTTGTCCGTGCTCGTACCGGTGCTTGCCGCGCGCACGCGCTCAATCACGCGCTCCATTGTCTCATCGATGCGGTCGCGCTTGAGCTCGCATTCCCAAATGGTGATGGCGGTCCAGCCCAGTGCCTTGAGCTCGTCGAGCGCGCGTTGGTCACGCTCGACGTTACGGCGGAACTTCGCTTCCCAGAACTCGACGTTCTTCTTGGGGACGCTTGGATTGCAGTTGGGGCAGCGGTGCCAGTAACAGCCATTGACGAAGATGGCGATCTTGCGTCCGGGGAAGGCGATGTCTGGACGTCCGGGGGCCTTTGCCCAGTCGAGGCGGTAGCCGGTGAGCCCGGCGGCACGCAACCGTTGGCGCACAAGAAGCTCGGGCTTGGTGTCGCGCCGCTTGTTGCCCTGCATGGATTTGCGCACAGCGGCGCGGCGACGGACCAGGGCGGTTTGGCCGGCGGTCAGCTGCGAGGTGTCGATGCCGTCGAGGAGGTCGGGCTTCTTCGGGGCGCGCTTCTTTCGAGCGCGTTTTTTGCTGGCGCGCGTCCTGCCCTCATGCTCCTTGCCGACCTCGTCGCTCGTCTTAGGCTGACGGGCCCCTTCGCCGTTCGATTTCCGCGCGAGCTGTTCGAGGAGTTCCACAAGCTCGATATCGGCCGGCATCCATTCCAGCGTCGCGAGCGAGACCTGCGGTACCCAGCGCAGTTCGCGTTGACGGTCGTTGCCCTGAGGCTCCCCTTCATCTTCGGCAATTTGGCAAAAGAAGCAGTTCATCGAAAGATGGAAGTCGGGGTAGTCGTACTCGAGGGTGTAAAAATCTTGCAAGTTAGTGACGCGCACCTGCAGCTCCTCGAGCAGCTCTCGCCTGCACGCTTCCTCCGGCGTCTCGCCGTTCTCAATTTTGCCGCCGGGGAACTCCCACATGCCTGCCATGCTGCCATATCCGCGTTGAACGGCCAAAACTTCGCCACCCTCGCGCTGGATAATGCCCGCCGCCACGCGAACGTTCTTCATGCACGTCACCTCGCTTTGCGATGCTTCCAATCGCTGCTTCCGTTTTCCACAAGCAACCTTACACGAATGCAACCCTTCTGTAAGCCAAATCGATGGTTGTGCACGGGGGTTGCTGCGAGTATAGGGGTCGAAGAAAAAGACCAGCGCGCCAGTGTGCGCGAGCAGATGGGAAAGGACGTTTACGATGAAGGACATGATGATGAAGATGGACGCCGCGATTGTTCAGGGTGAGCCCACGCTCGTTCAGGCGAGCATGAGCCAGGTTGAGATGACGGTGTGGCTGTGCGTGATGGCGCTCATGGCATCGGGCATGCTCGCATTGCTTGCGCTGGTAAGCCGCTAGTCAGCTATTTGGCCGCGCTCTGGCAAGATTGTTAAAGAGAGAGGAATGATTCACATGGCATTTGAGGCACAGGCCGCTCCCGTCCTTGAGGTACGCCACGTCGAGAAGGTATACGGCAGTCGCAACAACGTCACGCGCGCGCTCGCCGACGTGTCGTTCACGGTGAATAAGGGCGAGTTCGTGGGCATCATGGGCGCATCGGGATCCGGCAAATCGACACTGCTCAACTGCGTGTCTACCATCGACACCGTGACAAGCGGCAGCGTCATCATCAACGGGGCGGACGTAACGCGTCTCAAGCAGGCCAAGCTCACGCGCTTCCGTCGCGAGCAGCTGGGCTTTATTTTCCAGGATTCGGACCTGCTCGACACGCTCACCGCGCGCGAGAACATCGCCCTGCCGCTCACCATCGCCCGCACGCCCGCCAAGGAGACCCTTGCGCGCGTTGAGCAAGTGGCACAGCGTCTGGACATCGCGGGCGTGCTCGATAAGTATCCCTACCAGATGTCCGGCGGACAGCAGCAGCGCGTGGCGGCTGCCCGCGCCCTGGTGACCGACCCCGCCGTCATCCTGGCCGACGAGCCCACGGGCGCCCTCGACTCCAAGAACGCCCGCCTGCTGCTCGAAAGCCTCGAAAACATGAACCATGCGTACCAGGCGACCGTCCTCATGGTCACGCACGATAGCTTTGCCGCGAGCTACACCAACCGTGTGCTGTTCATCCGCGACGGGCGCATTTTTACCGAGCTCCGCCGCGGAGACAGCCCGCGCCGCGAGTTCTTCGACCGCATCATGGAGGTCGTGGCCATGATGGGCGGGGAGGGCTCCGATGCTCTGTAAACTCGCTTGGGGCAACGTGCGCCGTGCGGGTAAGGACTACTTGGTCTACCTGCTCACGCTCACGCTTGCCGTCACGGTGTTCTACGCGTTCAACACCATTTCCGTTCAGGCGGATCTGGTGCTTGAGGAAGAGGGCATGCCCGAACTCCTAAGCACCATCATGTCCGGACTCACCATGTTCCTCGCTACGCTTATGGGTTTTCTCATGGTGTACGCGAACAACTTCATCATGAAACGACGCAAGAAGGAATTCGGCCTGTATCAGGTCCTTGGCATGAGTCGTGGCCAGGTGTCGCGCGTGATGGCCCTCGAGACGGCCATCGTCTCCGGTGCGGCCCTTGTGCTCGGCATCGCGCTGGGTGTGGGATTCTCCCAGCTCATGACCTTCTTCACGGCGTCACTGTTCAAAACGCAGATCCGTGACTTCCATTTCTTTTTCTCGGTGCCGACATTTTTGATCACGGTGGGTTGCTTGGTTGCGATTTTCCTGGTGACGCTCGTGTTCAACCTGCGCGTGGTGCGTCGTGCCAAGGTGATCGACCTCGTGAGCGCCGGTCGCAAGAATGAGGCCATCAAGACGCGCAACCCGATCGTGTCCGCGGCGATATTCATCCTGGGCGCCGCGCTCATCGGCATTGCGTACTTCCGGCTGCTGCGTGACGGCCTGCCCATTGATTGCGCGCCAAGCGAGGTCGAAGCCGCCATGAATCAGTTCATGCTCACCACGGGCATTGTGGTTGTGGGCACGATTCTGTTCTTCTTTGGTCTGTCCGGGTTCTTGCTCAAGGTGCTCCAGGCCGCGCGCGGTCTGTATTGGAGGGGCCTTAACATGTTCACCGTGCGCCAGCTGTCCGCAAAGGTGAACACGGTGAGCTTTTCCATGGCCATCATCTCGATGATTTTGTTCCTAGCCATCACGAGCGTGACGGGCGGCATGTCCATTGCCAGCGTGATGAACACGAGCGTGGAGCGCAGCACGATCGCCGATTATTCGCGCGTGGTTATGTACCTTGGCGAGAACGTGGTGAACGACCCGACATATACGGGCGACATACCCATGAAGCTTGCGACCGAGCCCGTGGACATCCTGGAGCTGAGCCGGAGCAACGTCATCGATAAGGGCACATCCGAGGAGCGCCCCTTCGACCTTGCGGGCATCTTGGGTAGCCACGTCCAGGTGGAAATCTACGACTCGCGACCGATAGGCACCAAGTTACCGTTGGTGAGCCTGAATGATCTTGCCGCTGCGGTGGACATGCCCATGCCCAAGGGCACGAACTCGAGTAACGCGAGCATGATGGGCCTGACGGTCATGAAGGAGAGCGACTACAATCGCTATCTCGACTTCCGTGGTAAGGAGCACGTCGACCTGGGTGATGATGGCTACCTCATCACGAGCGACATGGGCGAGTCGGTGAACAAGATCTACAACGCCGACATGCGCGAGGGCGTGGAGATCGAGCTTGGCGGACGCGTGCTTCGTCCCGTCGCCGCGAGTGTGGACGAGGCCGCGAGCTCCTTCTTCAACTCCTCGATGGGCAGCAATTCGGGCACAATCGTCGTGCCGGACGAGCTGGTGGATGCAAGTGGCCTGCCGCTGTACGCGAGCTACTTCTTGGGCGACTACCGCGAGGGCCTCACGTACGACGAGACGGAGGGCTACGTACGTCAGGACCGCTCGTGGGATCAGATCCTGAACGCAGACGGGTCCGAAAGCGCGATTTGGGGCATGGAGGCCACGCGTGCCCAGAGCTACGAGTCCACGAACTCCATGAACGGTCTCATCAGCTACCTGGCCATCTATATCGGCTTCGTGCTTGTGGTGGCATGCGCGGCGATTCTCACGATCCAGCAGCTCTCGGGCGTGGCAGACTCCGGCAAGAACTGCCGCATCCTATCCGAGCTGGGCACGTCCAACCGCGAGATCATGCGCTCCGTTTTGGTGCAGCAGGCGATCTTCTTTGTGTTCCCGCTGCTGATGGGTGTTGCGCACTCCTTCGTGGCGCTGCAGGTGGTCATCGAGATCGTGGCGCTGTTCGGCGGCATGTCGATTGGCGGGACCGTGGGTGTGACGTGCGGCATCTTCCTGCTGTGCTACGGCGGCTACTTTGTGGTCACGTATTTCATGAGCAAGGGCATTGTCCAAGATTCGATTCGCCTACGCCATGCGCAATAGGCACTCGGGCGGCGCCTGCGAGGGGTTCCCGTGCGCAGGCGCAACGTCCTGTTCGCTCTGGAGGCGTTAACGCTTCACGGAGAGGTTGTATTTGTACCGATGTGGGAGGTGCTTGCAGGTGTTCGAGGCGATTGCCGTTTTGGTAGACACAGCTATGTTGGTCGTAGGCGTGGCGGCAGTTATCAGCTCGCGCACGTCGGAACCTTCGGCGTGTGAGCGGCGGCAGGGCGGCATTGGTGCCAGCGGCATGAAATAGAAAAGTGGGTCTGGCGCAATAGGATGCCGGACCCATTTTTATGCCGTAATGAACTGCGGGACCTTGCGGTCGTGTTCATCACAGGGAACCCGATCGACCTCCTGCTCGACGAACGCGACGCCCAAAAGCTGACAATCCTCGCGCAGTTGCGGCAGGTAGCGGTCGTAGGTGCCCCGTCCGTAGCCCAAGCGGTTGCCTTGAGCGTCAAATGCGACGGCGGGCACAATGACCAAATCGATTTCCGATGGGGGTACAACCGGGAAGCGCGTGTCGTCCTTGGGGGGAACGCTGCCCTTGATGCGCGAGGGGATGAAGCGGCGCGTCGCGCCCGCACGCGTGCTGGTGTACGTCTGGTGCTCTTCGGTCACAGCGGGTCCCCAGGGCTTGCGCGGGTCAACGATGAACGGCACGTTTCCGCCCAAGTAGTTGTTGCACGAGACGGAGCGCATGCACATGGCTCCCTGTGCGGCGTTGGGGATCATGCACGGGAACACAATGCGGTACCCGTATGCGTATGCCCCGCGAATGAAGCGATCGAGATCGACTTCATAGCGCAGTGCCGCGTACACTGCGAGCGTTGGGGGCTGTCCGTTTTTGCCCTTGATACCGCTGGCGCGTAACTGGTCGAGCAGCTTGTTGCATATCTCGCGTGATTTCGTCGAGCGGGCGCTCGGGCGCAGCTCCTGGCGGCACTCGATGATTGCGCGGCGCACGTCGCTCTTTTGTTCGAGAATCTCCTGTTCAGCAGCACTGGGCTTTTCGCGGGGAGCGCTTTCCGTTGTGGCCGGCGTCTTCGTATGTTTTGCAGTTGCCATTGCACGGTCCTCTCGTCTTCGTCTGTCCATTCTACCGCTTGCCACGTGCGGCCGCGCGGGAGAGGGGGCTGCTTTACGCCTCCTCCCCGCATGTGTCGCATGTGTCGCTCAGCAGATCAACGACGTTCCAGTTCGCATTGCTCGCCTCGATCACATCGCGCCCGGCAAATACGCAGGCGGGGGCATCGTTCGCGATGCGCTTGACGTCGTCGCTCAACGCCCGAAGCGCCTCGGGGGTCGCCTCGAGCATCTGGCGCCGACGCTCGCCGCGCTGCTCGGGCGGCGTCTTGCAGAAGTATTCGGCGTTGCGACGCTTGGTAAGCGCGTAGGGCTTGATCGGCGCGTCAACACCCGAAACACAGCTCACGATGAAGCCCTCGAAGGTCTGAGTGTCGGGCGCAAACGACGTGAGCCAGTCGCCGGAGGCCGCGATGCGCGCGAGCGACGGGTCGATGGCGGGGTCGCGGTACGTGTAGAAGCTCGCGTGGCGCGGGCTCGGCGAGCGGAAACCGCAGCCGTAGGCACCGCCCTTCACGCGGATCTCGTTCCATAGGTAATCGTAGGATAGGGCGTTGGAGGCGACGCTCCATACGCCGTCGGTCTCGATGCCCAGCACGCGTGGGTCGCAGGCGCGCGCGAGGTAGCTCACATCGCTGGGGATGATGAACGCCTCATGCTTGTCCTCGGGCCACGGCACGTAGAGTTCCTTGGCGGGCGCGGTGCGGGGGGCGAGGCCCAGGTCACCCGCGGCCGCCCAATAGCGCCGGAAGTCCTCATCGGAGCCGGTGAAACTTGCGATGCCGCCGGTCGACGTGAAGATGCGCTCGCGCAGGTCGCGTAGGGTGTCGCACAGCGCGTCTTTGCGCTCGTCGAAATGTTCGAGCAGGTCGCGTAGGAAGCGGTAGAAGTCGATGCCGGAAAGCTGCTGCGTGAGCACGGCAGCCGGCGAGACGTAGGACATGGCGCGCGCGAGCGCGGCGCTGTGTCCGTTCATGAGGAAGCCCTGCTCCATGCCGATGCGCATCTGCGTGAGCACGTCGCGCATGCGGTCGGTGTCCTCGAAGATCGTGGTCGCCCAGACCTCGCGCGGGATGCTCGCCAGGGCGTCCATCTTCTCGGACAGGGCTCCCGCGGAGACCAGCAGGCGCGGGCGCGCGAGCTTCCAGTTGGGCTGTGTGGCGACCTCGGTGGTGAAGGAGAGGAAGCCGAGGTTCGCGCCGATGTAGCTGTCGAGCTCGCCTGCGCTCATGCGCTCGGTCGCGAGCTGCTGCATGAGACGGGCGAGGACCGTGACGTAGGGGAGTTCGGAGAATGCGAGGTGCGACAGGTCGAAGTAGGTGAGGGCGTACGCGAGCTGATGCGTGGGCAGGTCGTGGCGCAGGCAGGGGATGGGGGCCTGCTTGTTCAGGACGAGCTGGGGCTCGGGGCGCGCGGGCCCGATGTCGCTCACGCGCAGGCGCGGCAGCGTCGCCTTGGCCTCGGGCGCGTCCTCGGCCTCCTGGCGCTCGCGCAGCTCGGCAACGTCCTCCACGATGCGCTGGAGCCCCGCCTCGTCGAGGGCTGCCTTTGCCGCGGCGAGTTCGTCTGCCTCCTCGCGCGCGGCGCGCGCGTCATCGGCGACGGGCACGAGCTCCACCAGCGCATGGTGGCCGCTTTCGAGCACGATCTCGCGCAGCAGGTCCTCGAAGTACGTGGTGCTCAGTGCCTGCTTGAGCTCGGCGTAGACCTTGCCGTACTCGAGCGCCCGTGTGGCTGCGGCGTCGGTGTCTTCATAGAGCCACGTGCCGAGCGCGTCGCACGCGATGGCGACGCCGTCAGCGATGCCAAAGTCGCGCTGGCGCAGGTCGAATTCCTCACTGGCGAGGACGGCGGCGAGGCGATCGCGCGGGATGCCGTTTTCCACCAGGTCGCGGCAGGCGTCCTCGATCACGCGGCGGAACTCGCGCGCGACACCCGGCTTGGCGTTCTGCAGGATGATGAGTGTGTGGGGCTGCAGCTGGTCGCCCGAGGTGTAGCTCACCACGTTGCCGCCCAAGCCCGCAGCGAGGATCGCCTTCTTGACGGGGGCTTCGTTGGTTCCGAGCAGGGCGTCGAACATGATGTCCGCGGCTATGAGGCGCTTGCGGTCGGCGACGTCGCCGAGCACGTACGCCATACCCACCAGTGCGTTCTCGGGAGTGGTGGGCATGTCGACGCGCTCGTAATCGCAGGTGACGGGCTCTTGCCGCGTGAGGGGGTTGGGCTCCCCGATGGTGACGGGTGCGCACGCGGCGGTTGCGGTCCCGTCGGCCCCAACGACCCCGGTGGGCTCAGCTGCGTCAGACGCCTTGCGCGCTTCTGCCAGCGCCCGGGCGCGGGCGCGCTCATCGCGGATGCGCGGCTCATCGCCCAGGTAGCGCTCGTCCAAAAACGCGAGCTCGCGTTCGACCGCCATGTCGCCGTACAGCACGATGTAGCTGTTCGCCAGGTTGTAATGGCGCGCATGCGTGTCGAGGAAGTGCTCGTAGGTGAGCTGCGGGATGGCGCGCGGGTCGCCGCCCGACTCGCAGGCATACGCCGTGGTGGGGAACAGCGCCCGGTTGACGGCGTCGTCGAGGACGCTCATCGGGTCGGACAGTGCGCCTTTCATCTCGTTGAACACCACGCCGTTGTAGCGCAGGGTGCCTTGCTCGAGCGGAGCGCCTTCGGGGACGTCGAGCTCGTAGTGCCAACCCTCCTGCTCGAAGATGGCGCGTTTAGTGTAGATCGCGGGGTTGAGCACGGCGTCCATGTAGACGTCCATGAGGTTCAGCAGATCCTGCTCATTGGTCGTTGCCACGGGGTAGACCGTCTTGTCCGGGTACGTCATGGCGTTGAGGAACGTCTGCATGGAGCTCTTGATGAGGTCCACGAAGGGCTCCTTGACGGGGAATTTGGCCGACCCGCACAGGACCGAGTGCTCGAGAATGTGGAACACGCCGGTGTCGTCGGTGGGCGGGGTCTTGAAGCCGATGGCGAACGCCTTGTTCTCGTCTTCGCAGGCGAGGTAGAGCAGACGGGCGCCGGATGCCTCGTGGTGCAGCACGTAGGCGTCGGCGTCGAATTCGGCGAGGGGTTTGGCCGTGGTGACGGTGAAGCCGGACACGGTTACGCCGGGTGTGAGCAGCTGGGAGGCGCGGTCGCGGACAGAGGCATGCGGGCGCGTGGGGGCTTCATCGCAGGGGGAGGTTTGTTTGCAGGTGGAGACCGGCTGGTTCATGCGAAGCTCCTTTATGGAGAGTGTTTGCTACGTTGGTCGCTTCGCCCAGTATACCCGCTCGGCGGTCTGGCACTCCGCGCTTGCGATCCGTCCCTGCCGCGGAACATGCTCACCTCGCGCCCACACCGACTCTTTCAAATGCTGCTAGACATACAGAACACGCCTCCGATACAGCACACGCCTCCGCTGCGGCACGCGTCTCCTGTGCAGCATGCGCTTCCGGCGGGCGTTGCCCCCTAGAAATGGGCGTCTCCGAGCAATTCGGCTCTCGTTATCTCAGGCAAAGGGTCCATATCTTTCGCTAGAGGCGATGGTTTGCTCAATGGGCGCGCTTGGCTTGAGGTATCGTTGTCCCGCAAGACGACGAGATGGGGGATGCATGACGAACGGAAAGATGGAATCGCGCGGCTGCGGCGACGACATCGAAGACGCAGGCAAGGCTGCTGAGGTTGCTGCTTTCGAGAAGCGTGAGCGCATGGGTCTGGCATCGTCCATCAAGCCGGGGGCCGATGCGGATGCTGCCTCACGCGCGGCACGGCGCTCGATGCGCGAGCGTCTGAACGACCGGGATTCACGCCGTCTGCTCGTTGGGGTGCTCGCCACGCTGTTCGGCGGTATCTTTTGGGGCTTTTCCGGTACGTCTGCAAGCTACCTGTTCGCGCACTACCAGATCGACACCATTTGGCTGCTCAGCATACGCCAGCTTCTCGCTGGTGCTATGTTCATGGTCGTCATTCTGCTGTTCGACCGCGTTCGCTTTGTGCAGCTGCTCAAGAACCCGCGCCACCTGGCGGTCATGGCAGTGTTCACCCTGTTCGGTGTGTTTGGCAACTCGTTTTCCTATCTGCTTGCGGTTCGCTTGACCAACGCCGGCACTGCGACCGTCATGCAGTGTCTTCAGCTCGTGCTCATCATGGTATATACCTGCATTGTCACGCGCCGGCTCCCACGCCGCCGCGAGCTCGCGGGCGTGGTCTTGGCATTTGCGGGCGCGTTCCTCATCGCCACGGGTGGCGACCCCAGCACGCTCGTGATTCCGCCCGAGGGGCTGGCCGTGGGCTTGATCTCGGCGGTGGGCGCCGCCTGCATGTCGATTGTGCCTGCGAAGATTCTGCCGGTCTATGGCTCATCCATTGTCACAGGCACCGCGATGTTCGCATCGGGGATTGTGCTCTCGGCGTTTGTGCAGCCGTGGCAGAGTATTCCGGCGTTCGATCCGGAGGGCTGGCTCGCGCTTGCCGTGCTTATCGTGGTTGGATCTTTCCTGGCGTACAACCTGTATATGCAGGGCGTTAAGGATATTGGAAGCGTGCGGGCGAGCCTCATCGGTACGATTGAGCCGGTGTCCGCCACGGTCACGAGCGCGCTTGTTTTGGGCACCGTGTTCGCGCCCACGGATCTGGTTGGTTTTGCCCTCATCATCGTGATGGTGTTCTTAACGGTGTAGCCCTGGCCGCGCTGCGCGGCAGCGTTCTCTCTCATGCTGATACTGGGTTCGTGGGTGTTTTCTGATGCGTGGATGCCTCTTGCGCCAGCAAAATACGCAAATGCGGGGATAAAAAAGGGAGGGCCGAGTAGCTGGCGTTATGCCCGCAGAAAACCAGCAGGTAGATTGAGCGCGCATTGTGTGGCTACTTCAAGGGACCGATTATTATCCCCGCATTTGCGTATTTTCGTCTGATGGGGGCGCACGGAGGCGCCGCTCGGTCACTAA
>OLGO01000819.1_pt1 | contig 25622 bp, 15 predicted proteins | sample 1605861 | NCBI WGS metagenome assembly OLGO01 (sample SAMN03283253) | human gut metagenome | biome: human-associated habitat; material: feces | host: Homo sapiens | place: USA | collected 2013
CAGGATGGCGTTGACCGTGGTGGTCTTGCCGGTACCGGGGCCGCCGGTGAGGACAAGGCAGTTCTCGGTCATGGCCTTGCGGATGGCTTCCTTCTGGAGCGGCGCGTAAGCAAAGCCCTGCGCCAGTTCCAGAATCTGGATGTTCTTGTCGAGGTTTCGGGCCGTCTGCTTTCCGCGCCTGGTCAGCATGGCCAGACGGTCGGCGATGTCCTGCTCTGCGGCCAGCAGATCCGGCAGATAAATATACGGTGTGCCGTCGAACATCCGCACCGCCAGTTTCCCGGTCTGGATGCAGCTGTCCAGCGCCGCCGCCAGCTTTTCGGGGGGCTGGTGGATGAAGTTCGACGCTGTTTCCAGCAGCTGCGCCCGGGGCAGACAGGTGTGGCCGTTGCCGGCGTTGTGGCGCAGGGTGCGCAGAAGGGCGGCTTCCAGCCGCTGGGCGCAGTCCCCTGCCATCTGGTAATACTGGGCGATGCTGTCGGCGTGGCGGAAGTCCAGCTGCAGCGGCTCTCCGCACAGCAGATAGGGGTTCTGCTGGATGGCCTGCATGGCCCCCGGCCCGAAGGTGCGGAAGACCTCCATCGCCCGGCGGGGGCTGATCTCGAACTGAGCCAGATAGGCGATGAGTTCCCGCATTCCGAACATCCGCTTGAACTCCTGCTGGATGCGGTCGGCCTTGTCCGCCGAGATGCCCGGGATGAGGGTGAGCTGGGCGGGGTCGTTGGCGATAATTTCCAGCGCCGCCGCGCCGAATTTGTCAATGATCTTATCCGCCGTCCGTGCGCCGATGTAGGGCAGCGACCGGCTGGCGAGGAAGGCGTAGACGGCCTCGAGGTCTTTGGGCATATCCGTCTCGCACTCCTGTGCGTGGAACTGTCGGCCATAGGTGGCGTGGTTCTCGTACCTGCCCCGGCAGACGACGCTCTCACCGGCGTGGAGTTCTCCCACCACGCCGCACACAACGGTGACGACACCGCCGCCCGACACCTCGAACACGGTATAGCCGTTGTCCTCGTTCAGGTAGATGATGTCCTCTACCGTGCCTTCCAGCCGTTCCAGCTCCTGCTCCATCGTCCCGCCTCCTCGTTTTGACACAACTATATATAGTATAGCGGTTTTGGGGGGATTTGTAAATACAACAAAAGCTCCCCCGAAGGGGAGCTATAGGCGAGGTTTAATCCCCCACCCCATATGCATTTTCTTTCATCAGCCGATTGCGCACTGCAAAGTACGCCGGGATGAGGAAGAAGCAGGCGAAGAACCATGCCACAGGGCTGGCGATGCAGGCCGCAAAGTAGCCCCAGAGCGGCACGAACCAGAAGCCTACCATGGCACGGGCGACCATCTCGGCCACGCCCGCGAACATGGCAAGGCCGGAATAGCCCAGGCCCTGGATGGTGTAGCGGTAGATGATGAGGACGGCCAGCGGGATGTAGAACACGCTGTTCCAGAAGATGAAGCTGCGGGCATTCGCCATGATCTCCACCTCGCTGCTCTCGAGGAAGAGGCTGATGAGCGGCACATCCAGCACACGCAGGATGAGGAAGGATGCCACGCTGTAGACGCAGCCAATGCCCAGCGCAGTATTGACGCCCCGGTCCACACGCTTGAGGTCGTGAGCGCCCATGTTCTGGCTGGCGTAGGTGGTCATGGCGGTGCCGATGCTCTCCAGCGGCACCGAGAGGAACTGGGCGGCCTTGCTGCCTGCGGTCTGCGCGGCCACGATGCTGCTGCCCAGACCGTTCACCGCGCCCTGCAGCACGACGCTGCCGATGGCGGTGATGCTGCACTGCAGGCCCATGGGGATGCCCATGTTGCAGAGCTTGAGGCAGTGGCTGGCGCTCAGACGGCCCTCTTCCCTGCTCCATTTCAGCTCCGGGTAGTGGCGGCCGATGTAGATGAGACTGCCGATGCCCGCCACTGCCTGACTGAACACGGTGGCGAAGGCCGCGCCGAACGCCCCCATCCGGAAGGTGAGGATGCAGAGCAGGTCGAGGCCGATGTTCAGCACGCTGGCCACCAGCAGGAAATAGAGAGGCCGCTTGCTGTCGCCCAGCGCGCGCATGAGGGCGCTGGTGACGTTGTACAGCAGGGTGAAGGGGATGCCCGCGAAGATGGTGCGGATGTAGATGTCCGCGATGTCGATGATGTTGTCGGGGGTGTTGGTCCAGACCAGCACCGCCCGGGTCAGGGCCACCGTCACCACCGTGAGCACGACGGCGAAAAAGAGGCTCAGCCAGACGGTATTGGCGGTGTAGCGCCGCATCTCTCTGTAATCCTTCGCGCCGAAGGTCCACGAGATGGGGATGGAGAAGCCGCAGGCGATGCCGTTGACGAAGCCCAGCACCAGATAGTTCAGGCCGCCCACGCTGCCCACCGCCGCCAGCGCATCCACGCCCACGAAACGGCCCACGATGATGGTATCGGCCAGATTGTAGAACTGCTGGAACAGACTGCCCAGCATCAGCGGCACCGCAAAGGCAAGGATGAGCTTGAGCGGGCTGCCCTGTGTCATGTCTTTTGTCATACAAAGCCCCTCCCCGGGCGGTCACTTAACATTTCTTTGCCGGATCTTTACCGACAAAAACGCCCTGCCGGACGAGAGGCAGGACGTTTTGCGTTTCATGAATGGTATTATACTCAGCTCATCGTGATTTTGCAAGGGGTTTGGGGCAGATTTCTTCGTACAACATTGCTATTTTCTATCGGTGGTTTTTGGTGATTGTGCGCAGGTCAGTTTCCGCGTCCCGCGTGCCGGCCCCGAGGGCCGCGGGGTTCACCGGTCTTATCGCCGTCTCTGCTTGCCTGTGCCCCGCGAGGGCCTGCCTCGGTCTGCCGGACGGGGTCATCCCGCCTGCCCTGCTGGCCGCGAGGTCCGGCAGTATCGGTCTGTTCCTCCGCCGGAGTCTTCTCCGTGAAAGGCTGAATGGTCATCTTTTCCTCGTCCTCAAGAAGCGGTATCCGGATGGAGTCTTCCGGCCCGGGGTCTGCGGCCTGCTCCGGCTGCTGGACCGTGGTAAGGCTGTCCGGCGAGAGAGTCGTCGGCCCGCTGAGGCCACCGACGGAGGGGGCCGGGTCGTCCTTCTTGCTGTCCTGCTTCCCGCCCACGAGCTTCACGATGTTACCGGTAAATGTCTTCCACACCGTCGGTTCGGGGGCGGGCTGCTCGGACGGACGGACCGTGATGGGGCCCATGTCGATGATGGTGGGATCCTTCGGGGCTGCGCTGAAGTCGGTCACGCCGCCGACGGTACCCGTTCCCGGCTGAGTCAGCTCGGGCAGTCCGCTCAGGGAGCTGCTTTCTCGACCGGAGAGGACAGTTCCCCATTGCTTTTTCTCCTGCTTACGGCGGGCGATCGCCTCTTCCACCCGGGCAGTCTCCTGCGCTTTCTGCTCCTCATCGCCAACGCGGTACACGAGGACCAGTTCCTTGCCGTTTCGGCGCAGGGCGGTCTCATCCGAGAATGTTTTTCTATCATATCCCGTCTGCCCGACAACATAGAAGCGATAGAGCCCTTCCTGGGACAGCTCGAGTTCGAACGCACCATTCACGCCGACCAGATCTTTGATCCGGGCCAGCGGAATGACGGCCTCCATTTCCTGCCCGCTCCCATCAAGGAACCGGATGCGAAGCTCATGGACCTCCTTTGCAAGCTCCCGCAGCGAGTCGCCTGTCATCCGAAAGACCGAACCATGGGCGTCGAAGCTCAGGACCCTGTTGACCGGGTCATACTCCGCCGTGGTCACGTCACCAAGCTCCTGTGTGCCATCCAGATGGGTGATCACACCGATGGCCTCGTACATCTGCTTCACACGGTCCGGCACCTCGCCGGACTGTGAGTTCGGGGTGTCGTCCTCGTCGTCGTTCTCGCTATCATCGGGCTGCTCCGGCTGGGAGGGAGTCCGCCGGTCGTAGCTGTAGTCCTCCATCTTCTTCCCGTCGGAGTCGTAGCGGGTCAGACTGCCGCCCGTCACCTTGTGGTCGTCGTTGGAGAGGGCGTCATTGGGGATCTCACCGACTATGCCGCCGATGGCCGCAGTTTTGCCGCCGTTGCTGGCTCCTGCCCTGGCCTCCACCTCGGCGTCGCCGGAGATATAGATGTGATTGGGGTTGCCGGATGCGTCCGGGACTATCTCGCCTCCCGTACCCGCGCCGGTGCCTTCCCTGCCCGCACCGTCGCCGATGCCTGCCGCGCCGGTATGGGGGTCTTCTTCAGGGCCGCTGTAGCTGCCGCCCGTGGCCGACACCTTGCCGCCGGAAATTTCGATGTCGTGGCCCGTGCCGTACACACCGCCGCCGATACCGGCAGCACCCTCGCCGCCCACGGCCTTTATCGTGCCACCGGTGATCTCGATGTTTCCGGCACCGCTTTCGTGCTTTCCGCCGATGCCTGCGCCGCCGCCTGCGCCGCCCTCGGCGGTGAGGGAGCCGTCTTTGCCCTTGTCGTCCTTGATGGTCAGCTTGCCGGAGGGTTCGCCGCCGTTCTTCTCGAGGCCCGCATTGTGGCTGCCGCTCTTCAGCTCGTTTTTGCCGTCCAGCTCGATGGTCGCATTGTGGCCGCCCCTCACAGTGACGGCGGCTTTGCCCTTACCGCTGACGTCGATTTTCAGGTTGTCGAAGGTGACGTCCACGTCGCCCTTGGAGGTGTCGATGGTGACGGTATGCTCCTCCGATTTGCCCGACTTGCTGGTGATGACGGTCTCCCCCTCATCCTTCTTGAACTCGTTGTCGCCCTGCTTGACCTCGTTATAGTTTCCGCTTTCATCGCTCGCACCTTTGACCGTAATGTCGCCGTTGGCGATGTCCCATGTTTTCGCATAGGCCGGGATGCCGGAGCTCACCACGATGCCCGCGATGACGGCGGCGGCCACGCCCCGCCGGAGTGCGCTTTTCAGTCTCATAGTACGTCTCCTTTCGTTTTGTGTGTCATGCAATGCCGTCGATGCGGCTCAGGCTCTCCTTTGAGGGGCTTATGAGATGCCCCAAGTCCTCCGGCAGCCAGAGCTTTATCTCACCCTGGGTATCCGGCAGATCGTCCCAGTCGTCACCACGGTCGGTATAGCTCCGCAGGTCACTCTCCAACAGATTGGTATACTTTGTGCCATCCGGGACGGTGGTTTCCAGCAGGAAAAGCCGTGGCTTATCCTCCTCGGGAGCGATGGCCTCAAATCGGGAAGCCAACTGTTTCAGGGACTCCTCAAGCCCGATTCTCGGCGTTTCCGTTCTCGCAGGCTCGAGCCACCAATCCAAACTCGGGAGGTCGTCCCTTTTTTTCGCGAGTTCGTGGGTCAATATCAGCCACTCCTGCGGCTCTGGCGTCTGCACCGGCACCCACTCCAGATAGCGCTCCGACAGGTCGTCCCGCGTTTCGCCGTCCAGCCGGAGGCTGATGTCCTCCCTGTTCTGCTTCAGCTCCACGTCAGCGTCCTCGCCCGCCGCGTCGGCCATCTTGTCCACGCTATAGTGGGTCATGGTGTCCTCATAGCGGAAGAAGATGTCCTCCACGCCGTCCTCCCGGAGGCTGGAGATGTCGGTGGTGACGGTGGAGCGGGGAGCGGCGCTCTCAATAAGCACCACACCCCCCGGGGTGAGATCCGCTCTGGCGTCGGCGGCGCTGTCAATGGCCAAAGCAGGATCCAGCCGCTGGATGGTGACCCGGCTGGAAAAGAAGCCGCCCACCACCATGCCGCCGGGCAGGGGTTCGGGAGCGTTCTCCTGTGCCGGGGGCTGGACGTCATCATCATCGTCGTCCGGCTGGGGCGTGGGGGTGGAGGTGTAGTCGTAGCCCATCCCCTCCATCACGGTGCCGTCCGCGTTCAGACGGGTCAGCCGTCCTCCCGTCACCTTATGTTCATCGTCAGAAAGATTCTCCGTGGGTATCTCGCCGTAGCTACCGCCGATGGCCGGGGCCTTGGCGTCCGTCGTCTGGCTCCCCGCCTTGGCCGTCACCTCGGCGTCGCCGCAGATGTAGAGGTGTCCCGGATTCGGGTCGTCGGTGTCGCCCGACGCGCGGCCTGCTCCGTCGCCGATGCCTGCCGCGTTGCTCCCGCCCACAGCCTCGATGGTGCCGCCCCGGATGGTGATGTTGCTGCCGGTGCTCTCCTTTCCCCCGCCAATGCCTGCGCCGCCGTCGCCGCCCTCAGCGGTGAGGGAGCCGTCCTTGCCCTTGTCATCCTTGATGGTCAGCTTGCCGGAGGACTCATCGCCGTTCTTCTCAAGACCCGCCTTATAGCCGCCGCTCTTCAGCTCGTTGTCGCCGTCCAGCTCAATGGCGGCATCGTGGTCGCCCTTCACGGTGACGGCGGCATTGCTCTCCCGGACAGGGCCGTCACCGCTGCCATCCACCTCGGTCTTGCCGCTGACGTCAATTTTCAGGTCGTCGAAGGTGACGTCCACTTTGCCGCCGGAGGTGTCGATGGTGACGGTATGCTCCTTCGACTTGCCGGTGATGACGGTGTCTCTGTCCTCCTTGGTGGTCTCGCCCTGTGTGACCCTGTTCGTCCCTTCGGCGCTGCCCGCTTCCACGGTGATGTTGCCCTTGACGATGTCCCACCGGTCCGCATAGGCCGGGATGCCGGAACTCACCACGATGCCCGCGATGACGGCGGCGGCCACGCCCCGCCGGAGTGCGCTCTTCAGTCTCATAGTCTGTCCTCCTTTGGTCGGTTCGTCTTTTGAAGAATCATCCTTTTTCGATACAAGCTTACCAAAAAATTCAGAGAATGTAAATAAAATCTGCGCGAATCGTGGTGTTTTCGGCGTGAATGGCGCAAAAGGAGCTAAACCTCTCCGTCACGGCTGACGCCGTGCCACTGCCCGGGTTGCGGCTCCCAGCATCTGCTTCGGCCCTTGGTGCGGGCCTCGCATCCTGCTGGCCGCGGCCCCAACAGCGACTCCCTGTTTCCGCCGCTGGCGGCGGTCGTCGTTGTTGCTCCTAACGAGGGGAGGCTTTGGCATACCGGAAAACTTTACCTCTTCGCCAGAGGCTCCCCTCGGTAGGGGAGCTGTCGAGCGAAGCGAGACTGAGAGGTTGCGTCAAGCGGAGCCTTACCCGTTATACTTGCTCTGCGCCAGACCCAGCTTGCCGTCCATGATGAGCGTTGCGGCGGCTGCGATGTCGGGGCAGCGGTCGGCGAGGGCCTTGGCGTCGTCGGGCGGGAACTTGCCCAGCACCCAGTCGGCCAAATCGTAGTCCGGGCGGGGCTTTGCGCCTACGCCGATGCGGATGCGGGGGAAGTTCTCGCCGCCGAGGCGGGCGATGATGCTCTTGAGGCCGTTGTGGCCGCCCGCAGAGCCGGAGGGCCGGATGCGCAGTTTGCCGGGGTTCTGGGTGATGTCGTCGCACAGGACGATGACATGGTCGGCAGGGATCTTGAAGAAGCCCGCCAGCGGGCCGATGGAGTCGCCCGAGAGGTTCATATAAGTCAGGGGCTTCAGGAGCACGACCTTGTGGCCGTCCACCTCGCCCTGCCCCCACAGGCCCTGAAACTTGGTCTTGGAGACGGAGATGCCCCACTTGCCGGCCAGATAGTCCAGCGCGGCAAAGCCTGTGTTGTGACGGGTGCCGTCGTATTTCGGCTCCGGATTGCCGAGGCCGGCAATGAGCCAGATGTCATTGGTGTTCATATGATATATTCTGCCTTTTTTACGTTGAATCTGTTTTCGAACAATATGTTATTATAACATACGCGCGCGCAAAAAGATACACAAAAAACATAAAATGCCCCGGCGCACGGATGCGGAACGTGCGCCGGGGCAGAAGGAAAGCGCCGGATGCGGAACCGGCGCTTTGGGCAGAGTCGGAGGGGGAGCAAAAACGGAAAACTTAACCCTGCTCTTTTTCGAGTTTCTGCTTCTTTATAATGTACGCCTCCATTTTCGGCTCAGCCCAGCCGTCGAGGTTGGTCTGACGCTCCCGGGCGATGCCAAGAGCCTGCGGGGGGACGTCCTTGGTGATGGTGCTGCCCGCGGCGGTGTAGGCCCCGTCGCCGATGGTGACGGGGGCGACAAGGTTGGTGTTGCAGCCGATGAAGCAGTAGTCGCCGATCTGAGTGCGGAACTTGTCCTTGCCGTCGTAGTTGCAGGTGACGGTGCCGCAGCCGAAGTTGCAGTATTTGCCCACGTCGCTGTCGCCGATGTAGGTCAGGTGGCTGACGGTGTTGCCCCGGGCGAAGTTGGAGTTCTTCGTCTCGACGTAAGCGCCCAGATGCACACCGTAGCCGGTGACGGTGTTGATGCGCACATGGGTGAAGGGACCGATGTTGTTGTGGGGGCCGAGGTGGCTGCTGTAGACCTGGCTGGCGTTGACGGTGGTGCCTTCGTCCACGGTGCTGTCCTCGATGAGGGTGTTGGGGCCGATGACGCAGCCTGCGCCGATGGTGGTCTTACCGCGCAGGATGGTGCCTGCGAGGATGACGGCTCCCGGGGCAATGACCACTTCGGAGCCGATCTCCACATTGCGGCTGCGGATGTCCACGCCGTTTGCGATGTGGCGCAGCAGTATCTCTTCGCGCTGGGCCTCGGCAGCGTCGAGCTTTGCCTTTGCGGCAGCCAGTGCGGATGTATCAATATTCTGCATAGAGAAAAACCTCCTCCAAAACCGACTCTCGCAGAAGCTGTGCAGACCCCTGCGGAAGAGGAAATGTTGTATCCAAGATAGAAGAAATTCGGAAAGATGGAAGACAAACAAGAACGGCAGCAAGTTTAATGGATAGAAAGTTGTATCCAACCGCCCAAAAACGGCATCAGAACTCGAAAATCCTCTTCAAATCTTTCCCATTTTATATTACCCAAAAAGTGAGTAAAATGCAAGGGTTTGCACAAAAAATATCAAACAAATTCGGTGATTTGCCCGATGGAATAGACGTGAAATTTTGGTATAATAGTTTAGCATTCACAGAGAAATGTTTATCGTATGACAAGACAGAGCAACGATAAGACCGCCGTGCTTCGCGCCAGCGGCTACCATTTGGGAGGTAAACACGCATGAGCAAAAAGTATCTGTACTACTTCAGCGAAGGCAACGATGCCTTTGGCGGCGACAAGGTCACCATGAAGAACATTCTGGGCGGCAAGGGCGCTGGTCTGGCTGAGATGACTGCAGCCGGTATGCCGGTGCCGCAGGGCTTCACCATCACCACCGAGGCCTGCACCCAGTACTACGCAGACGGCCGCCAGATCAACGACGAGATCACCGCTGACATCTTCGAGCACGTCAAGGGCCTCGAGAAGATCACCGGCAAGACCTTCGGCGACAACGAGAACCCGCTGCTGGTCTCCGTCCGTTCCGGCGCACGTCAGTCCATGCCCGGCATGATGGACACCATCCTGAACCTCGGCCTGAACGACGAGGCTGTCGAGGGTCTGGCCAAGAAGACCAACAACGCCCGTTTCGCATACGACTGCTACCGCCGCTTCGTGCAGATGTTCGCCGACGTCGTCATGATGGTCCCGAAGAGCCTGTTCGAGGTCGAGATCGACAAGCTGAAGGAAGCCAAGGGCGTCAAGAACGACGTTGACCTGACTGCTGACGACCTGAAGGAACTGGTCGGCACCTTCAAGAAGATCTATGAGGACAACGAGGGCAAGCCCTTCCCCCAGGACCCCAAGGACCAGCTCATCGAGGCTGTCAAGGCCGTCTTCCGCAGCTGGGACAACCCCCGTGCAAACGTCTATCGTAAGATGAACGAGATCCCCTACGAGTGGGGCACCGCTGTCAACGTCCAGCAGATGGCTTTCGGCAACTCCGGCGACCGCTCCGGCACCGGCGTTGCATTCACCCGTGACCCCGCCACCGGCGCTAAGAAGCTGATGGGCGAGTACCTGATCAATGCACAGGGCGAGGACGTTGTGGCCGGCGTGCGCACTCCTTCTCCCATCAGCCACCTGAAGGATCAGATGCCTGAGGTGTACGATCAGTTCGTTGAGATTGCGACCCGTCTGGAGAACTATTTCCGCGATATGCAGGATATGGAGTTCACCATCGAGGACGGCCATCTGTACATGCTGCAGACCCGTAACGGCAAGCGTACCGCTCAGGCTGCTCTGCAGATCGCATGTGATCTGGTGGACGAGGGCATGATCACCGAGCAGGAAGCTGTCCTGCGCGTGGAGCCCAAGCAGCTGGATACCCTGCTGCATCCCCAGTTCGACGCAGCTGCCCTGAAGGCTGCTGAGGTCGTCGGCAAGGGCCTGGCAGCTTCTCCCGGTTCTGCCTGCGGCCAGATCGTCTTCACCGCCGAAGAGGCTGAGAAGATGGTCAAGTCCGGCAAGATGAAGAAGGTCGTTCTGGTCCGTCTGGAGACCTCTCCCGAGGACATCGTCGGTATGCAGGTGTCTCAGGGCATCCTGACCGTCCGCGGCGGCATGACCAGCCACGCAGCCGTTGTTGCTCGTGGTATGGGTACCTGCTGTGTCTCCGGCTGCGGCAACGACAACGACGTGAAGATCGACGAAGAGGCTAAGACCTTCGAGCTCAACGGCCACAAGTTCGTCGAGGGCGACTGGATCTCCATCGACGGCTCCACTGGCAACATCTACGGCGAGCAGGTCGCTACCGTCGCCGCTACCGGCAACAAGAACTTCAACCGCTTCATGGGCTGGGCAGACGCTGCTCGTCAGCTGCTGGTCATGACCAACGCCGATAACCCGCGCGACGCACAGCAGGCAGTTGACCTGGGTGCTGAGGGCATCGGCCTCTGCCGTACCGAGCATATGTTCTTCGCTGAGGACCGCATCAAGGCTGTCCGTGAGATGATCTGCGCACGTACCGTGGAAGAGCGCGAGGCTGCTCTGGCCAAGGTCGAGCCGTTCCAGCAGGGTGACTTCGAGGCGATGTACCGCATCATGGGTGAGCGCCCGATGACCATCCGTTATCTGGACCCGCCTCTCCACGAGTTCCTGCCCAGCAAGGACGAGGACATCAAGGAGCTGGCTGCCGACATGGGCATGACCTTTGATGACCTGAAGAACGTCGTTGCTTCTCTGCATGAGTTCAACCCCATGATGGGCCATCGTGGCTGCCGTCTGGCTGTCACCTACCCCGAGATCGCAGCAATGCAGACCCGCGCTGTTATCAAGGCAGCTCTGAACGTCTCTGCTGAGACCGGTTATGTCATCACTCCGCACATCATGATCCCGCTGGTCGGCGAGGTCAAGGAGCTGAAGTTCGTCAAGGACGTTGTCGTCAAGGTCGCAGACGAGCTCATCAAGGCTTCCGGCGTTGACATGAAGTATCTGGTCGGTACCATGATCGAGATCCCCCGTGCAGCTCTGACTGCCGGCGAGATCGCCAAGGAGGCTGAGTTCTTCAGCTTCGGCACCAACGACCTGACCCAGATGACCTTCGGCTTCAGCCGTGACGATGCTGCCAAGTTCCTGGGCGCTTACTACGAGAACAAGATCTACGAGAGCGATCCGTTCCAGCATCTGGACCAGGTCGGCGTCGGCAAGCTGGTCAAGATGGCTGCACATGACGGCCGTGAGACCCGTCCCGACCTGGGTCTGGGCATCTGCGGCGAGCACGGCGGCGATCCTTCCAGCGTCGAGTTCTGCCACAATGTTGGTCTGGACTACGTCAGTTGCTCTCCCTTCCGTGTGCCTATCGCACGTCTGGCTGCTGCTCAGGCTGCTATCAAAAATCCCCGCAAGTAATTGCGTGAGAGCTTGAGAAAGCACGAATAAAGCATAATGAGCCGCCCCGGTTTCCGTAACAGGAAGCCGGGGCGGTTTTTATATCGTAGATTACCAATGAATTGATTCCCAGTTACGCATCATCCGTCTCGGACAGGGATCTCTTAATGTCGCACTCAATTTTTGCAAGTGGAAGTTGAATCATTGATATGTTCTTGAAGTTGATCAGAGTCTCGACTTCATCGCAGGCCTCAATCGTTACAATGCTATTATCAAGTAATTCGCCCATTTCATAAATTTGCTGCACAGCAGTGGCTAAAGAGTCCGAGACATCGTAAGACAAAGAGAGGTGCTGAATTCGACCGTTCGAGAATATAATAGTGGCGGTGTTCAGTTTAGAAGCGAACGCTTCAGAATCGATTTTACAAATATCAATAATGTGGTCGATGGCCCCTACCAGTAATGCGGAAAGATCGTAGTGGGAAGGAGTGTCTCCGACGTCTTTGTATGTCATATAATCATCAAACGCTTCATACACAACCGCCGGAATTTCGCCCTCACTTACAGTGCTGTCCCAATCCATGTCAACAGGAGAGCCGCAGGCCTCATCAAGAAGCACCAGCTCTTCAATTTTATCGCAGTTGATCAGCAAAAGAGAGTTGTCCATACAAGGAATGGCCATATATTTTTCAGTGCTATTTTTATAAACTAGCTGCCGGGTATAGGCCGTTATCGGAAACCACAAATATTTTGGCTGACCTTGGACTAAGATGCCTAAGTGTCCCCAAAATCCACCGGGAGAATGGATTGTTGTTGGATCGTTTTTGACAAAGTAGTCCATGCTGCTGACCGAAGTTTGAAAATAACCGTCGCCCAGTACACCAGTTACGCCGGTTCCAAGGCAATAGGCGACATCTCGCAGTTCTGCGAGGGGGACATCTTCGCCAGCTTCAATTTTTTGCAGTTCATCAATGGAAAGTCCACATCGTTGGCTCAATTGTTGAAGATCGAGGTGGAGTGCATCACGCAATGTTTTAGAGTCAGTGAAAGGGTTGGCGATGCCACCCATCAGTTCACTGGGCGTGAGGGAAAGAAATGCAAGCAGCTTTGAAATGTGCTTTTCAAAATTGGTTTTGTTGGTTACTTCGCCATTTAAGAGTTTATCAAGTGTTGGGCGAGAGATACCTGCACCAGTGCATACATTGCTTTTAGTATATTTGTGACTGCCAATGATTTGGTTTAGCTTGCATCCTACCACATCACGGGAATTAAACAAATCATTCATGTCATACATGGCTATCGCCTCCTTTAATGCAAGTATACGTCGATTTTCCAAAATTGTCAATATTTATTTTACACATTTACACAAAAATATTTGAAGAGAGGAGGGCGGTGACTGGTTGAAAATTTAAGAGCGACTGAGTATAATAAGACTGTAAAATGCTTTATTCAGGAAAAGAGGTCTGTATGGCAAAGTTTGTACCATTTATTATAAAAACAGACGGCAGTCAGAATATCAGTGTGAAAATCGTGCGCATGAAAAAGTCTGATGCGGTACAGACTGAAAAAGAACCCGTCTGGCAAACAAGCTGGTTGTCAGATTATATTCAGGATGATGCCTTTGAAAAGTATGCCTTAAAGACGAGTAATGGCGAATTGGTTGCGCTGGCTGCATACGAAATATTGGAAAATGACGTGATGGTTCATATTACCTACATTGAGAGCCAGCCGGAAAGCAATCCGACAATTGTCGGGCATTCTAAAAAGTATCAGGGCATTGGCCGGGTGTTGATTGCGTACGGAATCAAGTTGTCGATTGACCATGAATGCGGCGGGACGGTTACGTTCGAGGCAAAAGTTCCGGAGCTGGCAGAGCATTACGTCCGGGACTATGGTGCTTGTCCATTGCCGAGTTTTGGCGGAGCACCGCGTTATGAACTTTCTGGTGAGGCGGCAATGAACATCTTTGTAACTTACTTGAAATGAGGTGTGTTTGATGAGTGCAAAAGAATATTTTCAGCGTGATGCAGAGCGAGAGATATTTTATCGCACATTTTATCAAATTTGCAGACGCTTTAATGTCACATGGTCAACAGCAACGCCGGAAGTCCGAGCTTTTATTGAGGAAGTTACCCGTGTGACTTATGAACGGGAAAAAGCAAAGCGTAACGGAGTTTCTCTTAGTACGGTGAAGCCGTTCTTTGGAGATACAGCGTGTTAAAGAAACGGCGTATCACTGTTCCGAACGCTCTGTAATTTTGGCACCCGCTCAGGCTGCCATCAAGAACCCCCGCAAGTAATGGCGTGAGAGCTTGAGAGAGCACCAATAAAGTATATGAGCCGCCCCGGTTTCCGCAACAGGAAGCCGGGGCGGTTTTTGCGCTCACGGAGGGGCAGATGAAAAACGCAGCATGAATATATACCATATAAAAATGAATATATGCTAAAATTTCGGGGAAATACTTGCATTTTCATTAAAATGGGTGTATTATAACACCTACCGACGAAATGCCGACAATCAACAAGAGAGGGATCGATACTATTATGTCTTTGAAGAAGAAAATTGCTGCGGCTTTCATCGCCTGTGCGATGACGCTTACCATGGTTCCTTCCGCTTTCGCCTGCACGGCACTCTATGTCGGCAGCGACCTCACCGAGGATGGCACCACCATGTTTGGCCGGATCGAGGATCTGGGCACCAACGATTACAACAAGCTGTTCAACATCAGCCCCGCCGGGAAGCACACCGCGGGCGAGGTGTACGAGGGCTGCTACGGCTTTACTTACACCTTCACCCACGACAGCTACCGCTACACCGCCCGCCGGGACGACAACGGTCTGGGTGTCTGCCCGGACTGCGACAGCACCCACGAGCACACCCCCTATGAGGAGGCTGGCACCAACGAGAAGGGCGTCATGGTCTCTGCCACCGAGTCTCTCTACGGCACCGACGCCGTGCTGAGCGTAGACCCCTATGTGGACAACGGCATTGAGGAAGCCGAGATCACCACGGTGCTGCTGAGCGAAGCTTCCACGGCCCGCGAGGGTGTTGCCCTGCTGACCTCCATCTATGACAACGCCGGTGCAGCCGGCGGCTCCGGCGTGTTCATTGCCGACCAGAATGAGACCTGGTTCGTGGAGAACCTGACGGGCCACACCTACCTTGCCCTGAAGCTCTCCTCCAGCGTGGTCTTCATGCAGCCCAACATCGCCGCTATGGGCAAGATCGATCTGGATGACACCGACAACGTGGTGGCCTCTGCCAACCTGATCTCCGTGGCCCAGAAAGCCGGTACCTTTGTGGGCGACGCCGCTGCCAATGTCATCGATCTGGATGCCTCCTACAACGGCGACATCGCATCGGACCGCATGGCAGCCGGCCTGAACTACCTGTACGGCACCGACACCTTTACGAAGGACAACTACAGCGAGACCGACTTTGCTATCAGCAACGTCGGCGAGAACGGTGCCATCGTCCCGGTCTACTCCAACATCCAGCTGACCAAGAAGTTCTCGGTGGAGGATTCCATCCACTTCTTTCAGACCGAGCCCATCGGCAAGACGGGCAATGTGGAGACTCATCTGTTCCAGGTGAGCGCTACCGGCGATCTGAACACCGCCATTACCGAGTGGACCGCTTTTGACGACGACGTGTACAACGCCTTCGTCCCTTACTATCCGATGCTGACCACCGACACCGCAGATGTCTACAAGGTCTCGGTCCACACGGTCACCCGCTCCGACGAGCAGCCCACCGAGGGCGTCTGGTATCAGGATGCCAAGGGCCGCTACTACACCTACCCGGACGACTGGACCGACTCCTTCTACGGCGTGCGTGACGCCCTCTCCAACCTGCTGACCTACGGCAGCAATGGCAATCAGGTCACCGCAAAGGATCGGGCAGCAGCTAAGGCCAGCTATGCCGCGCTCCAGCAGGAGATCATGGCCGACTACGCCGATATGAAGGCCGCCGTTGCCGCCGCCGACACGCTTGAGGCCAAGCAGGCTGCCGCCACCAACGCCAGCAATGCCATGAGCCAGAAGGTGTACAATACCACCCTGAAGATGTACAATAAGCTCCAGGCCAAGACGGCCGCCCGGGCATGGGTCAGCTCTCTGCTGCACTGAGGCTTTGCAGCGCCTGAGGCGTTTCCCATAAAACCGCAGCGCCCCCGGTTTCCATGACAGGAAGCCGGGGGCGTTTTGTGTATGACTGCTTCTTGCAAACGCCGCCCATTTGTTCTATATGACAAGGCAAAACTGCCGGAATTCTATTTGCAGGAAGAAAATTTGGAGAAGATCATTGCGGAGAGGGGGTAAAACACACTGGAAATTCACAAATAGCGTATCATCGTTACTCCGAACGCTCTGCAATTTTGGCACCCGCCCAGGCTGCAATCAAGAACCCGAGAGCGTAAGGATCTTGCAACGGCTCTCAGTTAAAAATCAAGTATAAAATAAGGCCCACCGTCAATTTTGGCGGTGGACCTTGTTTGTTCATCTGGGTGATGAATTGTGTTTAATACCGATGCACGGAGAGTGTGCATCATATGTAGAATCAGGGAATCGTATTCAGTAAATTCAAAACGGCTTCCTGCTGGTCGGGACGAAGCACCGACCACCGATCAATGATCTGCATCTGCTGGGGTGTAAGTACGACCGGGGCAGCCTCACTTCCCTCTGCCTTTGCAAAAAACTCGGAAAGCGTGATCTGAAAAGCATCTCAGATCTTCACAAGCGAAGGAATGGACGGGATCGCAGAGGTCTAAAGTCCCCAAGCGTCCAACTTACAACAAAAATGAGACAGGCGACCCACCTTTCGGGAAGCCTGTCTCATTTTTCTGTTGGGGGCCATTTGCATTGCTGAGAAACAGCCCGGTTTGGAAACTCAGTGATCGAAGGAGAACGGGGGATTACTTAAAGGCTGATATCCTTTCCGCCATTGAGCTTGCTGAAGGCCAGGAGGGAAATGACGGTGAGGATGGTCATGATGGTGGACAATGCGGCTGCAGTGCCGTAGTTGCCGCGGATGACCTCGGTATAGATTGCGACTGTCAGGGTCTTGGTCTTGCCGGTATACAGGATGATTGCGGTAGACAGTTCACTGATCATGGTGACCCAGCTCAGGATAGCACCAGAGATGATGCCGGAAGCCATCATGGGAACCGTGATGCGGAAGAATGCCTTCATCTTGGAAGCGCCCAGCGAGATAGCAGCTTCCTCAATGCTCATGGGGATCTGCTGCAGGATAGCCACCGACGAGCGGATGGTATAGGGCAGACGCCGGATGATGAGAGCTACTACCATGATGAGCATGGTGCCGCTGATGAGGAGCGGGGGCTTATTGAAGCCGATGAGCAGTGCGATGCCAAGGACCGTGCCGGGCACGATGTAGGGGATCATCGAGAGGACGTCCACCACGTTGGTCAGGGCATTGCGGCGGCGCACCACCAGATAAGCGATGAGAACAGCCAGCAGCACGATGACGACCAGTGCCAACAGGGGGATGATGATGGTATTCTGAATGCTGCGACCCAGCTTGCCGATGGCGGTCTGGTAGCTCTGCAGCGAGTAGCCGTCCACAAAGATCTTACCCTGCGTGTTCTTGAACGAGGTGTAGATGACGTAGGCCTGCGGCATGATGGCGATGCCCACTACAAGGTAGACGACCAGATGCACCAGAGCGTTGATGCCCTTGCGAGCCTCCCGCTCCTCCACGGGGTGCATACTGTTCAGAGCGAAGGCGTTCTTATTGGAAACGTACTTCTGGACGAGGAACACCAGCGTGGTGACGACGATAGCGATGACGGCGATAGCGGCTGCAAAGCCGTCGCTGCCGCCCACCTCGTTGATGAACTCAGTGTAAAGGACAACAGGGAAGGTACGGTAGCCCTCACCGATCAGCATCGGGGTGCCGAAGTCTGCAAAGGATCGCATGAACACCAGCAGAGCCGCAGCCAGCAGGGTGGGCATGATCAGGGGTACGACCACTTTGAAGAAGCAGACAATGCCAGAGCATCCGAGGTTCTCAGCCGCCTCGATGAGGGAGTTGTCGATGTTCTTCAATGCACCCTTGGCGTAGAGGAACACCAGCGGGAACAGCTGGAGCGTCATGACCAGCACGATGCCGCCGAAGCCGTAGATGTCCGGGATGGCGATGCCGAGGTTTTTGAAGAAGGCGGTGATGACACCGCTGCGACCCAGCAGCAGGATCCATGAGTAGGCACCGATGAAGGGAGCCGACATAGATGCCACCACAATGAGGATATTCAGCACCGACTTGCCTTTGATCTTAAAGATCGTGAACAGGTATGCCAGTGGGGTGCCAATGGCGATGGAGAGCACCGTCGCTGTGATGGACACCTTGAAGCTGTTGATCAGGGTATCGAAATAGTAGCTCTTGGAAAAGAACTTCGTGAAATAAGCCAGCGTGAAACCGCCGGTGTCGGGGTCCAGCACAGACTGGCGGATCAGGTATGCCATCGGGTAAAGCAGGAACAGTGCATAGAGTGCGATGGTCCCCAGCGTAATGGCTCCCCAGACATCAAGACGGAACTTATTATTGTTTTTCATAAGCGTCGCTCCTGATGAGATTGGTACCACCGTCCTTGGTAAAGACGTTGATCTTCTCTTTCTTGACCTTCAGCAGCACCTTCTCGCCCTTCTTGAGACCCTCGCCAATGGAGGACTCTTCTACGATCTCCACCGAGTCGCCCTGATCGGTGTCAATGGTGTAGTGGGTGTTGAGACCGAGGTAGGTGCATTCCTGCACGGTGCCGTGGATGCCATCGGTGCCGTCCTTGCAGATAATGAACTCCTCCGGGCGGATGGAACAGCGCACATCCTGCTCGGCAGCCTTGTCCAGAGCGTCGATGTGCTCATGGTAGCCGTCGGCAAAGGTGATGATGCCGTCCTTGACGTGGGCATTCACGATGTTGGTGCGACCGATAAAGGTGGCAACGAAGACATTCTTCGGGCGCTGGTAGATGTCGCGGGGAGTGCCAACGTGCTGGATGACGCCGTCCTTCATAACGGCGATACGGTCGCTGATGGCCATTGCCTCTTCCTGATCGTGGGTGACATACACGGTGGTGATGCCAACGCTTTTCTGGGTGTGGCGGATGACGCTGCGCATCTCGACACGGAGCTTTGCGTCCAGATTGGAAAGCGGCTCGTCCATCAGCAGCACATCCGGCGAGATGACCAGTGCGCGAGCCAGTGCGATACGCTGCTGCTGACCGCCGGAAAGCTGGTTGGGCATACGGTCGGCATACTGCATGATCTGCATCAGGTTCAGAAACTCATCCGTCCGCTTCTTGATCTCGGCCTTGTCCACCTTGCGGTTTTTCAGACCGAATGCCACATTGTCCCGGACGGAGAGGTTCGGGAAGATGGCATAGTTCTGGAACACCATGCCGATGTTGCGCTTGCTGGGGTCCATATCGTTGATGCGCTTCTCGTTGAAGAAGATGTCGCCGCCCTCAATGGAGTTGAAGCCTGCGATCATACGGAGAAGAGTGGTCTTGCCGCAGCCGGAGGGACCCAGCAGGGTGAACAGCTCACCATCTCCGATCTCCAGATTCAGGTCCGGGATGACCGTATTATTCCCGTAGCGCTTTACTGCGTCTTTGACTGATATTCTGCTCATACTAGCCTCCTGCTGCCCTTTGAATTACTTGCTCTGCAGATCGGTGAAGATCTCAGTGTACTTGTCCACCAGCTCCGACTTGTGGGCGCTGACGTAGGGAATGTCCTCTTCGATGACATTGATGTCTGCCATCGGGGTCATGGCATCGTTGGTGGCAGCGTCCTTCATAACAGGACGGTTGGTCAGGGTGCTGCCCCAGATGTTCTGTACTTCCTCGCTCAGGATGAAGTCAATGAACAGCTTGGCATTGTCCATGTTCTTTGCGCCCTTGATGATGGTGGCAGAAGCAGGAAGGAAGACAGTACCTTCCTTCATGTAAACGATCTTGACAGGTGCGCCGTCCAGAACCAGCTGAGCACAGGGATCCTCATAGGACAGACCCACCACATACTCGCCATCGGCAACTCCCTTGTAAACGCCGCTGGAGCTTTCGCAGATCTTGCCGTCCACATTCTCAAACAGGTCGTGGACGTACTGCCATGCCTTATCGTCCTCGTAGCCGCCCATTGCAAGCAGCATATTGGTCAGGTGTGCGAAAGCGGAAGAGGAGTTGGCGGGGTCGGCAGTGGCGATTTTGCCCTTCAGGGCCGGGTTCAGCAGATCTTCGTAGCCCTCGATCTTGATGTCACCGATGAGGTCGGTGTTGACGATGAGGACGCTGCCGTCCAGCACATTGCCGGTGATGAAGCCGCACTTGTTCTTGTAGGCGTCGATGACGTTTGCATCGTTGGCAGAAACATACGGCTCCCACAGGTCCTCGTTGGTGTACATCTGCGACCAGGAGCCGCCGAACAGGACATCTGCGTAGGGATCGTTCTTTTCGGACTGGATACGCTTGACCAGTTCACCGGTGCCGGCCTGAATCAACTCGACATTGACGCCGTATTTCTCCTCAAACAGAGGAATGGTGGCGTTCAGCAGGCCCTCAGAGTTGGGCGAGTAGATCACGAGGTCGCCGCCGCCCTGTGCAGCAGAACCAGAAGCGGCAGTGGAAGCAGCGGTAGAACCGGCAGAAGAGGTGCTGGCGGAGGAGCCGCCGCAAGCGCTCAGAGCAGCAGAAGCTGCGATAACACCGGTAGCCATCAGGAACGAACGACGAGAAATCTTTTTCATAGTAAAAACCTCCATTTTTTACCTGAAACCTTTCGATAGTCCAATTTTAATGCTTCTAGCACAAAAATAATACTCAAATTGCAGAACAAATGGAAAAAATACCGAACAGCGGCTGTTCGGTATTTTTTCATAGACACTTATTTCAAGGTGCTCTGGTACTCCCGTACCGAGCAGCCTATGTATTTTTTGAAAACGTGGTTAAAATATTTGTACTCACCAATGCCGCACTCCCAGCCGATTTGGGAGATGGGCAGTTTTCCTTTCCGGATGAGTTCCAGAGCGTTCTGAATACGGCAGCGGTTGAGGTAGTCAATGACCGTTGTGCCAAGCTCTTTCTGAAACTTCTGGTTGATGTACCGTTCCGAGTAGTGGAACTGTTCCTGAAGGTCAGCAAGTGTTATCTTGCTCCGGTAATTCTCTTTCAGATAGGCTACGATGCGCAGCACCAGCGGGTCAGTGACCTTATCTTCGCTTAATGGCGGCAGAGCTGTCCGGCTGCGGACGGCCTCTGCCTCGTCCTCCCGCTGTTGGAGGTACTGGTTATCCCCCGCAAGGCGGACAGCCTTCTCCAGCGCAGTACGCATCTCGTCCATGTCGAGAGGCTTGAGCACATAATCCGATACGCCGTTCCGGATAGCCTGCTGGGCGTACTCGAACTCCGAGTAGCCTGTCAGGATGATGGCGATATAGTTGAATTTCTCCCGGGTGTCGGCGATCATCTCAAGACCGTTTTTTACCGGCATGGTAATGTCGGTAATGACAATGTCAGGCTGCAGTTCAGCGATCTTTTCTTCACCTGCTGCCCCATTCTCTGCCTCGCCCACCACCGAGCAGCCGCACTCCTCCCACGGTACCGAGTAGCGAATGCCCTTGCGGATGATCTCTTCATCTTCTACAAGCAGAACGCGATACATGGTTTACATTCCTCCCAGCCGGAGCTTGAGTTTCACCGTGAAGCCTTCGCCCTCGGTGCTGTCGATGGTCAGTCCGCTGTCACCGCCGTAGCCCAGCCAGATGCGACGGTTGATGTTCTGCAGACCATTGTGCTCGATGTTCACTTCATCCGAGCGCAGGATGTCTCGCAGCTGTTCCAGCATTGTCTCGTCCACGCCTCCGCCATTGTCCTCTACCGTGAAATAGAGCGCATCCTCCCCCAGCCAGCCCCGTACTCTTATATGGATGCAGGGCTTTTTCTGGAATCCATATTTGATGCTGTTTTCCAGCAGGGGCTGTAAAAGCAGCTTCGGGATGATGAACTCCATGCAGGCGTCGTCGATGTCGATCTCGTAGGAAAAGTTCGCACCGAAGCGGGTGGACTGGATCACAAGGTAATCCTGCAGATATTTCAGATCATCTTTAACAGGGACATTGTGCTTTGTGTTGTTGATGCTGTAGCGCAGGATGCCGATAAACCGCCCGATCAGCTGCTGGGCTCGCTGGGGGTCTGTCGGGATAAGATAGCGGATATTGTCCAGCGTATTATAAATAAAGTGGGGATTGATCTGCGCCTGAAGATTCTGCATCTCCATCCGGTTGTTCACTTCGGCAAGAGCGATGTTGCGCTGGCTCAGCTCTTGAATGCTGCGGACCATCTTGTTGACCTGATGGGCAATCTCCTCGATCTCATCGCCGGTGTCGATCTCGATGATGTGATCAGGGTCCTCCTTGCGGATGATGCGGATCTGCCGCACGAGGGTGTCCACCGACTTTACCATCTGCTCAGTCATAGCGTGCATGATACGGGCGAACATGGCTGCCCAACTCAGTCCCAGCAGTACGATCAGGAGCAGACCCACGAAGAGATAACTGTAATTCGTGGGCGAGTAGATGAAGGAGTAAGCCAACACCGTGCCGTTTTCCAGCGAGCGGCTGCTGCGCAGATAGCGGTTCCCGTTCACTCGCACATACTGCGCCGCATCGGCGGGCAGATACTTGTTGGCGTTCTTCTGGGAGAGGAAGGAGGAGTTTGAACAGGCGATGACATCACCGTTGGGTTTGGTGAGGATGGCGTCGTACTGGTACTGGCTGAACAGTTTTGTCCAGTCGTTCTCATTCAGATAAACTGCCACAGCACCCTGATATTCGCCATCCCGGTAGAGCGGATGGATCATAACGTATTCTGAGCTGTTGGCTCGGAAGTGGTAGACCGTGGTGTAGACGGTCCGCATAAGATGGCAGGCGTTGTCCACGGCGATGCCGTTGAATTCCTGCCGGTGGAGATTCATCTCTCCCTCCGAAAAGGTCGTGAACCGAACATTTCCCCTGGAGTCGGTAAGGATGAGCTGTATCTCCACAAGAGCCGAGACGTTGTAATGGCTGATAAGATAACGCAGGCTGTCCTGATCCTTCCGCAGCTCGGAGAGGAACAGCTCGGTGTGTCCAGCGTCCAGCAGAAAGGCTGACGTGTTATTGTACACCTCATGGAAGGTGGAGGCGACACTCTCCAGATGGTCTTCCCGCCGGGCGTTCTGGCTGAGAGCATTCACAACAGCGATTGCAATGCAGAACAAAAGACATCCCAGCAGCAGGCTTGAGATCAGCTTACGGGAGACGCTCTGCTCCAGCTCCTGCTGAAAGCGGCTCTTTTTGTAGGTGCGATCGCGGTGACTATGATCCATACTTTTTTCGCTCCTGCTCTTCGACAAACTTTGCCATACGTCGATTATAATGCCTTGAATCAGATGAGTCAACGGGCGTGTTGCTGTCATTTTTATTGCATAACACAAAAAACTGCCCGGAACGACCTTCTCCTATCGTTCCGGGCAGTTTTAGCAGTACATGGAAAAGAACTTTTTACAGCATTTTCACGGTCAGAGCCTCGCTGGTGAGGTCCTGCGCGGTGTTGCTATGGGCAGGGTCATCCAGCATATACCGCAGCACCAGAACTTCGCCTACATAGAGGAATGCTGCCTTGATGGGGATGCTGCCGGAGTCCAGCGGGCTTTCCTGTGCGCCGCAGAGAAGGACGACATCCGCGAGCAATGCGCCGGGGGAATCCTCGTAATGGGTCAGCAGGATGATTTTTGCCCCGGCGGACTTGGCGGTGCGCAGTGTCTCCATCATGTCGCGGGTCGCGCCGGAGTAGGAAACGAAGAGCACAACGTCGGCCTCGTTCATCAGACTGGCAGTCAGCAGCTGTAAATGGCTGTCACCTGCGGTGCGGAACTTGGTGGAAAGGCTGGCGAAGCGGGCGCAGATGTCGTTTGCCAGGAGCATACTGCCGCCCTGTCCGAGGCAGAACACCTGCCTGGCCTCCTGCATCAGGTGTACGGCCTCGTCCACGGCCTCGGTAGAGAGGGCGTTCTGGGTGCCGTTGATGGCGGTGAGAAAGCGGGCGTATGCGTGCTCGCAAAGTTCTGCGGTGGTAGCACCGGGCTGCAGCTCCCTCTGGCTGGAGGGCGTGCCGGTGGCGTTGGCCTGCGCCAGCGCAATGCGCATCTCATGGTAGCCGTCGAACCCCAAAGCCCGGCAGAACCGGAACACTGTCGCCTCGGCGACATTGCACTCCCGGGCCAGCGAGGAAATGGAGAGATACTGCGCTTCGTCCGCATGCTGCAGCAGGTAGTCGGCGACCGCGTGGCCGGATCTGGTCAGCTGGTCCTGTCGTTGATGCAGCAATTCCCAAAAATTTGTACCCATGGTCAAGCTCCTTCGAGCGGGCCGCAATGCCCGCACTATTCCTTATACCTTCTTTTGCCCCTTCCGCTGCACAGGGAAGGGGGCATCTTTATAAAAAGTATAAAAGAAGTTTGGCCGCTTGACAAGTGTGCCTTTCGCCATAATTCGGAAGAAAAAGCTGTGCAGAGCATCTAAAAATCGAGGAAAAGTAGGACTTTTTACTGAAAATAAATTTCAAAATTGCGGCAAGAAAAGCGAAAATGATTTTCAAACCGAAAATGACAAACTCCGCAGAAATGATTACAAAACGGCTACAACTTGCGGTAAAACTAGTGAAAGTGGCCAAAACATGGCTGGTATCCCAGATATTTGTGCGGAATAGACAAGAAAACTTTCTGAAAATTGTGTATGCGACCGATGGACAAAATGAAAGAAGTTTTCTATAATAAGGCCAACAAGAGCGGTCAGGGATGAAGGACCGCCGATATGATGATAGGTAAGGAGAACTTATTATGAAGAATGCCATTTCTCGCCGCTCCTTCTTGAAGGCCGTTGGTATTATGAGCGCAGCGGGTGCGCTGGCTGCCTGCGGCGGCAAGTCCGCTTCTACCAGCACGGCAGCTTCTACTGCTGCTTCCACTGCCGCTTCCGGCTCTGCATCCGGCGCAAGCATCAAGCTGTGGACATACCCCATCGGCGGCTGGGGCAAGGACGAGACCGTGCAGGAGCTCATCGCCAGCTTCAACGCAAAGTATCCTGACATTAAAGTGGCCGTTGAGTATCTGGACTACACCAACGGCGATGACCAGGTGAACACCGCCATCGAGGGCGGCAGCGCACCCGACCTTATCATGGAAGGCCCCGAGCGTCTGGTGGCCAACTGGGGCGCAAAGGGTGTCATGGCTCCGCTGAACGATTTGTGGACCGACGACGCCAAGAAGGACATTTATGAGTCCGTCAACTCCGCCTGCCACAACGACAAGGGCGACTACTACGAGTACCCCCTGTGCATGACCGCTCACAACATGGCCATCAACTACGAGCTGTTCGAGGAGACCGGCGCTCTGCAGTACATCGATCAGGAGACCCGTACCTGGACCACCGATAACTTCGTGAAGGCTCTGGAGACCCTGCGCGACAGCGGCAAGGTTATGACCCCCGCCATCGTTTACTGCGGCGGCCAGGGCGGTGACCAGGGCACCCGCGCTCTGGTAAACAACCTGTACAGCGGCACCTACACCAACGCTGAGCACACTGCTTACACTGCCAACAGCGCCGAGAACGTAAAGGCTCTGGAGCTGCTGCAGAAGCTGAACAGCGAGCAGGCTCTGACCTTCGACCCCGCTCTGCAGGCTTCCGACGAGCTGCAGATGTTCGCTAACGGCACTGCTGCCATGACCTTCTGCTGGAACGCTTCCAACGAGGCTACCTACGCTGAGCAGGTTACCTTCACTCCCTACGCCATGAACTTCCCCACCGATGACGGCAAGGTTGAGCTGTGCGGCGGTATCTGGGGCTTCGGTATCTTCGATAACGGCGACGACGCCAAGATCGAGGCTGCCAAGACCTTCATCAAGTTCATCTGCGACGACGCCACTCAGGGCCCCGCCA
>OLGO01000824.1_pt1 | contig 25434 bp, 20 predicted proteins | sample 1605861 | NCBI WGS metagenome assembly OLGO01 (sample SAMN03283253) | human gut metagenome | biome: human-associated habitat; material: feces | host: Homo sapiens | place: USA | collected 2013
TCACCCACCTATGAGCAAGCTCATGTGGGCTTAGACCTTTTGACCCTGGCATCATTATATATGAATCTTCAGACACTTCTTTCCGGTCAGTTCCTTCGTCCGTTCATCCGGCTGTCCAAAGCCAACATAAATATCTGCTCCCCTACCGGTATGTACAAATTTACCTTCTTCATCTACAACGGTAAATGCCCTCATCGGAATTTCCAGTGTCACCATCTTTTCTTCTCCCGGTGCAAGTTGTACGCGCTTAAACACGGCAAGTTTAGGATTGGGCACTTCGTTGATATCCTCAACCTGTACATAAACCTGCAATACATCCTCTGTAAAAACATCTCCGTGATTTGCAACGGTTACTTCAACACCTACACTCTGTTCTTCCGTCTGTGCATATACCACATCTTCCGTCAATTCCGCCCTCGTAACTAGTATATCAGCATAATTCAGCCCATAACCGAATGGATAAAGCGGAGCTTTTTCCACAAAGCGATATGTCCTGTTCTTCATGGAATAGTCATCAAAATCCGGCATCCCCTGTAAATTGCGGTAAATGGTAACCGGCAATTTACCCGAAGGTGATATTTCTCCAAAGAGTATATCTGCAACTGCCTTTCCACCTCTTGCTCCCGGATACCATGTCTGAAGAACTGCATTCGCCCTGTTATCTGCCAGGTTCAAATCCATAGCACTTCCTGCCATCATACATACAATAAACGGAACTCCCATTTCTGCCACGATTTCCAAAAGCCTCTGCTGTGAAGGCGGAAGCATCAGCCCCTGCTTGTCTCCGGATGCATATGCATTGCCTGTATCGCCCTCTTCTCCTTCAAGACTTTCGTCCAGTCCCAGACACAGAATAACAAGATCCGAATGTTCTGCAACTGTCATTGCCTCAGAGATACGGTCATCCTCTCTTGCCAGTTTTTCTACCTGATCTAAAAACAAATGGCAGCCTTCTGAATAAAGTACCCTGACATCATCGCCTACATAGTCCTGAATACCTTCCAGTACAGTAACATACCTTGAAGCCGTCCCATGATAATTGCCGATCAGGGCTTCTCTGGAATTGGCATTGGGACCAATGACTCCGATTGTTTTAAGTTTCTTTTTATTTAAGGGTAAAATGCCATCATTTTTTAACAATACGACACTCTTGCATGCTGCCTCTATGGAAAGCTCAATATGTTCCCTACATTCAACAACTTCATACGGAATATTATCATATTCTGTCTCATCAAACATTCCCAGCAAGAATCTGGTCGTAAATAAACGAATGGCTGATTTCTGCAGTAGTTCTTTGGAAATAAGCCCCTCTTCATAGGCATTCAGGATTTTCTGATAAGTACATCCGCAATTAACATCGCAGCCCATCTCCAGAGCCAGTCTGACGCTTTCCTCCGGTCTGTCTGTCACCTTATGGTGTTCATGAAAATCACGGATAGCCCAGCAGTCTGAAACATAGTGTCCCTGAAATCCCCACTGTTTTCTCAAAACCTCCACCATCAGATAACTATGAGCACAGCATGGTTCACCATTGGTTCTGTTATATGCGCCCATAACCGCTTCGACTTTTCCTTCCCTGACACAGGCCTCAAACTGCGGAAGATACGTTTCCCAAAGTTCTTTCATGCTAACCTTTGCATCAAAATAGTGACGTTTTTCCTCCGGGCCGGAATGTACTGCAAAATGCTTGGCACACGCTGCCGTGCGCAGATATTCTCCCTCTCCCTGCAGACCTTTGATATATGCAACACCCAGTATTGCAATCAGTGTCGGGTCTTCTCCATAAGTCTCATGTCCACGCCCCCAGCGGGGATCCCGGAAGAGATTGACATTGGGCGACCAAAGTGTAATTCCTTTATAAATATCACGGTCTTCATGTTTTTCATTTTCATTATATTTGGCTCTCGCCTCCGTAGAAACGGCAACTCCTATCCGCTCCAGCAGTTCTTCATCAAAAGTTGCTCCAAGCCCGATTGCCTGTGGAAAAACAGTTGCTGTACCCGCTCTTGCAACACCATGCAGGCCCTCATTCCACCAGTTATACTCCGGAATATCCAGATGTGGAATTTCATCTGCGTCAAAGCGTAGCTGTGAAGCCAGTTCCTCTACGCTCATCTGCTCCACCAATTCAGTAGCTCGTCTGACTGCCTCTTGTCTGTTCATAAATTCCTCCATAAATTTTTTTCTGATTATTAGCTATATAGGCTTAATACGGTCTGGCGTTCTCCTGAAAATCCTTTCTTGCCTCTGCCACACAGGTATCATAATCTGCCGAGTAAGGAACTTTCTGCTTGGATCTGAATCATTAGAAAAGCTGCGCTGTCATTTTCTTTTTGTCTTCTCTGATACTCTGTTGGCAGAATACCGTATTTCTCCCGGAACAGTCTGGAAAAAGCCTGACTGTTGGGGAAACCGTTCTTTAATGCAATTTCGCCTATGGTCAGATCCGTTTCCTCCAGTTCCCGCAATGCATGTTCAAACCGGATGCTCCGCAGATAATCTTTATAGTTGATTCTGCCATACTGACGGAACATTTTCGACAAGTAAGTAGGGCAATATCCAAATGTTGCTGCCAGGGTTTCCAGTGAAATTTCTTCTGCATAATGTTCCCGAAGGTATCCAGTAATTCTTTCAAGATGTCCTGAATGAGTATTCCCCGGATAATAATCCTTCTTTTCCTCAGGTATCCGATAAGCGGTTACCAGAAGATATTTCAGCTGATAAAAGATACTCTGCATCAACAGTTCATAGCCGTACTCTTTTCTGATCTGCTGTCTGTACATTTTCTCAAGTAATGCAAAAAGTTTTCCATCCTCTTCCTTTTTTTCACCGGAAAACCGCATTATCTGTTTTTCCATTGGGATCTGTAAAACAATTGCCTCATTTCGTCCCGATGTATGAATGGAATGCACTTCATTGCTGTTCACAATTATAAACTTTCCTGCCGGAAGGACATATTTTTTATCGCCGAGATAAAAATCTACCTTTCCCTCCCGCAAGGCAAATATTTCAACACAGCTATGTTGATGCGCCTCACATATATATTTTCCGTCTGCACCTTCGAAACGGAATAGCTTAAAGGGCAGTCCCCGATCCGGCACCACTGCTTCCTGCCGGTATATCTTCTCTTCTTTCATAGTCATCCCTAATATTCCACACCGGAAGATTTTCTGTTCCATGATAAAATCTCACCGGCAGTTTCCCGGAGGGGGAAAATTCTCCAAACAGCATTTCGGCAATTACCTTACCACCTCTGGCTCCCGGATACCAACAATCCACGATGGCTTTCACATTCGGGTTGTGTTCCGCCCATGGCAGATCTATGGCGCTTCCTGCCATTAACAGAACCACCACCGGTTTTCCCATCGCTGCAACAGTTTCCAGAAGTTCTTCCTGAAGTCCCGGCAGATTTAATCCCAGTTTGTCTCCGCTGGCATATTCATTCCTGGCATCGCCCTGTTCTCCCTCTATGGTTGCATCCAGTCCAAGGCACATTACTGCCACATCGGCATGTTCCACGGACAGCTTTACTTGCTCCGTGGTACGCACTCCCACTTCTCAGCTCCGCTGCGGTCCGTGCTAATCATGTTTCACTCTCTTTATTTGTAAATTCTGTAATTTCCCGAAAGTGCCAGCATGGCAAACAGGTACAGGAAATTATCATAATATCGTCTGTCCCCGGTGCGGAGCGGAGTATTCCAGAAGCGGTCTACGCATTCCTTTATATGAGGACCGTCTGCTGCCAGTGATGCCTGTGCATTGACTGCTACAATGGCAACCGGATGCAGTGCCTTCTCTTCCAGTCTTGTTCCATCAATCAGGAACACACCGTCCCAGTGTTCTCTCTGCTCTTCACAGTAAAATCTCTGCAGCCGGTTTGCGATCTCCGTCTGCCACGGATCTTTGTCATACCAGAGATGATCCATAGCAATGTTGGCTATGGTGCGGTATGCATCACTGTAGTACCAGTCATGCTTTCCGAAGATCTCCTGATGCCCAGCATGGGGTGTCCCGTCATAGTCTGCGTATTCTGCGCTGAGACCGGTTTGTGGATGACATGCCTTATGCAGATATTCTCTGCTGGCTGCCGCAGCCTGTCTCCAGAATTCCCGGTCTTCTTCCTCCACCTTCTCCGCAAACAACTCATAAAAATGAGGCAGATGATATGAGGGGTCAGAAAAATCCATGTTTGTGACAAATTTGATCAGATGATTGGAAGGCTCCCACATAGGTTCTCCCGGATGTCCAGGCTCCCCTTTGTGGATACATTCCCGCAGGATTGCTTTTGCCTCTTTGCTGTAAGCAAAAATACCTTCTCCGTCCCCCCAGCGGGCAGATGCAAAAAACAATGCCATGGCAAAATACTCTTCTCCGTCCGGTGCCGGTCCCTCTGCATTGTGCGTTCCATCCGTGCTGCAGGACCAGGCAAAATAGTTGCGGCAGGGTCCTGCCGGAATATACATATAAGTCCGCACCCACTTCCAAAGGCGGTCGAATTCTGCCTTCTTATCCATCTGGACACAGACCATCATGCCGTAGGACATTCCCTCTGTGCGTACATCATGATTGCCGGTATCCTCCAGATACGCCATATCACCGCCTGCCTCATGATAAAAACGTTGTGCCTCCGTTCCGTAAAATATGGTTTCAAAGGTCTGTTCCAGTCTTTCCCCGATTGCGGTCTCATCATAACCGCACTCTTTCAATACATTTCGATAAATTCCAGTCTGATATGCTCCTGCCATTTGCTCGTTCTCCGATTTTTATTCTTTGACGCCACCCAAAGTAAGTCCGGCTACAAAGTACTTCTGTAAGAAAGGATAAATACAGATAATGGGCAGCATGGTAATGATCGTTGCCGCTGCACGCACGGAAGTCGGTGTTACGGTTCCTGCGGCATTCTTCATTGCCTCCGCTGAAGTTCCCTGATTGGTTACGGAGGATAACAGCTTCATCAATTCATACTGCAATGTGGTCAGATTACTGCTCATGCGATTGTAAAGCATGGCATCAAACCAGGAGTTCCACTGTCCTACCGCCACAAACAGGGCTACTGTGGCATAAACCGGCTTACACAGCGGAGAATAGATCTTAAGAAAAATAGTGCTGTAACCGGCACCGTCCAGCTGTGCAGATTCTTCCAGGCTGTCAGGGATTCCGTTCATATAAGTACGGATTACCAGCATGTTAAATGCGCTTACCATTCCAGGGATCACATATACCCAGAAGTTGTTGGTAAGCCCCAGCCCCTTATATAAAAGGAATGTCGGGATCATTCCACCGTTTACATACATGGTGATGACCCAGAACAGGGAAACCTCTCTCTGGAACAGGAATCTTTTGCGGCTGACAATAAAAGCAAGGATCGCATTGGCTGCCAGAGACAACAGGGTTCCGATCAGTGTTCTGGCAACTGTGATATAAGCGCCTGTGATCAGATTATCTTTATGTAAAACCGTCGTATAGTTTTTCCAGGTGAATTTTCTCGGCCACAGGTAGATTCCTCCCCGCAGGGCATCCGTACCATCATTCAAAGAGATTGCCAGAGTATTCAGCACCGGATATAACGTTACGATCACAAACAGGACCATGATGATGCCGTTTATGAACGGAAAAATGTCATTTTTTTTGGATTTGATCTTATACTTTGTATCTATCATTGTAATTACCATCTCTTTCTGTTTTAGAATAACTGCTCTTCGCCGTTATGTTTTGCAAACTGATTGGCCAGAACGATCAGGATGATACTTACCAGGCTCTTGAAAATACCTGCGGCTGTACCTATTGCATAATCTCCCTGGCTGATGCCCCATTTCAATACATAAATATCAATCGTCTGGGAGAACTTCTGTATCAATCCGTTTCCTAACAGATACTGAATTTCAAATCCTGCATTTAATACATTACCCACATTCATCAGCAATAAAATTACGATGGTCGGTTTGATTCCCGGAAGAGTAACATATTTAATTTTATTCCATCTTCCTGCGCCATCAATGGCAGCAGCTTCATACAGGGAAGGGTCAATGGATGTGATGGCCGCCAGATAAATAATGGCATTCCATCCTGTCTCCTTCCAGACATTTGCAAATGCTACAATCGGCCAGAAGTACCCAGGATGGGCAAAGAAATTGATCGGCTGGCTGAGCACATGCAGATTTACCAATACTTCATTTACAATTCCGGTACCAGACAACATATCATGCAGGATACCGGTTACGATGATCCAGGAAAGAAAATGTGGCAGATAAGAGATCGTCTGTACTGTCTTTTTCCCACCATTACTCTTGATTTCATTCAATAGAATTGCAAATACAATTGCGGTAACGAAAGTTGCCACAAGGTTGATCACGCCCATGGCCAGTGTGTTCCTGATGACCCGCAGGAATGTCACATCCGAGAATAACATCTGAAACTTCTGAAGTCCCACGAATTCGGAGTGCAGGATTCCCAACTGCGGCTTATAATTCTGGAATGCCATCGTCCATCCGGCTAAGGGAAGATAGTAAAAAATCACTCCATAGATCATCATTACTCCTGCCCAGAAAAGCAGAACTTTTTGCCTTTTGATTTCTTTCCATGTGATAGGTGTTCTGGTTTGTTTTACTTTTTGTTTCGATTTTGTTCTCGTTAACGACATATCCTCGCTCCTTAAAAAACGGGCAGATGAAATTTTACCTGCATCTGCCCATTCTCAAATTTCATTTATATGTTTTTATTTGAACTTTGCTGCCAGTTCCATTCTGCTGTCCAGTTCTGCCTGTAATTCACTGATAAAATCTTCCGGCTTGCAGGCATTATATGCATCCATATAATCCGCCCATGCTTTGTCGAAATCAGCTGCCATAACTACCTGAGGAAGATACTCATGCTTTACTTCACCGATCTTGGTCCATGCCATACCACCGGGTGTGCTGGTATTGAAGTTATTGGAGAAGGACCACATAGGATACCATTCACCGGGTGCTTCGTTGGTGCCCAGCATTTCCACGTAAGTCTCCGCACCGTATGCCTGGAATGCTTCCTTCACATCATCGTTTAATCCATCGAAGAATTCCCTCGCCTGGCCATCTGGCTTGTTTGCATTGATACCATCATCACTGGTTCCGTTGTACTGAGGGAAATAAGAATAAGAGCACATATGGGATGCCTTATACTCTGTATCGGAAGCCTGCGTTCTCTGCTCCGGTGTTCTGTAGAATTCACCGTTCTCATCTACTTCATAGTCAACACCTTCCACACCCCAGAAACGAAGGTTATGGATATCCTGATCCAGCAGATCATTGATCAGCTTCAGTGCGCCGGGAACATCCTTACAGCTTACAGTAATTGCAAGTCCGCTTCCTGAGTTGAATGCGCCACCGGCATTATGCCACTGGTTCTTTACGCTTTCATCAATTGTAATCGGCAGAGGAATGTAATCGCATCCCTGTGCATCCAGTCCTGCCTGCTTGATGGCATCGCCTGCTGTGTAAGCGAAATCCCACCATTGATCGATCATACCCAGGACACGTCCTGTAGAAAGTTTGGAAATATACTCATCATAAGACTGGGTAAAGGACTCGGGGTCTACAATGCCTTTCTGGTATTCTTCATTTAATTTTTTGAAATACTTTACTGCGGTATCGGAAGTGTTGTAATCCAGTACCGTCAGCGTCTCAGGATCTACCATACAGCTTCCGTCATTAGGATAACCATCCAGGAACTGAGGTGCATTCTCCAGACAGAAGTATCTCCAGTCATCACAGAGAATGGTATAAGGAATATTGGCTGTTCCGTCTTCCATAGTAGGATTTGCTGCATTATACTTTTCGATCAGATCAAAATACTGATCCATGGTCCGGATCTCGGGATAGTCTGCCCATTTCAGAACTCTTGCCTGAATCCAGAATGCTTCATCATTATGTGTACATACCTTCTCTTCGTTCTTGATGCAGCTGAACTGAGGGATCCAGTAAATGTGGCCGTCTTCCTGACGAAGCTTCTCCCACTCCAGATCAGTAAACAGATTCTTGATATTAGGATAATCATCCAGATAATCATCCAGTGCTACCAATGCTCCTGCCTCATACAGTTGTTTGGTTCCAGTCTGTCCCTCAATGAAGTCCGGATACTCGCCACCGGCGATCATGGTACCCACAGCTTCATCTGCGGTCTGTCCGGTCAGCCAAGTCTCTTTTACTTTGGCGCCTACCTTCTCTGCGATCAGCTGCTGCACTTCATTGTCGTCATTGATCTCAGATCCCGCTACCGCAAAAAATGCGGTGAATTCTTTGATGCCTGCTTCTTCTGTGGTACTGTTGGTTCCTGCGCTCGTTGTACTGTCTCCGGATGTCTGGTTTCCGTCACTGCCACATCCGGTGAACAGTGCCGCTGTCATTGCTGACACAAGTAACATGCTTACAAGTCTCTTTTTGTTCATGTTGTAACTACCTCCCTTTCGATAAATCTATTTTACCTTTTTGAGAGGAACTAACAATCAGAGGAACTATAGCAAAAGACAGGGGAAATTATAGGTAGTCCTGTAATTTCCCCTGTCTTTTATTCTCTTACTCTCCCTGTTGCATCTTTTTACGGAATCTTGCGGGAGTGCAGCCCTTGATCTGAATAAAACGGTTCGTAAAATAATCCAGATCATGGTAGCCCACATCTTCTGCGATCTGAACGATCTTTTTATCGGTACGCAACAAGGCATCCGCAGCCTGCTCCATCCGGTAATTGTTCAGGTAGTCTTTAAAGGATTGTCCGTACTTTTTCCGGAAAAGCTGACCCAGATAAGCACTGTTGACATAATATTTCTCACTCAGGCTTTTCAGTGTAATATTTGAAGCGTAATTTTCCCGGATCTCTTTTTCCACCATACCCAGAATTCCTCTGGATACATTCTTCCGCAGCTGTGACAGATAATCCGCATATTCGCAGGCAAATCTGGTCAGATGTGCCTTACTTCCGCGCTTTACCCCGGTCGCAAAGCTGCTCTCACTGATGACCCTTAAGATTTCCTCCTGGTTCACGTCATCATCCTGTTCACAGGCTAAGTGGATCAGCTGAAACAACAGATAATTAATATTCAGGGTCATCGTCTCCCCACAAATACCGCGTTTACACATTTCTTCATAAAAGAAAGCCACCGCCTCCCGGATTTCCAGATGATTGTTCTGTTCGATTGCCTTCAGCAGGCCATCCAGGCTCTGCTTACACAGGATCAGTCCTTCCGGAGATACCTGGACCTCCTCCTCATAGAAATAGATATCCTTCTTTGTCCGGAACCCCTGAAAAGAACGAAGCATACAGGTATTGCCGTAAGACTTTGCGATACTGTTGATATCCTGCACTTTTTTTCCTGCCAGCATCACCACATTTGTCTGTAAATTTGATGCAAGATATTCCCGGAATCGTTCCAGATACCGTTTTACATCCATCCCACTTTTTTCCGGAACATAATCAAACAAAATCAGTCCGATATCGTAGATTTTTTCATTGACAGAAACATCAAACACACTCAGATCTGCATCTTCTTTCAGATATTCCCTGCTGTATTCATACAGCCGCCTCTGTAATGTCCGCATTTCCCGATCTGTCGTTCCCTCATCATCATAGGATCCTTCCGTCTGGATCTCCACATATCTCACACCGGTTCCGCATCGCATGTGTTCATGTATATATCTGACATTCAGGTCATCAAACTTCCCCTGGATCAATGCAATCATATGTCTTGCCAGATAAGCCTGCTCCAGCTTCCGGTTCTTTTCATGATCCAGCTCCTCTCTGTTGCGCAGAGCAAGTACCTTATTCAGTACTTTGCACAGAATCTCGCTGTCTACCGGCTTTAGCAGATAATCCGTGCAGTCATTCTGCATTGCCTGTTGTGCAAAACTAAATTCCGCATATCCGCTCAGTATAACAAAATATGCATCTGAAATTTTCTCTTTACGGATGTGTTCCAGCAGTTCCAGTCCTGTCATCTGAGGCATTTTAATATCGGCAATAACCAAATCTACCTTTTCCTTCTTCAAAAAAGCCAGTGCTTCCATCCCATTTGCTGCTGTTCCCGCAACCCGAAAGCCTTCATTCTCCCAATCTACTAAAAGTTTCAATCCCTGTAAAATAAACGGCTCGTCATCTACTAACAATACTTTCAGCATCTGTTTTACCCTCCTGCAAACAGGGAATCCGTATCGTAACCGTGGTTCCCACTCCTTCTTCTCCTTCTACACGGAATTCCACTCTGTTTTCCGTTACCATTTTCAATCTGACACAGGCGTTGATAATCCCTACTCTTCCGCCGCCCTTGAGCATCTCAATGCTGGCATTGCACATGTTGTTCTGTAGCTCTGTAAGTTTGGCCTCCGCCATACCGCTTCCGGTATCTTCAATTTCTATCTCCAGCCCTTCTTCCTGACGGCCTATCCTTACAAATATCCATCCCGGGCTGGATTTGCTTTCAATGCCATGCACACAGGCATTTTCTACAAAGGTTACAATCGTAAGCTTGGGTATCTTGAAGTTTTCACATTCTCTGTCTACTTCAATGTCATAATTCAGCCGTTCTCCGAAACGATACTTTTGAAGCGCCAGATAAGCTTTCACAAATTCAATCTCCTGGAAGATACTCACGGAATCATTGCCCCATTCCACATACTGTCTCTGCATCACCGCAAGTTTGGACACCATGTCGGCTGTCTCGTTTTCTTTTTTCAGAATGCTGTGCATCCGGATGCTTTCCAGTACATTAAACAAAAAGTGAGGATTGATCTGGCTGTGTAATGCCAGAAGTTCCGCATTTTTTCTTCCCACCAGTATCTCCTGCTCACGGATCTTATTCTTATATACAGTCTCGATCAGTCCATTGGTACGTTCCACCATGCGATTATAATTTCGTATCATACTGCTGATCTCATCTTTACCGTCTTCACAGGGCATGGGAATAAGATGATCACTGTCTACCGATTTGAATACCCTGCTCAGTTCCGTAATCCTTTTTGTAAAGGAACGGTTGAAGATCTGAACGAACCAGAAGGGAAAAATAACGTTCGCCACAAGGAGCAGCAATATGATGGGAAGTTCGTTCCGGATGCTTGTAAGAAAACTGTTCTCTACCGGCTTTACATAAATCGTAAGATCCGTACCATACAGACTGATGGTATGTTCATAGGCTTCTCTTATTGTTGCGTTATCCAGCCGCTGAAACTCGCTGCCGTAGCTGCCGTATTGTCCATTGGAAAGGAGGATCCGATCTCCTTCACAGATCAGAACCTCATTATCATAGTTCATGTTTTTAATGATGCGCACCATACTGCCATAATCAAACTCGATTTTTAAGTACTTTTCTGTCTCTGCATCATAGAAATCCAGCCGCTGTAGATAAATGATGCGCCGCTCCCTTGTGATTCTGGAACTGCTGTCATCATAGACAAAAAAGAGCCCTTTGCTTTTCGCCTCTTCGTTCAGCTGCAGATAGCTCTCTGTATTCCTGAGCTTATCCAGCGTATTGACCCTTCCTCCGTTTACAATGGTATCGTTATCCGTATACAGGGTAAATATCATACTGTTCATTCCCAGTGCATTTTCCAATAACGTCCCGCTCAGGAAATTCTGATATGCCGCCACATATTCTGCAGAATTAGTGTATCTTTTGGATAAGAACTCTTCAAAATCGCGATTGGTATAAATACTGTTGCCTATCTCCCCGGCATTTCCGATCATACTGCTCAGACTGTATTCCACCGCACTGGCAATATTAGACATCTCATGCTCCCTGCGCTCTCTGTCAAATTTTGCAGTCGTCAGGAACACAACACTGTCTGTTACAATCAGGGGAATCAACACACAGACAACATAGAAAATATAAAACTTTTTTTTGATGGTGAAATCATCCATCCAAAGCCCCAGCTTATGTAATGCCTTCCCCATAAGATCCTCTCCTCATTTATGTGAAAAAGAGCAGACGTTTCTGTAGCCTGCTCTTCTTTATTATAGGACATCTACGATCTGCCCGCAATACATTTTTATACGGCATTCTGCACAAACCAGGCAAAATCAGCATAGTTACTGCTGTCCTGTCCATTGGCAGATGCGTACATTCCTATCGTACATCCCACAAATCCCCCTGCTTCCTCCGTGGTATAAGGAAGCAGACTGATATCCTCAGCAATCAGCATCTCCCTGCCATCCCGAAAAAGCCATATCCGTGCCTTCTGCCTGTCGCAATGCATTCGTATTTTAAAGAATTGTCTACCTTCTCCTACCGGCTTTTCGGTAAGGATTCTCTCTTCCCCATGGATACAGGCTGTCACAACAAAATAATTCTCGTCAGCCCTTTTCCGGATCTCCATGCGCAGATGATTTTCATGATTCTGGTACAACACCATTCCCGCTGTCTCACATTCCTGCTTCGGTTCAAATTCCATCCCAGTCTCTGCATAGAATGCATAATTTTTCTGACGGATTCCGAAATAGGAACAATGATTGCAGTCAGATATTTTTTCCTTTTTTGTATAGAGCCGCAGCATCCCCGGACGGTGACTCAGCGAATAGTTTTCTTCACAGATTTCTTCTACACTTACCAGCCGTTTGTCCGGTTTTTTCTCCCAGAAACTGATATGATCGGAAGTACTGCTTACTTCCTCTGGAAAACGGTATTCCTTTGTGGGCAGTTCCAATGTATCTTCCAGATGCCCGACGCCTTCTGCAATCACCGGCCATCCATTTTCCCATGTGACTTTCGCCAGAAAAGTCTCTCTTCCCATGCTGCTGTGTCCTTCACAAGGTCTGGATGCCAGCATTACCACGTACCAGTTCCCCTTACCATCCTCCACCAGATCTCCGTGTCCTGCGTAGATCACAGGATAGTTTTTCCCCAGATTCCTGTGGGTGAAGATCGGGTTTCTGGGGCAGCCCTCGAACCACTGGAACAGCTTTTTACTTCTGGCAATGCTGATGCTGTGCTCCGGTCCGGTTCCTCCTTCTGCATGCATCAGATAATAGTAACCGTCGATCTTATAAAGGTGCGGTCCCTCCGGCCAGATAACTCCTTTTACAGCCCCTTTCCAGATTGCCATGCTTTCTCCCACAAGCTTCATCTGCCGAAGATCCAGTTCCTGCACCCAGATTTCCCAGTCTCCGTTATAGCGGACTCCTTCCGGATTCGGTCGTGTACCACAGTAATAGCATTTCCCGTCATCATCGAAGAAAAGACTGGGATCGATCCCCGGAGCATCTTCGCCGAGATAATAAGGATCCGACCACGGTCCTGCTGGATCTTTTGCCGTTACAATGAAATTGCCTCCGTAGCTTACATTGGTAGTGATCATGTAAAACAATCCATCATGGAAGCGGATCGTTGGTGCATAAATCCCCTGTGATATTTCACTTCCCTTCACCGGAAGTTGTTCCGGTCTGTCAAGAATATTCCCGATCTGCTCCCAGTGCGCCAGATCTCTGCTGTGGAAAATTGGAACTCCCGGTGCATACACAAAACTGGAATTCACAATGTAATAGTCCTCTCCTGCCCTGCATATGGATGGATCCGGATAGAAACCGGATAAAATTGGATTCTTTGCTGTAACCATTTTGTTTTCCTCACTCTGTTCTATATTGTGTATCCAAATCCTAAGATTGTAAATTTTTTATTCTGGTCTTCCTCTGTCACTGTAATCCGTACTTTATGGGATCTGCTTTCTGTCTCCCAAAACAGTAATACAGCATTACAATGCAGCCAATTGTTCTTATGGGGATCCGCCGTCATACAATATACATCATTTACAAATACATCGGCCTTCCCCACATCCATTTCTCCGGAATCCTTAAATATAAGAAACAGTGACTTGCAGGTAATCTCCATTTCAAATCCCGGCATCTGCGGTCTGCTTCCATCATACATCCAGTTATACGGAAATTCCGGTGTCTGTGTAAGGCTTCCGTCCATTTCCACACTCTGCAATTCTATATCTGTGGAAGTAAAACTACCCGTCCGGATTTTGGCTCCTACATAACGGTTCTTCTTATCAAGCAAAAAAATTCTTTCAAAATCAGCACCGATCACTGCCGGTCCGAAAAGCTTTTCCGACAGGATCTGTTCCTCCGTCATTCCTTCCACAAAAGTCCCAACTCTTGCAGGTTCTGCTGCATCACAACGCTCAAACAGATATTGCAGGCAGTCCGCCATAATGGTATGTCCGGTATTATTGGGATGAAACATATCATAAAAAAACTGATTTTTAGATAAAATTCTTCCCTCGCCGCACTTTAATGAAAACTGTGGAGTGACCGCATTGAGGATGCTCACCATGGGAAGATCATAAAGATCCCCCACCGGCCTTAACCGCTCCTGTAAATTCCAATCATTTGCAAATACCGAAAACAGGAGAACCACTGCCGGCTTCCATGGCAGTTTCAACACTTTCCGCACCAGGCTTTCATAACAGACACCCTTTGTCTCATCTCCCTCATCGTTTACTGCAAATTCAATAACCACAATATCCGGTCGTTCCCCTTCCCTGAGCACATCCCGGTCAAACCGGATCATTCCCAGTTCTGAAGGTGTTCCGCCGACTCCGGCTTTGATAAACCTGACATTGTTCTGTGTCGAAAAACGATTCTGAAACAGTTGAAAGGACTTATATGCATAGCATTCCGTATGGATTGGTATAGCTCCGGCTCCCTGCGTGATAGATCCACCGATATAGGCAAGCGTTACCTCTTTTCCTGCCTTAGATTTTTCAATAGCCTTACGGATACGATAAGGATTCCCCAGCTGCAACAGAGAGCGGCTGATCATGCCGCAGTATTCTTCCGAATGCATATCTATAAACAGATCCTCTTCCTCCGGAGGTGCTTCGTATCCGTCATTTAGGAAGAGTCTTACACTGACTTTTCCCATCCGCTCCGGCGCTGCAAACAGAATTTTAATCTGTCCCGGCACATGATCATCCTCTGTCCACCTGTAATCCGACAGATAGATTCTATGTTCCATGCCGTCACACTTAAGAGAAGTCGTAAGATTCGTTCCACCTCCGTACAGGTCCTTTTTCCCATACATCTGAAATACAAATTCTGCGGTTTCTTCCGGCCGGTCCGTCTCCACGCTTACGCCGATACTATGTACCAGTCTGCCAAATCCCTCTACTGTCTCCAGAAGTGTCAGTTCTTCCTTATCCGTAACATTTCCCGTGATCTGTGCACTGTTGATCAGCCGTCCGTCGCTTTCATAGATAAACTGGATTCCGGTTCCGTCCTTTTGCCGTTCTCCAAAAATATCTTTGTCTTTTAATATATAGAAAAAAGGTCTTGCCTTTTCCGGATCCTTCGGTGCTGCCGGTCCTGTCATTTCTATCCCTCCCGAACTTTTATCAGTTCTATTATAGTCCGGCTCTCCTTGCACAAACACCCGGGAAAATATAGGAAATGCAGGTAATAATTTTATATCCGGCAGGCTGCAAATCGTCTCCGGAAGGAATTCCAATCTTCTCCGTCGCTTCGTTCCATGACAATTGCTTTTGCTTTTTGTCCATCCGGAATATATTTCTTTATAATGTTTTGCATCTGTTCCGGTGTCTCTTCGGCATCGGTCATCACCAATATAGTCTCTACGGCTTTTCCTGCTGCCAGAAAATACTCCATAATGTTCGGTATTTTCCCCTGGTGCAGGAAACAAGACGCAGTTTCTGTGGAAAGTGCTTTTAAAATCATTACGCTCCGCTCTTTTTCCGCTCTTTCAAAATATGCCGGTGTATATACATAGATCGTACTTACTTTCTCTTCCTCCGCAAGATAATCATAATGTATATGCACCTGACCGTGCACTGTATCCGCCAGTTCTGTCAGCGGGAACTCCGGATCTGGCATTTCCAGATAGTTCACAGCCCTGTCTCCCGAGTATCCCACCGGAGCATCCGGGTTGATTACATCCGTACCATTCGCCCTGAAATACACATTATGGTATCCCGGCGTGATATTGTGGATTTCCCCTGTCCAATATCCTTGTCTTTCCTGATCTTTCCTGAGTTTTAGGAATTCTTTTCCGTCCAGGGCGGCTTCTACCGAGACTGCCTCCGGTGCCTCGAAGCATACGACTGCCGTTCCCTGTTCCGTAATGCAGATTCCGTGAGGGATGTCCGGGTATTTTCCTGCAGGCCTCCCTGCTTCATCAGTCTCAAAGCGGATCTGGCGGTATACCGGATCAAACATCAGTATCTGTTCTTCCATGGTCTGTCGCTGTAGTCTCTGTCTTGTGATTCTGGCTGTTCTTTCCCCCGGAATGTCATCCGTTTCTGCCCCCGCTTTCCGGAACAATAACGGTACAAAATCATACAGGCTTTTCCTCCAGACATGCCATTCGTGATATCCCTCATATACTTTGGAAATGCAATACTTTCCTGCATTTTCAAACTTTTGTTCTATCTGCTTCATTCCCGTTCTGATCTGATCCTCATAGCATCCACAGGACATAAATACGACATCCAATGTTTCCTTGCTGTCGCAGATCCGTTCCATCTCATGAATAGCAACTCCGGAAAATACACCGGCAGCAGAAAATAACTTCATATTTTTTGCCACAATATCCGTAGTCTGCGCCGATCCCAGGGAAAGTCCCGCCATCGCCCGGTAATCTCTTCCCTTTCTCACCCGGAAATTATTTTCAATATAAGGAATAATGTTGTGGATCAGTTCACTCTCAAAATTTCCAGGGTAAAATACAGGTTTTTCTCCATCTTTGAAGGCATAGCCACTGCTCATGACCACGATCATTTTCTCGCACTTTCCCTCTGCGATCAGATAGTCCATGATAAAGTTCGTCTTCCCCTGCCAGATCCATCCGGTCTCGTTCTCTCCTACGCCATGCTGCAGGTACAATACCGGATATCTTTCATCTCCTTCTTCATATCCATAAGGTGTATAGACATAACATTCCTTCAGGTGGCTGCTCACCTTCGAAGCGTATTTACAGATGCTGACCGTACCATGAGGAATATCCTTTGCAAAATAGAAATCCACATTCTTCTCCTGCACCTCAAAAGTATTGATCGCAGCAAAACACCCATAAGAAATTCCGGCGTACGGATTGCAGATCCGGACACCGTCCACATACCAGAAATAATAATGCATCCCCCAGTGAAAATCTTGAACTTCCGCAAAAAATCCGCCCTGCCCATCGGGCATCAGATTTATTTTCTTATTTGTAAAATATCCCCCAAGTCCGGCAACCTGTACTATTTTTGCTGCCGGTGCATACAGATAAAAAATGACTGCGCCGTCTTCTTTCACTGTAACAGATGGTCTTCCTGCTCTCTTTTTTTCTATTGGATATCTGTCCAAAGCTCCGTTTCTCTTCTCGTTCATAAAAAAATACCCCCAATCCTTTTCTTTAGTTTAAAGGAATTGAGAGGTATTTTTCTATTTGTTTTTTATACTTTTTTGTAAAAAACTTATCCTTTTACTCTTTTTTCCACCTCAAGCTGCAACATCTGATAATAAATCTCAGGATTACAGGAATCATATGCTTTCATATATTGCTCCCACGCAGTCTCAAAATCTTCTGCCATGATCACCTGGGGAAGCCATTTGTGTTTCACCGCATCCATCCGATCCCTGACCTGTCCGGCAGGAGAATTGGCAGATAGGGATGTCGTGTAGCTATACATGGGATACCATGCCCCGGGAGCCTCATTGTTGCCGATCATATCCACATAATTTGTCACTCCGTAAGCAGAAAAACATTCCTGAATATCCTCCGGTTGATTTTTATAAAATTCCGTTGTCTGATATTCCAGTGAAAACGCATTGATTCCATCGGAAAGCCTTCCTTCTACTCGTGGAAAATAAGAATAAAAACAAAAGTGTTTTCTCTTTTCTTCCGAAGTCATCCAACGCTTCTCCTGCTCCTCTGTCAGATAAAACAATCCGTTTTCATCCACGCAGTAATCATCTCCCTCTTTTCCCCAGAAACGCAGTTTAATAATCTCCGGCTCTAACAGGTCACTGACAAACTGCAAAGCTCCGTCAATGTCATTGCAGGATACCGTAATGGATAAGCCTGTAGAGCTGTCCATCTCTGCGGAGCGTGTTACATGCCATTGGTTGGCGATTCCTTCCTCTCTGGTAATCGGAAGTGGAACATAATCGCAGCCCTGTTCTCTAAGGCCCTGTTCATCATAGGCATTCTGAATCGAATAGTAGAACTGCCACCACTGATCCGGCATACCGCAGACCGCACCCGTGGATAATTTTGCCAGATAATCCTCATAGGTCTCTGTAAATACTTCTGCACCGAGAATATCTTTGTGATATTCCTCATTCAGCTTTTTAAAGTACCATTTGGCAGTATCTGTGGTGTTATAATCGTAAACCTGTAATGTATCCGGATCCACAATACAGCTTCCGTCATTTGGATAACCATCCAGAAACTGCGGAATATTTTCCAGACAAAAATACCGCCAGCCATCACACAAAATCGTAAACGGAATGTTCGGTGTTCCATCCTCCATTACCGGGTTCGCTGCCACATAGCGCTCGATGAGATCAAAATATTCATCCACAGTATGAATCTCCGGATACCCCGCCCATTTCAGCACTCTGGTCTGGATCCAGAAGGCTTCACCTGAGTGGGTCACCTCCACATCTTCGCCATGGGTCACACCAAACTGTGGGATCCAATAGATATGACCGTCCGGTCTGCGGAATCTCTCCCACTGTTCTTCCGTCAGGTAATTTTTGATATTGGGATAATTCTCCCAGTATTCATCTAAAGGAATTAATGCCCCTGCCTCATAAAAACTGGTATCTCCGGAAATAAAATCCGGATATTCCCCACTCACAATATAACTGTTCAAGGCACTTTCCTTGGACTGTCCCACCAGCCATAGTTCTTCACAATCCGCACCTGTCAGGCGTGCGATTTCTTTTTTTATATCATTATTCTGGTCAATAGATTCTCCCTCCACAGCAAAAAAAGCTGTGAAATGCTTCACATTGTTCTGCGCCGCTGTCTGTGCATATGCAAAATATAATATTCCGCCCAAAAGTCCAAATACTGCTACTGCTGCAATAATTCTTTTTTTCAATCGTCTGTCCTCTTATCCATCTGTTTTGAGGCTTTCAGCCATGCAATCTCCTGCTTGTAAGGTGGAATGGTCTTCTTGTCTTCGCCCTCCGCACACAGCCATGGTGTCTCCAAGATTTTGGGCACGGCGGTAAACCGTTCGTCATGGACGATCCGATGCAGGGTCTCATAGCCGATGGTACCCTGTCCGATATTGGCATGGCGGTCCTTGTGGGCTCCTAAGGGATTCAGGCTGTCGTTCACATGGATCACTGCAATCTGGTTCAATCCCAGAATCTTGTCAAACTGCGCAAGCACACCTTCGTAATCATTCACCAGATCATATCCGGCATCGTTCACATGGCAGGTGTCAAAGCATACCCGCAGTCTGTCCTTCCGCTCTACTCTGTCATAGATCTTTCGCAGCTCTTCGAAAGTTCTGCCGACCTCACTGCCCTTGCCTGCCATGGTTTCCAGTGCGATATTGACCTCACTGTCATCCGCATCAAGCACCAGATTCAGTCCCTTTGCGATCTGCTCCACGGATGCTTCCACACCGGCACTTAAGGAAGAACCCGGATGCAGTACCAGTACCTTACTGTGAAAGGCTGCGGCACGCTTTACTTCTTTTGCCAGAAATTCCACGCCGAAATCAAACATTTCCGGCTTCTCCATGTTGCCTAAATTAATAATATAGGGAGCATGAATGACGATTTCCCGGATACCTGCTTTTTCGGCATAGGAAATCCCCTCATCAATTCTCAGCTCTCCGATTTCCTTGCGTCTAGTGTTCTGGGGTGCCCCGGTGTAGACCATCAGCACGTTGGCACCGTAGCTTTCCGCCTCCTTCACAGAGCCTAAAAACATTTCTTTTCCCGACATTCCCACATGGGAACCCAATAATATCTCAGCCATGATCTCTCCTTATCCGGAAATTCTTTTTTCAAAATTTATCATCTCACAGCTATCAGTTTGGCACAATCGGGAAGGTTTTACAAGAGTTTTTATTATACCGCCTATCTCCCATATTTCTTTCAATAATAGAATATCTTTTAAAACATTTTACGGTAAAATTGTTAGCAACTCTTCAATTTTTTTAATGTGGTAATCTGCTTTGGCGTACGAATATGCTTCACCAGTTCCTACCGCCTGCATATTTCCAGCCTTTGCTGCATCAATACCCGCATAGGCATCTTCTACAACAATACATTCCTCCGGTTGCAAATCAAGGTACTCTGCCGCCTTTAAAAACACTTCGGGATCCGGCTTTGATTTTGAGATATTGGTACCATCTGATATTGCATCAAATGCCTCTTCAAGTGCCACTTTTTTCAAAATAATCTTAGCTTTTCTACTGGATGAGCCCAGTGCTATTTTGTACCCTCTTTCATGTAAATCTGCCAACGTTTTTCGCACTGCATTGCTCACATCCGAAGGTACCATATTTTCAAGATAAATCCGTACCATACGATATTCCCAGCTGCTGAAAATACTCCTTAACTGCCATTATAGACCGGTTATATGTATAGATATCACTGTCAGAATCCACCCGTGCAAACGTTTCACTATCATAAACTGCCTGTTGCATTTCCTGATATAAATGAGAATACGATACCTCAATATTTTGCAGATATGCGGTTACGATATTGCTTTCCGCCCTTCTGTTCTTCCCCCGTACCCATTTCCGTCGATTCATCTTCTCATCCTTCTCTTTTCACTGACCAGAAAGGGGAACCTTTCCGCCTTTCGGTTTCAAAGTTCCCCTATTCAGGATTATCTTATAAAATTCGTTCGTATACGGCTCTCTTCTTCCGGCAGTTTCAATCCCATTTTCAGTCCCAGGTTCTTGCAGTTAATGAAAAATGCCATATTGTTCCCAAGGGTTCGCATGGTCTGCAATCCCTCCAGATCCTGCCGCACGTCTTCCGGGCAGGCCCCGTGTGCCATGTTCCAATACTGTGAAGTGACAATGGGCATCTGCATGAGACCGAAATACTTATTCATCTGGTCCCAGGTTGCTGTGGTTCCAGCTCTTCTGGCCGAGATCACGGCCGCTGCCGGTTTCAGCCGGAAGTGGCTGCTGCCGCCATTCAGATCCGCATAAAAGACTCTGTCCATAAAAGAAGTCATGGCTCCTGTGGCACCCGCCCAGTGAACGGGAGTTCCGAATACGAATCCGTCATAATCTCCGGCAATCTCCAGGAATTCATTAACCGAATCCTGGAACACACATTTCCCTGTGCCCTGACATTTTTTACAGGCAATACAGCCACTCAATGCTTTATTACCAATCCAGAAAATGTCCGTATCCACTCCGTTATCATTTAATGCTCTGGACACCTCACACAATGCGGTGTAGGTGCATCCCTCTCTGTGGGGTCTGCCATTGATCAACAATACTTTCATTGTTGCGCTTTCCTCATTTCCTTATTCATTCAGATTCAGAGAAGCCACCCAGTCTGCCGCATCTGCATCGGATGCACCGGAGCTAAATCTGTGACCTTCCTGCCAGTCACCGGTCCCTGCCATCTCTTCCAGAAGATTGCCGCTGTCACCCAGTCCGGAAGATGAAGAGGTGCAGAACGGAATCACGGTCTTACCCGTAAAGTCATTGCCTTTGACAAAATTGTCTACCGGCCATGCTGCGATTCCCCACCAGATCGGATAGCCGATCAAAACGGTATCATAAGAATCCCAGTCTGCGGGAGTAATCTCTGTCAGTGCAATATCCCGAAGGCTCTCATCATCATGCTCTCTGGATACCCGGCTGGAGCTGTTAGTCCAGTTCAGGTCATCACTGGTATAGGGCTCTACCGGAGTGATAGCTGTAATGTTCCACCCATACTTTGGTGGTCAAAAAAATATCTTGGCGCGGTACGCCAGACTTATTTATAGCGTTACCTACCTCTTCTTCATTAAAATAACTCTGGGCAGTATCGATCGAACGATATCCAACAGCAAGCGCATCCAGCACACAGCGTTCACACTCACTCTGGCTTACCTGATAAACGCCGTAGCCCAGCATGGGCATTTGTACACCATTGGAAAGGGTCACATATTCCATCAAATATTCCTCCTTTATTTTTTAATATAAATATATTTTCTATCACCAAATAAAACATCAGTTTTATTTGAATTAAAAACGGTCATGTAGCAGTCATTACACCACTACATGACCGTTTGCTAATTAACCATCAAGTTCATCTAACATCTTTTTGAGATCGTCAATAGAGCTATTCTGTAGAGCTTCGTTTTCTTTTGTTGCGATAATAGACATAATCTTCTGTTTCTGTTCTTTCTTAGCAATAGCTTTTTCTGCGGCTTCTTTTTCAGCCAATTTAACAGAAACAATATGCTTTACAATTGCGAGCTGTACCTCAAGTTCTTCATCAACGCTTGTCTTTGTTTTTAAAAGACTTTCCTCTTCAGACTGTTTTACCTGCTTGTTCAGCACCTTATAGATAGAATCAAGATTTATGAGAGAAAGATCCCACATATCCTCTACGGAAATCATTCCCTTAAATGGAAATCTTACCTTATTGCGAACTGCATACTCAAAAATGTTTGTTGTCTTCATAATTTTATTCTCCTTATATTAAAATTTAATTTTTAAAATTCTTTCTACATTACCAATCACTTTAACAATAACTTCTGCTCTTTTGTCAGTTGCGAATCCAACACCTGAAAGCTGATCATTTGTATTTTTAACTCTCATCTTAGAGCCAAGTGCTTCCATAACCTTTCTATGCTTGAACAAATCATACACTAAAAATTCGTTAAACATTCCTGAAGGGTTTTCATTATTAATGCATCCGTTAAGCATAAAAAATACATGTTTATGTCCTACTTTATTTTCTACATTTGACCAATGGTTCGGACTGTAACAAATAACACTCACAGGTATAAAGTCATTTGTTTTTACTCCCCAAATCTCTTTTGATGACATAGTTGAAGAAAGTAATTCTTTAATTGTAAATTTACCATTTTTCAACGTAACTTCTGCTACCATTACATCTTCTCCACTTCTCATAGAATGTGGATAATCAAACGAATAAATTTGTCCATCAAATTCAATTTCTGCTCTAAATCCATTCTTTACAGAACCACTAAACTGATGAACGAAAAATTTATATGTTCCGTCTTTCATTGTATGTCTGTTTTTCCATACAATATTTTCAACCGCAACCTTACCACGTGGACTAATAATATCTACATCTAATTGCCCTTTTGTTGGAGAAAAGTATGGTTTTTTAGCAGAATTATAATAAATTTCATAACCACTCGGTTCTTTACAATGTGCATCTAAATCACAATTGTCTTTACCATCCTCGTTCCACTGTATACTAAATCTCAAGTCTCCTGTTATGTTACCACCAGCAGCTTTAACTCTTTCTTTCATATCTGAATCTGTTAAATTACCTGAATAAGCCCAACTAAAATTATTTCCCCATACAAACATTGACTTACTGTTTTTATTTTGTGGTGCTATAAGTGATACAAGATTACCAGAATGTTTATTTTCAAGATATAATTCTACTTCTCTTGCAATTGGTAAAATATCATTAATAAATGTATCAATTGTTACTTCTTCAATTTTTGAGAACTTCTTTGTCTGTACGTCCTTTACATTTTTTGCAAGTTCACCAAAAATATCGTTAGCACCATTAATTCTCTTTGCAGCATCTTTATTACTAAAAAGAATATCGTTTACTGTAATATCATCCAACTTTGCAAATCTTCTCGTAAGAGAATCCATATATCCCAATTCAATAATTTTCTTCTGAGCATCCTCTAACATTTTCTTAGAATAAATAGGTTTACTTCTCTTATAATTTGTAGGTGCAACAATCTGCTCATACTTTTTGACAGCAGTATCCAACTCCATTCCTTCACTTACATTTATAAGGAGTGTGCCAATGCTGTGATTTCTAATTCTACCAATTACAACTCCAGCTTTAACAGACTTTTCCCATGCATATAAATCTTTTTCTAAACCTGATGGAAGTTTATCATATTCTTTCTTATATTTACGAAATTCTGTTAAAGCAGCCTTCCATTCTTCTCCTTTATAAAGAGTATTTGATGTAATCAATTCAAGAATTGTATCTACTGCATCCATGCTAATTTCATCAAGCGAACGTTTAAATACATATTTAGTGTCTCTAAAAGCACCTTTAATTTCACCTTCAGAACAATTACTTTTATCTACAAATTTATCTGGTAATTCTACATAAAAATGACTCCATTCATGAACATGACCATCTTCCATTTCCTCATAATTTTTTAATGTTCCAATCTTTTTAATTTTACTCACATAAACATCTGATATAGCGTGAGATTTAACAAATGAAGAAAGTGCATCCAATACCGGCTGATATGTACTATCATTAGTTTTAAAATCCCAAATTGTTTCAATCTTGTTATCTTTTATTACTACAGAGTTACCAATATTTTTAATAAATTGTCTACAGCAACTACAATCATGTTCTCTACGTTCTCTATAAATGTTATTAGTTCCTGCCGGGAAACTATCCAAATAAAGATTCCATAATTCATCTTTATCTACATTTACTTCAAATAATTTATCAGCACCTTTTAACATTTGTTTTAAATGCACTCTTAACATATCTCTCATTTCTGTAAAATCCATATAAATCTCTCCTTTTTAACATTTTATATTTACAATCTTTATCATTAATATGTTCACACAATTCTTCGTATGTATCATAATCATATGTTTGGTATCTGTGTAATTTAACAGGTATCCAAAACAAGACTTCAAAACTTCAGTATACAGTTGTGGTTTGGTATCTGTGTAATTTAACAGGTATCCAAAACCTCAAATCTTAATACCATTTTTTTCTTATTATAAATACCTATTTTACACAAATTCTGATGAGTGCTATATGAGCCTCACCATTTAGCTTTCGTCATACTTTATAACTCTCAGGCAATTGCCTAACCAAATAAGCTAAAATTCATTATTGAATTTATTTCATTACGACCAAGCGACTTATTACGAGATGGTAATACATATTTTGCTTACATAATAAACCGCCTGTCGAATCAGTAGTTGATTTCCCACCTGTAAGCCATCTCAGGCAAATTTTATTCTTCTTTTAAGAACCTATCTAAAAGTGGCTTTGCCCAAGATGACACTGTATTATCTTTATCTGTTATATCATGAAAAAATGTATCCATATTTCTTACTCTTAATGCATCATTATCAATACATTCTTCTTTATTGACATATTCTTTGTTATTTTCTTCTTGCTTAGAATTTAATATATTATTGAGGCTGTTATCAAGCACACTATAACAAACTTATTTTTCATCTTTAATGGTGCTAGAATATAAATAGTACAAGTCAAAATGAGAATTCCTTATAAGAAAAA
>OLGO01000850.1_pt1 | contig 24906 bp, 13 predicted proteins | sample 1605861 | NCBI WGS metagenome assembly OLGO01 (sample SAMN03283253) | human gut metagenome | biome: human-associated habitat; material: feces | host: Homo sapiens | place: USA | collected 2013
GGATGCTTCCCAATGCGGCGGGGCATTTGTGTTAAAATACAGTCAAGTGACAGTGCTTAGAGCTGGCTCTGATATTCCTTGCGGTAGCCTTCCAGCTCCTTCTGGTTGCCATAGACGAAGTGACCGTTGGCGATCTCCTCCCAGACCGGCTTGTCCACGCTGTAGTCGTGGCAGCTGGGGTCGTAGACCAGAAGCTTCTTCTTCTTTTCCAGGCCCGGGTCGGGGATGGGAACAGCGCTCAGCAGAGCCTTGGTGTAGGGATGCAGGGGATGGAGGAACAGCTCTTCAGCCTCTGCCAGCTCCACGATGCGGCCCTTGCTGATGACGGCGATGCGGTCCGAGATGAACCGGACGACCGACAGGTCGTGGGCGATGAACAGGTAGGTCAGACCGCGGGACTTCTTCATGCTGTTCAGCAGGTTCAGCACCTGCGCACGGATGGAGACGTCCAGTGCGGAGATGGGCTCGTCGGCCACGATGAACTCCGGCTCCATGACCAGCGCACGGGCGATGCCGATACGCTGACGCTGGCCGCCCGAGAACTCGTGGGGGAAGCGGGAGGCGAACTCCGGCAGCAGGCCGACCTCGTGCAGAGCGTTCATGACCTTTTCGTGCAGGTCATCCTGGTCCTTGTACAGGTGGTGGTTCAACAGACCCTCAGCCACGATGTACTCGACCTTGGCGCGCTCGTTCAGAGAGGCCATGGGGTCCTGGAAGATCATCTGCACCTTGCGGATGACCTCACGGTCCAGCTCCTTGGAGATCTTGCCGTTGATCTTCTGGCCCTTGAAGAAGATGTCGCCGCCCGAGGTCGGGTTGATGCGGCAGATGGCACGGCCAATGGTGGTCTTGCCGGAGCCGGACTCGCCGACCAGCGAGAAGGTCTCGCCCTTGTAGATGTCAAAATTGACGTGGTCCACGGCCACGAACTTCTTTTTGCCGGAGCCAAAGGTGATCTGAAGGTCTTTCAGCTCAATCAGCTTTTCACGCTCAGCCATTTAAGTTGGAACCTCCCATCTTTCCCATTTTCTCACGCAGGTTCTGGATGGAGTGCGGGCGTTCCATCTTGGGAGCCCGGGGGTCCAGATACCAGGTCTTTGCCGCGTGGGTCTCGGACACCTGGAAGAACGGAGGTTCTGCCACGAAGTCGATGGCCAGCGCGTGCTTGTTGCGGGGTGCAAATGCATCGCCCTTGATCTCATTGAACAGGTTCGGCGGCGTACCGTCGATGGTGGGCAGGGCCTCACCCTTGGTACCCAGCTGAGGCAGAGCCTGCAGCAGAGCCCAGGTGTAGGGGTGCCATGCGTCGTAGAAGATCTCTTCGACAGTGCCGTACTCGACGATCTGGCCGGCGTACATGACGGCCACGCGGTCTGCCACGTTTGCCACAACGCCCAGGTCATGGGTGATGTAGATAACGGACATGCCCAGCTCCTTCTGCAGGTCACGGATGAGCTGCAGGATCTGTGCCTGAATGGTCACGTCCAGAGCGGTGGTGGGCTCGTCGCAGATGAGGATCTGCGGACGGCAGGCGGCAGCGATGGCGATGACGACACGCTGCCGCATACCGCCGGAGAACTCGTGCGGATACTGCTCGTAGCGGCGCTCCGGGTCGGGGATGCCGACCTTGGCCAGCATCTCGATGGCGGCCTTCTTGGCCTCCGCGCCCTTCAGGCCCTGATGGTGCTCGATGCTCTCTTGGATCTGCTTGCCGATTTTCTTCAGCGGGTTCAGGCTGGTCATCGGGTCCTGCATGACCATGGCGATCTTCTTGCCGCGCACGCCCAGCCAGTCCTTCTCGGTGAACTTGGTCATGTCACGGCCTTCGTACATGATGGAGCCGCCGGTGATCTTACCGTTGACATCCAGCATACCCACGAAGGTCTTGGTGAATACGGACTTGCCCGAGCCGGACTCGCCCACGATGGCCAGCGTCTCGCCGTCATAAAGGTCCAGCGAGCACTTGCGGATCGCGTTCAGCTTCTTGCCGCGCAGGCTAAAGGTGATCTCCACGTCTTTGGCAGAGATGATCGGTTGTCTATCCATTTTTGTGATTTTCTCTCCCATCTGTTAAACGTGGTTGCGCGGGTCAGCAGCATCCGAGAAAGCGTTGCCCATGATATAGAAGGAAATGGAGATGATGGACACGATGGATGCGGGGAAGACCAGCAGGTAAGGATAATCGAGGAAGAAGCCGCGCACCTTGCTCAGGATGAGGCCCAGAGACGGAGTCTCGATGCCCAGACCGATGCCCAGATAGGACAGGGTGGACTCGAGGTTGATGGTGGCGGGGATGCTCAGCGCCATGCGCAGGATGATGACGGAGACCAGATAGGGCAGGATGTTCTTGGTCAGAACGCGCCACAGCGGGGTGCCAAGGCAGCGGGACGCGAGGTTGTACTCGCGGTCACGGAACATGAACACCATGTTGCGGACGCGGCGGGCCATGACCAGCCAGCCGATGGCGATCATCGAGACGGCCATGATGGTGAAGCTCTGGCCGACGACCAGTGCGATCAGGGTCATGTAGATGATGTAAGGCACATTGTCGATGAGGTTGTACAGCTCGGTGAAGAAGCGGTCCAGCTTACGGACATAGCCCCAGATCAGGCCGATGACGACGCCGAGGATGCTCTCGCCCACGGCAACGATGAGGGCCAGACGGATGGACACCTGAGTGGCGTACCACACCTGACACCAGTAGTCGCGGCCAAGGTTGTCGGTGCCGAACCAGTATTCGCTGTTGGGCTTCCGGAAGGCCAGAGAGGAATCCGTCACCAGCGTCTGATAATCGTACTTGCCGATGGCCAGTGCGATGAAGGAAAAGATGACGAGGAACAGGAACAGGATCAGGCAGACGACAGCAGCCTTGTGCTTGAGGAAGTTCTGGATGACAGAACCCCAGTAGCTGTAGTTGGAGTAGCCGACACGCTCGGCTTCCTCCGGAGAGTAATCGACGAAGTAGAACAGTTCGTCCTGCTTCTTGCCCTCAAAATCAGATGCTTTAGCCATCAGCGTGCGGCCTCCTTTCCGGTCAGAGTAATGCGCGGGTCAACCAGCATCATCAGCACGTCGCCCAGGAAAACACCCACGATGCCCAGTGCAGCGTAGAGGATGACCAGAGTCTGGACGACGTTCAGGTCATAGCGCTGGATGGCGTCGGTCAGCAGGGGACCCATGCCGGGAACGGAGAAGAACCGCTCCATCAGCAGAGAGCCGCCGACCGTCAGCAGGATGGACTGGGGGATATACTGCACCATGGGGACCATGGCGTTGCGCAGCACGTGCTTGAACATGATCTCGCTGGAGCTCAGGCCCTTGACGCGGGCCAGCTTGATATAATCGCGGGTCAGCTCGTCTACCATGTAGCGGCGGGTCCACAGAGCGTAGCCTGCGATAGACGCCAGCGACAGGCAGACGATGGGCAGCACGCTGGACGGGCCGACATTACGGGTGGAGTACAGCGTGGGGAAACCCAGGTATTTGGAGCCGAAGACCAGCACCAGCGAATAGGAGACCAGAGAAGGCACAGCGTTGACGAAAACGGTGTAGGCAGTGCCGATCCAGTCAAAGACCTTGTCCTTGAAGGCGGTCTGCAGGATGCCCAGCATGATGCCCACCAGCAGAGAGATGCCGGCGGAGATCAGGCCGAGGCGCATGGAGACGCCGAACTTTTTGCCGATGACCTTCACGACGGAGGCACCGTTCTGGATGCGGCGGGAAGTGCCGAAGTCCAGATGGAACAGGTCGTTGTAGAAGTGCAGCAGCTGGGTGCCGATGGGGTCGGTCAGACCGGCGGCTTCCAGCGCGGCGTATTTCTGCTCTTCGGTAAACTTCATGAGCTGTTCTTCCGTGAAGTAGTAGTCCGTAGGCAGGCAGCGCATCAGCAGAAAGACGATGGTTGCGATCAATAAGATCGTGACGAGCGACTGAGCCAGCCGCTTGACGGTGTATTTTAACATGATAACCAAACCTTTATAAAATAATCATCAGGCTTTGGTTGCTGCATTGAAAGCAGCGGAGAAAGCCTCGTACTCCTCGGTGGTGTAGCCGTCGCCCTGACGGGTCTCCCAGTTGACGGCCTTGTAGTTGCAGGGACCGTACATGGCGTTGATCTTGGTGTACTCGTTGACGTGGGTCAGGCACCAGAGCACCTCGTACAGGCAGGGGATGCACAGTGCGTTGTTCAGCATGGAAGCCTCAGCCTTTGCGAATGCGGCATAGCGTGCATCGGTATCGGTAACGATGGCCTTTGCCTCAGTGACCAGATCGGTGAACTCCTGATAATCTGCCAGCAGCTCCTTCTGGTAGTCCTTCGGGTCCTTCTCAACGGCTGCGATCCAGGAGGTGGTCTGAGCGTAGTAAGCGTTGTCGTCGCTCAGAACTTCCTGACCCAGGAAGTTGACGGGGTCGCCGAAGTCAGCGCCCCAGCCGTTCTGCAGGATGGAGTGCAGCTGGACGTTACGGACTTCCTTATAAAGAGAAGAGACGTAGGTGCCGATGTCCAGCACGACGAAGTCATCGCCCAGGCTCTCGGAGAAGCACTGCTTCAGAACGGTGGCGGTATCCAGAGCAGTGGTGTCGCCGCTCTTGATGTAGTGGTAGCAGTGAACGGGGAAGGTGACGCCGATGGCGCTCAGCTCTTCCATGGCCTGCTTCTTCAGGTCGGCGATGTCGCCGCCGTTGTCGCGGAGGCGGATCATGGTCTTGCCGTCGTAAGCCTGACCGTCGAAGCCCATCTCCTTGGCGACCAGAGTGGTGTACTCCTCACCCTTGGTGTTGTAGCAGACGCCGGGCATGGTGTAATAGTCGTTCTCGCACTTCAGGGGGTTGATCTTGTTGGTGCGGGCGTAGTAGTTGGTGAAGTTGATGCCCTTGTAGAAGCACTGACGGAACGCGCGGTTTGCAACAGCCTTGTTCCAGTTCTCGTCCAGATTGCCGTTCTCATCCTTGCGCTGGAAGTTCAGGTGCATCTGGAAGCTGAACTTGGTGGGGCGCTTCTCGCACAGGAACTTGTTGTGCTTGTTGTTGGGGTCGGAGGTGATGGTGGTCAGGTTGGACTCGGTCAGGTCGATGTTATCGACCTCGCCGTTCTCGTACAGCTGCAGGCCCATGGACAGGTCGGGGATCATGGTGATGGTGTGATGCTCGAAACGGGTGCAGTCGTTTGCAGCGTAGTAGTTGGGGTTGGGGATGAAGCTCTTGGTGTTCTGCTGGATGTACTCCTCGATGAGGTACGGACCATTGTACCACATGGTGGAGTAATCGCAGGCACGGAAGCCATCGATGCCCAGCTCCTTGATGAGGTCCTCAGAGGCGGGGTAGAAGCTGTTGTAGGCAGCGACGGTATCGAAGTAGGGGCAGGGGTTCTTGCAGGTGAAGACCAGAGTGTAGTCGTCCGGTGCCTCGACGCCGACACCGGCAGCCAGCATATCCTCGTAGGTCATGTCAGCAGCAGCGTCGCCCTTGTCCTTGGTCAGGTCGTAGTACTCAGCAGCGCCCACGACGGTCTCAGAGGGCATGGAGGTGTTGAAGGCTTCGTTCTTGAGCGCGTTCAGGACCCACTCGAAGCCCACGAGGAAGTCCTTGGAGGTCAGGTGAGACTTGACCTCGCCGTTGACGTCGCACCAATCGACATCGTCGCGCAGGTGGAAGGTCCAGACGGTGGAGTCGTCGTTGTGCTCCCAGCTGGATGCGATGGCGGGGGCTGCCTTGCCGTAGCAGTCGAAGCTCAGCAGACCGTCCCAGCAGTTGGTGATGACGTTCAGGTCGGAAGCGGACTGGCTGTACAGGAAGTTCCAGGTCTCCAGCTCACGGTTGGCAGTCTCGAAGGAGACGTAATCGGTGATGGCGTCGGCTGCAGGTGCAGCTGCGCCGGAGGCAGCACCGGAGGTGCTGGCAGCAGTGCTGCTGGAAGAACCACCGCAAGCGGCCAGGATGCTTGCAGCGCCCACGACGCCGGAAGCCTTGAGGAAGCTGCGGCGGCTGATGGAATGAGACTCAAAATTTGCGTTCATTGTGTTTTCCTCCCAATTATTTTTTCGTGTCTCGGCTCTATGGCGCAGGGTACCTTGCCCTGCCGATTTCCCACTCCTACGAGATTATCTGCCCCTCTGTATTACCAGAGAATACAAAAGAGCGCAGAAACAGACCCCTCTGTCTGCGCCTGTGCTCCTCCCGTAAAATCCTTAACACGACATATATTGTACCATCGAAATAAATAGTTGTCAATGGAATGGAAATCGCTTTTTCTTCCAAAAGAAAGTTGTACTCTGCATAGAGATGAAATAAATTTACTTTACTGTGATGAAGAGTGACGAAAATAAGATAAACAGGCCCAAAAACAAAACAACGGGAGCTGTTCTTGGATTAAGAACAGCTCCCGTGTGTGGGATACGGGCCGGAAGCAGGAACTCCCGGCGGAAAAGATTTAAGAAAAAGTTAAGATTTTGCGGCGTCGAAAGCCTTGGCAAATTCCTCGTACTGAGCGGTGGTGTAGGCGTCCTCGCTGGTCTCCCAGTTGACGTACTTGAAGTTGCAGGGGCCGAACATGGCGTTGATCTTGGTGTACTCGTTGACGTGGGTCAGGCACCAGCGGACATCGTAGTAGCAGGGGACGGCCAGCGAGTTGTTGATCATGTAGGCCTCGGCCTTTGCGAAGGCCTCATAGCGGGCGTCGGTGTCGTCCACGATGGCGTTGGCCGCGCTGACCAGGTCGGTGAACTGTTCGAACTCGTCTACCAGCTCCTTCTGGTAATCGGCGGGGTCCTCCGCCACCAGCTGGATGTTGGAGTAGTTGACGGCGTAGTAGGCGTTGGAGTCGTGCAGGATCTCCTGCCCCACAAAGTTGACGGGGTCGCCGAAGTCTGCGCCCCAGCCGTTGATGACGAAGCCGTGGAGCTTGGGGATGCGGACTTCCTTTGCAAGGCTGGAAACATAGGTGCCGAGGTCCAGCTGGATGAAGTCGTCGCCGAAGCTGTCGGTGAAGCACTGCTTCAGAACGGTGGCGTTGTCCTGAGCCACCGTGTTGCCGGCCACGAAGAAGAAGGGCGCCTTGACCGGGAAGGTGACGCCGATGGCGGTCAGCTCATCCATGGCCTGCTTCTTGAGAGCTGCGATGGAGTCGGCGGTGGACTTGCGCAGATGGACCATGGTCTCACCGTCATACTTCTCGCCGTCGATGCCCAGCTCCTTGGCCACAAGGTCAACATAATCGGTGCCTTTGGAGTTGTAGCAGACGCCCTTCATGGTGTAGTAGTTGTTCTCACACTTGAGGGGGTTGATCTTGTTGAAGCGTGCGTAGTAGGGAATGAGGTTCAGACCCTCCTGGAAGCAGCGGCGGAATGCCCGGTTAGCCACGGCCTTGTTCCAGTTCTCGTTGGGGGTGCCGTCGGTGTTGAGGCAGTAGAAGTTGAAATGGAAGTCGTAGGCGTACTTGGTGGGGCGCTTCTCACAGAGCTGGTCGTTGTAGGCGTTGGAAGTGTCGGAAGTGATGGTGGTCAGGGTGCTCTCGCTCAGCTCCAGTTCGTCCAGCTCACGGTTCTGATACAGCTGGTAGCCCACGGTCAGGTCGGTGATCATGCTCAGGGACACGCGCTCGAAGCGGCTGCACTCGTCTGCCGCATAATAATGAGGGTTCGGGATGAACCGCTTGGAGTTGTCGGCCACAAATTCCTCGATGAGGTAGGGGCCGCAGCACCACTGCTGGGTGTAGTCCACGCCGCGGAAGCCCTCGACACCCAGCTTTTCCACCAGAGCCGGGGGTGCCGGATAGCAGCAGACGTAGGAAGCCACGGTGTCGAAGTAGGGGCAGGGATTTATACAGGTGTAGACGACGGTGTAATCATCCGGTGCGTCGATGCCGACGCCTGCGGCCAGCATATCGTCGTAAGTAAGGGCTTCGCCTGCGGCGTCATCCATTCCGTAAGTCTTGTCGTAGTAGTCGGCTGCGCCCACGACGGTGGTGGAGGGCATGGAGGTGTTGGCGGCCTGATTCTTCTTTGCGTTCAGCACCCACTCGAAGCCCACGAGGAAGTCTTTGCTGGTCAGGTGGTCCTGCACCTCACCGTTCATGTCCACCCAGTCCACGTCGTCACGGAGGTGGAAAGTCCAGACAGTGGAGTCCTCGTTGTGCTCCCAGCTCTTAGCCAGAGCCGGCACCGGCTTGCCGTAGTTGTCGAAGCTGATAAGACCGTCGATGATGTTGGTCGTCACGTTGAAGTCGATGGCCTGCTGGCTGTAGAGCATATTCCAGCTCTCGATCTCACGGCCAGAAGTCTCGTAAGTAAACAGCTCGCTCAGGCCCTTGCCGGAAGCAGCTGCACCGGAAGAAGCCGACGAAGCGCTGGCTGCGGTGCTGGAAGAAGAGCCGCCGCAGGCAGCCAGCAGACCGGCTGCGCCAACAGCGCCGGCACCCTTGAGGAAGCTGCGGCGGGTGATGGTGTGAGACTCAAAATCGTGGTACATATTCTTTCCCTCCTGTAATGATTGGTACGGCTCTGCGTTTCCCAAATCCCTGTCCTGTCCATACTGCTTTACCTTCCCACAAGGTCTGGAAGCCGTCTTCATAACCATTGTACGCCGTCTGAACGGTCTTTTTGCTCACATACTGCGTTGCTCGCCCTTGCAATCCGTCAGGATCGCTGCGGAAAATCGCCTTGTCTGTGGGCAAAAATCCTCGCCTATCCGGCGCACTCTGGCCATGAACCCGGCTTCAAAAGGGTACAAAAAGGGCGCAGAGACAGATTTTATTGATCTGTTTCTGCGCCATTGCAGAACCCGTATCGATTGCAAATATTCTATCATCCCACAGGCGGGAAGTCAAGAAAAACCACGCTGGTACGGATTGAATCTTATTGATTCAGCAAACACATAAAAATGAAAAGATTTCATGTGATGACTGAAATGGAATGACTTTTGCGTCTGCTTAGCCCTGAGTAGCAGCGTCGAAAGCCTTGGCAAACTGCTCGTACTGGACGGTGGTGTAGGCTTCCTCGGAAGTCTCCCAGTTGACGGCCTTGTAGTTGCAGCTGCCGTACATGGCGTTGATCTTGCTGTACTCGTTGGCGTGGGTCAGGGACCATGCGATGTCGTAGTAGGTGGGGCTGACCAGCACATTCTCCAGCATATAGGCCTCAGCCTTGGCGAAGGCCTCGTAGCGGGCGTCGGTGTCGTTGACGATGGCGTTGGCGGCATTGACCAGATCGGTGTACTGCTCGAAAGCGTCCATCAGGTCCTTCTGGTAGTCGGCAGGAGCCTCAGCCACCCGGGCGATGTTGGAGTAGTAGTGGGAGTAGAAAGCATTGTCGTCGTGGAGGGTCTCCTGACCGAGGAAGTTGACGGGGTCGCCGAAGTCGGCGCTCCAGCCGTTGATGACAAAGCTCTGGAGCTGAGGAGTGCGGACCTCCTGCGTCAGGCTGGAAACGTAGGTCTGGACGTCCAGCTTGATGAAGTCGTCGCCGAAGCTGTCGGTGAAGCACTGCTTGAGGATGGTGGCGTTGTCCAGTGCGGAGGTGCTGCTGGCGATGATGAAGTAGGTGGCCTTGACGGGGAAGGTAACGCCGATGGCGCTCAGCTCCTCCATGGCCTGCTTCTTCAGGGCGGAGATGTCGCCGCCGTTGGCACGCAGGCGGATCATGGTCTCGCCGTCGTACTTCTCAGCGTCGAAGCCCATCTCCTTGGCCACCAGAGTGGTGTACTCAGCGCCCTGCGTGTTGTAGCACAGACCCTTCATGGTGTAGTAGTCGTTCTCGCACTTCAGGGGATTGATCTTATTGTAGCGGGAGAACCATGCCTTCAGGTTCAGGCCACGGTAGAAGCACTGACGGAAAGCGGTGTTGGCGATGGCCTTGTTCCAGTTCACATCGGGGGTGCCGTCGGCGTTGTTCTTCTGGTAGTTGAAGTGCATGGCGTAGGCAGTGGGGCGGGCGCGCTTCTCACAGAGCTGGCTGTTGTACTCGTTGTTGGGGTCGGAGGTGATGGTGGTGATGGTGCTCTCGTTCAGGTCCATCTCGTCCAGCTCGCGGTTCTGGTAGAGCTGGAATGCGATGGCCTGATCGGAGATCATGGTCACGGTCAGACGCTCGAAGCGGCTGACGTTGGCAGCATTGTAGTAGTGGGGGTTGGGGATATAGCTCTTGGTGTTGCCCTGGATATACTCCTCAACGAGGTAGGGGCCGCAGTACCACATATTGGTGTTGTCGCAGCCGCGGAAGGTCTCGATGCCCAGCTCGTCGATCAGCACCTGAGAGGCGGGGTAGAAGCTGGTGTAGGAGACCACGGTATCAAAGTAGGGGCAGGAGTGCTTGCAGGTGAACACCAGAGTGTAGTCGTCGGGAGCCTCGATGCCCACGCCTGCGTCCAGCATATCCTGATAGCGCAGGTCGGCGGCGGCAGCGCCCATATCCTTGGTCTTCTCGTAGTACTCCTCAGCGCCCACGATGTACAGGGTGGGCATGGAGGTGTTGTTGGCCTCGTTCTTGGAGGCGTTCAGCACCCACTCCAGACCGACCAGAAAATCGGTGGCGGTGATGTGCTCCTTCACCTCGCCGTTGCAGTCCACCCAGTCCACATCGTCGCGCAGGTGGAAGGTCCAGACGGTGGAGTCCTCGTTGGCCTCCCAGCTCGTGGCGATGGCGGGTACCAGCTTGCCGTAGCAGTCGAAGCTCATCAGGCCGTCCCACAGGTTGGTGACGACGTTGGCGTCGCTGAGGGTCTGGCTGTACAGCAGGTTCCAGCTCTCGATCTCACGGTTGGCAGACTCCCAGGAGATGTACTCCTTCAGGGGGGTGGCACCGGTAGAGTTGGGGGCTTCCGCGCCGGAAGCGGCCGTGCTGCCGGAGTTGTTGGACTTGCTGCCGCCGCAGGCGGACAGCAGGCCGGCGGCACCCACGACGCCTGCGCCCTTCAGGAAGCTGCGGCGGGTGATGTTGCGGGACTCAAAATCGATGTTCATTGAGATACGCTCCTCCGAGATATTGTTTTCCTTTTTTCCTATCCTAAATGCAAAAAACAGCGGGCTCCGGGTGCCAAAAACGCACAAAGCGCCCGGAACCGCACCTTTCGTATTCTAACATTGTGGGCAAAAGAAGTCAATGACATACAGCGCTGAAATAGAAACAAAATGGTAACGGATGCTTTTTTCTGAAAAATGACGGCAAAAAAACGGTAAAGGATGGAAAGAAGTCATACCTTTACAAGAGGACGAATGGATACAACGAAAGTTGGAAAACGCAAAGCGGCTATCTTTTTTCACAAAATCATGCTACAATAAAAAAGAATGTTACTTCTATAAAAGGAGCGTCCTTGGATGAAAAAGCTGGTTTCGATGTATCAAAAATATATGTTCCGCCCCATTCTGTATAAATCCGTCACCCGGGTGTCGGTGGTGGCTGTGCTGATGCTGCTGTGGGACCGCTACGTCAGCGACGGCACTTTTACCATGTGGCAGGCCCCGGCCCTGCTGCTGGGCGTCGTGCTGCTGGCGTGGGCGTGGGTGAACTACCTCCGTCTGGACGGTGTGACCATCCATCATCTGGGCGAAGAGTTTAAGGATATGGGCAAAAAGAAGAAGTTCCACTCCACCAAGTCCATCGTGGACTTTGCCGATGAGCGCATCGTCTCCTTCGAGGAGCTGGAACCGGAAGAGCGCACCTATTGCAGCATGCTCTCGAATCTCATCCTGGGCGGAGCGCTGCTCATCATCGGCCTCATCGCAGGCGCAGTGTGAGGGCAGCGGACATGGCAGAAAAAAGCGAAAAACGGCTGGTGGTGGGCATCCTTGCCCATGTAGACTCCGGCAAGACCACCCTCTCCGAGGCGATGCTCTACCGCGCGGGCAGCATCCGCAAGCTGGGCCGGGTGGATAACAAAGATGCCTTTCTCGACACCGACACGCTGGAAAAGGCGCGTGGGATCACCATCTTTTCCAAGCAGGCTCTGCTGAAAACGGGAAGTACGAATATCACCCTGCTGGACACCCCCGGCCATGTGGACTTTTCCACCGAGACGGAGCGCACGTTGCAGGTGCTCGACTACGCAGTGCTGGTCATCAGCGGCACCGACGGCGTCCAGAGCCATACCGAGACGCTCTGGCGTCTGCTGCGGCGGTATCATATCCCGACCTTCGTGTTCATCAATAAAATGGACCTGCCCGGCCCGGGCAAAGAGGCGCTGCTGAGCCAGCTTTCCCGCCGTCTGGGCGACGGATTCGTGGATTTCGGCGCAGAGCAGGCCGAACGGGACGAGGCACTGGCCCTCTGCGACGAGCGCCTGATGGAAAAGATGCTGGACGCGGGCAGCATGACGGCGGAGGACATCATCCCGGCCGTCGCCCGGCGGCACGTCTTTCCCTGCTGGTTTGGCGTGGCCCTGCAGAGGGAGAATGCCGGCGGCTTACAGGGTGTGGACGAGCTGCTGGCCGGCCTCAACGAATACACCCGCGCCGCCCCGGCGCTGGAAGCTTTCGGTGCGCGGGTGTTCAAAGTCTCGCAGGATGAACGGGGCGAGCGGCTGACCTGGCTGCGCGTCACCGGCGGTGAGCTGAAAGTCAAAGCTCAGCTCACCGGCGAAGCGGACGGCGAGCCCTGGGCCGAAAAGGCCAACCAGCTGCGGCTTTACTCCGGCGCAAAATATACGATGGCAGAGGCCATCGGTCCGGGGCAGGTCTGCGCCGTCACCGGACTGACAAAGGCGAAGCCCGGCACCGGCCTCGGGGCCGAGCGGGACAGTGACCTCCCGGTGCTGGAACCTGTCCTGAGCTATCGGGTGTGTCTGCCCGAGGGCGCGGACGTTCATGCCGCATTGGGCAAGCTCCACCGTCTGGAAGAGGAAGAACCTCAGCTCCATGTCGTCTGGAACGAGACGCTGGGCGAGATCCACGTCCAGCTCATGGGCGAGATTCAGCTCGAGGTGCTCAAGAGCCTGCTGGCCGAGCGGTACGGGCTGGACGTGGAGTTCGACTCCGGCGGCATATTATATAAGGAAACCATCACCGAGGCCATCGAGGGCGTGGGCCATTATGAGCCTCTGCGCCACTATGCCGAGGTGCATCTGAAGCTCGAGCCGCTGCCCCGGGGCAGCGGGATGCAGTTTGCCGCCGACTGCCGGGAGGAAGAGCTGGACAAAAACTGGCAGCGCCTCGTGCTGACCCATCTGGAAGAAAAGCAGCACCTCGGCGTCCTCATCGGCGCGCCGCTGACGGATATGAAGATCACCCTCATCGCGGGCCGCGCCCATCTCAAGCATACCGAGGGCGGCGATTTCCGGCAGGCCACCTACCGCGCCGTGCGGCAGGGCCTGATGATGGCAAACCAGATCAAAAAGTCCCAGCTCCTCGAGCCGTGGTATTCCTTCCGGCTGGAAGTGCCTGCGGAGAACATTGGCCGCGCCATGAGCGACGTCCAGCGGATGGAGGGCAGCTTTGACCCGCCCGAGACGGCACCGGACGGCCAGACCGCTACCCTCACCGGTTTTGCACCGGTGGCTGCCATGCGCAGCTACCCCATGGAGGTGGTCAGCTACACCCGGGGCAGGGGACACCTGAGCCTGACGCTGGACGGATACCGCCCCTGCCACAACGCAGCGGAGGTCATCGCGGCGGCGGACTATGAGCCGGAGCATGATCTGGACAACCCGGCGGACTCGGTGTTCTGCTCCCACGGTGCGGGCTTTGTGGTGCCGTGGGAGCAGGTGCGCAGCCATATGCACGTGGACAGCGGCTGGGGCCGCACCGCCCCGACAGCAGAAGAGACCGCTGCCCGTCCCCGCCGGATGGCGGCTTACCGCGCTACGCTGGAAGAGGATGCCGAACTGCTGAAAATTTTTGAGCGCACCTACGGCCCCATCAAACGGGACCCGCTGGCGGCGTTCCGCCCGGTGCAGAAGCGGGAACGGCCCGATTTCGCCGCCGAGCAGTGGGAGATCGCCCCCGAATACCTGTTGGTGGATGGCTACAACATCATCTTTGCGTGGGACGAGCTGAACGCCCTCTCCAAGGAGAGCCTCGACGCCGCCCGCCACCGGCTGATGGACATTCTCTGCAACTATCAGGGCTTCAAAAAGTGCGTCCTCATCCTCGTGTTCGATGCCTACCGTGTGCCGGGCAGTCCCGGCAGCATCGAGCAGTACCACAACATCCACGTCGTCTACACCAAAGAGGCCGAGACGGCGGATATGTTCATCGAGCGCGTCACCCACGAGATCGGCAAAAACCGCCGGGTCCGGGTGGCGACCTCCGACGGCATGGAACAGGTCATCATTCTGGGCCACGGCGCCCTCCGCGTCTCGGCCCGGATGTTCCACGAAGAGGTGCAGGACGTGGAAAAAGAGATAAGGCGCTGCATTCAGGGGGAGGCGTGAGCATGACACCCGAAATTACGGCTGAATCTGTCTGGTCACACATCCCAAAACGCCCGAGGGAGAGCAACAAGGGCAGCTTCGGCGCGGTGTTGGCTGTGGCGGGAAGCGCCTGCTACCGCGGTGCGGCGTCGCTGACCGTCGAGGGCGCTCTGCGCACCGGCGCAGGCATCGTCACGCTGGCCAGCGTCGAGCCGGTGTTGGCGGCGGTGTCGGCGCGCCTGCCGGAATGCTGTCTCTGCCCCTGTGAGCCGGGGGCAGAAGGGGGCATCTCCCCCCAGAGCATCCCCCGCATCCTCCGGCAGAAGGCCACCGTCCTGCTCATCGGGCCGGGGCTGGGCTATCTTGCCCAGAGCACGGCCCGCGCCGCCGAGACGCGGACGCTGGTGAAGAAGCTGCTCACCGGCTTTTCGGGCAGTGCGGTGCTGGATGCCGATGGCCTCAACGCCGCCGCCAGCCTCATGAACGCGGGTGAGGAACTGCCGCGCCCGGCCAAAGAGCTGATCTTGACGCCCCACCCGGGGGAGATGTCCCGGCTGACGGGGCTTTCGGTGAAGGCCGTTCAGGCCGACCGGGAGGGCGTCGCCCGGCGGTATGCCGCTCAGTGGAATGCGGTGGTGGCGCTGAAAGGGGCGCGGACCGTGGTCGCCGCCCCGGATGGCCGCGTCTGCGTCAACCCCACCGGCAATCCCGGTCTTGCCCGGGGCGGGAGCGGCGATGTGCTGGCCGGTATGATGTCGGCCCTGCTGGCCTGCGGTTTGTCCGCCTACGAAGCTGCCGCCTATGCGGTCTGGCTCCACGGTGCCGCCGCTGACCGTGCCGCCCGCCAAAAAGGCGAGTACGGGATGCTCCCGCAGGATATTTTCGTCCATCTGGGACAGATGTTTGCGGAAAATGACCGTTGAAATGTGAAAAACAAAATGCAGAATCCATAAAATTTTGCACTGATTTCCGTCGATAGATACAAAAGAGGTGTTGAATATGGTTGAAAAGTTGGAAAAAATCATTTCGCAGAGCCAGAACATCGTCTTTTTCGGCGGTGCGGGCGTGTCCACTGAGAGCGGCATCCCGGACTTCCGCAGTGTGGACGGCCTCTACCATCAGAAATACGATTACCCGCCCGAGACGATCTTGAGCCACACCTTCTGGGAAGAGCGCCCCGAGGAGTTCTACCGCTTCTACCGCGATAAGCTCATCGTCAAGGGAGCAAAGCCCAACGCGGCGCATCTGCGTCTGGCGAAGCTCGAGCGGGAGGGCAAGCTGAAAGCCGTCATTACCCAGAACATCGACGGCCTCCATCAGGCGGCAGGCTCCAGGACGGTGTACGAGCTCCACGGCAGCACCCTGCGCAACTACTGCGTCAAGTGCGGCGCGTTCTACGATGTGGACTTCATCGCCAACAGCACCGGTGTGCCGCGCTGCCCCAAATGCGGCGGTATCATCAAGCCGGACGTCGTCCTCTACGAAGAGGGGCTGGATGAGCAGGTGTTGTCCGGCGCTGTCTCGGCCATCCGCCGCGCTGATACCCTCATCATCGGCGGTACCAGCCTTGTGGTCTACCCGGCGGCGGGACTCATCCGGTACTTCCGGGGCGACCACCTCGTGGTCATCAATATGCAGCCCACCAATGCGGACGCCGAGGCCGATCTGTGCATTGCAAAGCCCATCGGACAGGTGCTCAGCGAGGATGTTGTGGTGGACGATTGAATGATAAAAAATAAGAGGCCGCTGCAAGCAACCTCTCCGTCACGGCTTTGCCGTGCCACCTCCCCTATCGAGGGGAGGCTTTGGCATGGCGGAAAGCCCCATCTCTTCGCCAGAGGCTCCCCTACTAGGGGAGCTGTCGAGCGATAGCGAGACTGAGAGGTTGTACTTTGCAGCAGCCTTTTTATTTTACACTACGATTATATAATATATAAAATCAGTCAATAGTCGTCTTGGTTCGTCCAACGCCCAGCACGGCGGTGGAGATCTTTTTCCAGCTGTTGCAGCCGCAGACGCCGTCGACGCGCAGGCTGGTGCGCCGCTGGTAGCCCTTGAGAGCTTCTTCCGTCCGGCTGCCGAAGATGCCGTCGATGCGGTTCCCGGTCTGGTAGCCCAGCGTCGAGAGGGCGTCCTGGAGGATCATGACGTAGCAGCCCCGGCTGCCCCGGCGGAGGGTGGGGTAGCCTGCCGTGGTGCCTCTGCAGGCGGGTGTGCCGTAGCGCCGGTCGAAGTGGACCCATGTGGGGGTCTGGCTCAGCGGCTCGACATAGCCCCACGCTCCGGTGGAGCGGGCGGCGTTGTAGATGGCGGTGCGCTGGGTCTGGCTGAGGCTCTGCCCCACGTCGAAGGCCACGCCGGCATAGTGCTGGCTGCGGGTGCCGTGGCCTCCCTCCCAGATGCGGCGGAAGGCGTATCCCACCGGGATGCCCCTGCCGTATTTGCGGCGGGTGAGGTTCCACGCTTCCATTGCCGCGATGGTCGTCCAGAGCACCGGGCTGTTCGATTTGCCCCGGAACTCCCGCACGGTCAGAGTCCTGCCGGTGCTGTAGGGCATGGGGTCGTTCTCGCGCAGGCTCGAATAGGTGTAGACTTTGTTCTCGTAGGCGTCATAGACCAGTAAGCGTGCCATCTCTCATCCCTCCTCGGTGCAGCTGTCGCAGGCAGTATGGCTCTGGGCGCGGAGTGCGGCCCAGGTGGGCCGGTCCACGACGCCGTTCGGCTCAAGGCCCGCCCGATGCTGCGTGTCTTTTACGGCGGCGGTGTCCTCCGGGCCGAAGACAGCGTTGTCGGCGACGTAGTCCTCCTCGCAGTAGAGCTGGGAGCGGTCATTGAGCCAGCCCTCGATGAGGCTGACGTCAGGCCCTGCGCTACCCTCCTTCATGGCTCGGTCCGGGTAGTCCGGCCCCTGCTCGGGATGCCGGTCGGGGTTGGGGGTGAAGGCCGCCAGCTGTAAGCTCAAGGCTTCCACGGCTGTCCACGTTTCGGCGTCTGCCACGCCGGTGGCGGGCAGGCCCAGAAGCTCCTGCGCGCTGGCGGTGGCGTCCGCGGTCTCCTGTGTGTACTGGCTGGAAAGCGCGGGGGACGCTACACTGTCGTAGTAGTAGGCGATGCGCTGCAAAAGCAGGGTGTAGTAGAGCACGGCGCTGCTGTCGGTGCCGACGGTGAGCGGCGCGCCGGGGTAGGGGAGACGCTTGAGGGTGACCACCGGCCCGGACGAGCGGAGGGCCGATGCTTTGCCGTAGAGCGAATCCCATGTCTTCCGGCCCACGATGCCGTCCACCGTCAGCCCGGCGAACCGCTGGTAGGCCCGCACGGCGGCCTCGGTGGCCGCGCCGAAACGGCCATCAATGGAGACAGAGGGGATGCTGCTCTGGTAGGCGCTCATGAGGTAGAGGTAGAATTGCAGCTCCCGGACGGCGGTGCCGGTGGAGCCATTGCGCAGCACGCCCGGGTACTCACCGGGCCGCAGGCTGGGCGAAAGCAGGCGGTTGGCGATGTCGTTGTAGACTTCGTAGAGCTTGTTCCATGTCGTCCGGCCCACGATGCCGTCGCTGGTGAGGCCGAAGTAGGTCTGGAACCGCCGCACGGCTGCTGCGGTAGACGAGCCGAAGATGCCGTCCACGGTGACATTGTTGAGACTGGAATAGACCGTCCGCGCGATCTTCAGCCAGAACTGCACCAGCCGGACGTTCTGGCCGCTGCTGCCCTGGCGCAGGGCGGTGCCGGGGTAGGCGTTGGGGGTGCCGTTGTCGGACTGGATGCTGCGGAACTGGTCGTACAGCTCGGTCCATGTGGTGAGGCCCACGATGCCGTCCACCGTCAGGCCGTAGCGCCGCTGGAACGCCCGGACAGCCGCCGCTGTGCCGCTGCCGTAGACGCCGTCCACCGTGACAGAGGGAATGCTGCTCTCATACTGAGCCAGCGTACTCAGCCAGAACTGCATCTGCTCTACCTCGCTGCCGGTGGAGCCCTGTTTGAGGACGCTGCTGCCGAAGTTCCATGAGCCGTCCGAGAGGGTGCCGCTGAATGTCTCGCCTTCACTGGTCAGCTCGGCGAGGTCCTTCACCGAGACGTAGATATAGCTGATCTTATACCAGGTGCTGCGGCCCACCACGCCGTCGGCGGTGAGGTTGAACTGTTTCTGGAACTTTTTGACCGTCTCGGTCATCTTGCGGCCGAAGATGCCGTCCACCGTCAGCAGGCCGAGGAAGGGGTAGTCTTTGGTGATGCGGTTGAGCTGCCGCTGCAGGGTGAACACCGCCGCTCCGGTGCTGCCCTGCCGCAGAGGGCTCCCGGGGTAGCTCTGGGGGATGGACTGGATGTTGTTGGTGCGGATGATCTCGATGTTGCTGCCGTAGTAGTATTTGAGGATGCTCAGTGCGCTGCGGCCCTGATTGGCCAGCGTGACCGTCCCCCACTGCTTGAGGCCGGGGCAGGTGACGGATTTGCCGTCGCAGTACTCGGCGTAGTAGGGGTTCACGGTGCCGGTCTTGCGGATATAGGTGTTGAAGATGTCGTCCGTCAGCCGCACCATGACGTCGAACACCGTCCGGCCATGGACGTAGTATTGGTCGTAGCTGGTGGAGTTGGTGATGTTGAAACTGTAGCCCTTGCTGGGGTACCACTCGGTGTAGATGCGGTTGAGAGCCAGCGAGATCTGGCAGTGGATGTTGGCCCGCAGGGCCTGCTCGGGCCACGGGGAGCAAAATAACCCAACAGGCCAAAGCTGCCTTTTTGTCAAGGGATAATAATAGAACATAAGCAGTATTCACAAGCATGAACGCTTGAAATGCCTCTGTTATAATGTTGCACTACATACTGTATACATTGGTATATATACTGTTCAAAAAAGCTGCATCGACTGGCGCAAAGAAATCGGACACGCTGCTTTTATAAATCAATATATGAAATTTTATTGAAAATCCATCATGGCGGTGGTAATATATTCCTATATCTCTGTCGTGCTGTATCGATGCCTTTTTGTGGTATTCGGGAGTGCAGAATGGCAGCTGCCCAAGAGTTGTGAGGGGAACGATTTGATGAACAAAAGAACGTTGCGCCGCCTTATTTCTGCATTTGCGGCATTGGTGATAGGTCTATCTGTACTGACCGGATGCGGAACAAAAACCGCCGAAAATGTGGAAAAGCAGGAGGATGCTCAGACCATTCAGGTGTATCTGTGGAGTACAAGCCTGTACGAGACCTATGCGCCTTATATCCAGTCCCAGCTGCCGGATGTAAATATTGAATTCATCGTGGGAAACAACGATCTGGATTTTTACAAGTTTTTGGAGGAGAACGGCGGTCTGCCGGATATTATCACCAGCTGCCGCTTCTCGCTGCACGATGCGGCTCCCTTGAAGGACAGCCTGATGAACCTTGCCTTGACCAACGAGGCGGGCGCTGTGTACAACACCTACCTCAACAGCTTCAAAAACGAGGACGGCAGCGTGAACTGGCTTCCGGTCTGCGCCGATGCCCACGGCTTTGTGGTCAACCGCGGCCTTTTTGAGCAGTACGATATTCCTCTGCCCACCGATTACGAGAGCTTCGTTTCGGCCTGTCAGGCGTTTGAGAAGGTGGGCATCCGCGGCTTTACCGCCGATTATACCTACGACTACACCTGCATGGAAACGCTGCAGGGGCTTTCCGCTGCCGAGCTTACCACGACTGATGGGCGCAAGTGGCGCACTGCTTACAGCGACCCTGCCAGCACCGCACGGGTGGGTCTGGACGACACCGTGTGGCCGGGGGCGTTTGAGCGGATGGCGCAGTTCATTCAGGATACCCACCTCACGGCAGACGATCTTGCGTTGAATTACGACGATGTGACCGGGATGTTCCGGAACGGAGAAGCTGCCATGTACTTTGGCAGCTCTGCCGGTGTCAAGATGTTTCAGGATGAGGGCATCGACACGATCTTCCTGCCCTTCTTCAGCCAGAACGGCGAAAAGTGGATCATGACCACCCCCTATTTCCAAGTTGCCCTGAACCGGGATCTGGAGCAGGACACCGCGCGCCGCGAAAAAGCCATGAAGGTGCTGAACGTCATGCTCTCCGAACAGGCGCAGAACCGCATCGTCTCAGAGGGGCAGGACATACTGAGCTACAGCCAGAACGTTCCCCTGCGCCTGACCGAGTATCTGAAGGACGTCCGCAGCGTGGTGGAAGAAAACCACATGTATATCCGCATCGCCTCCAACGATTTCTTTGCCGTCTCCAAGGACGTTGTCTCCAAAATGATCGCGGGCGAGTACACGGCACAGCAGGCTTATCGTGCGTTCAATGCCCAGCTTCTTGCCGAAGAAACGCCTGCCGATGACGAGATCGTGCTGACCTCCGGGAAGAGCTACTCCAATGTCTTCCACGCAAACGGCGGCAGCGCCTCCTTCTCCGTTATGGCGAACACGCTGCGGGGCGTTTATGGCACCGATGTGCTGCTTGCCACCGCAAACAGCTTTACCGGCAGTGTGCTGCAGGCAGATTATAACAAGAAAATGGCCGCTTCCATGATCATGCCCAACGGTCTGATGTCCCGCCAGCGCACTATGACCGGCGCAGAGCTGAAGGAGACCGTCCGCGCCTTTGTGGAGGGCTGCGAGGGCGGGTTTGTGCCCTTCAACCGCGGTTCTCTGCCGGTGGTCAGCGGCATTGCCGTGGAGGTCAAAGAGGCAAGCGGTAGCTATACCCTGACCGGCATCACCCGGAACGGACAGCCGCTCCGGGACGACGACACCGTTACCGTGACCTGTCTGGCAGCGGAAAATCAGATGGAAGCGCTGCTTGCGAGCGAAAGCGGCAGGTCTTTGGACGGAGATACATGGGTAAAAAACAGATGGCGAGATCATCTCTCCGGCGGCGGCGCAGCGCTTGCAGAGCCTGAAAACTACATGACACTGAGGTGAGCGGGATGGAAGACGAAAAGCACGAATCCAAACGAAACTGCTATCCCCGGCAAAAGTGGCTCCCTGTTGCTGCCATCCTTCTTCTGGTCTTGCTGATAGCAGGTTTCAGCGTTCGGTACATCTCGTTTGTGTCCCAGACCATCTATCAGGAAAGTACCTCGCATCTGGAAGAGGTGCTGCATAAATCCAATAATATGCTGAAAGAGCTGGTGCGCAAAAATGTGAGCTACCTGCATCTGTACAACGGCTTTCTGGAAAGTACCTCGGATGAGGCCGAAATACAGGCGTATATCAGGGCGGCACAGCAGGAGGCTGGGTTTGCCGAATTCTACTTTCTTACCTATGACGGCAACTACATGACCGTGACCGGGAAAACGGGCTACCTTGGCCTGCAGACCAATCTGGACGAAAAGCTCGCTCACGATGAGGATGTCGTCGTGAACACGGCGCTGCCCGGCAAGCCCCAGATGCTGGCGTTCATCTGTCCTGAAACGCAGGGCAGCTACCGGGGCTTTGCCTACGATGCCGTTGCCATCTCTTATTATAATGATGCGGTGCTTAGATTGCTGGACAGCTCTGCCTTTGAGGGCAATGCCAGCAACTATGTCATCTACCCGGACGGGCGGGTGGTCATCGACAGTTCTGTAAACCGCAAGGAGACCATTTACAATTTTATTGCGATGCTGCGCGACCATTCCGATCTTTCCGAGGCGCAGATCCTGGATCTGTCCAATGCCTTTGCACAGGGCAGCAGCGGAAACCTGAGGGTCAAACTGGGCGACACCAGTTATTATCTGGTCTACGAGGGCACAGCGGTCCAGAGCTGGACGATGGTGGGGCTTGTGCCGGTCAGCATTGTCAATGCTAATCTGGACGAACTGTGGTTCCGCACGGCGCAGATCGTAGCGGGCATCGCCGCAGGTCTTGCGGTGCTGGCCATTCTGCTCATTGTGAGCAGAAGCCATGTCACCCTGCGCCGGAAGGATACCGAGATCCGGTACCGGGACGAGTTGTTTCAAAAGCTCTCGCTGAACGTGGACGATGTTTTCCTGATGCTGGACGCAAAAACCTCCCAGACGGATTACGTCAGCCCGAATATTGAGCGGCTTCTGGGCATCCCGTGGAGAGAAGTCCGGCAGGATGTCCATGCTCTGGACAAGCTGGGCGCCCCGGAGCAGGGCAAAAACTTTCTGGATGGGCTTCTCAGCGGGCAGCAGCGGGAATGGGATCTCGAGTTTGAGCATCTGGAAACCAAAGAGCGCCGCTGGTTCCATAACATCGCCATAGGCAGCGAGGTGGAGGGCAGGACCAAATACATCCTTGTCATGTCCGACCGCACCGCCGACAAACAGGTGAATCAGGCGCTTTCGGATGCCGTTGCCGCTGCCGAGACTGCCAACCGCGCCAAGAGCACCTTCCTTTCCAATATGTCCCACGACATCCGCACCCCGATGAATGCCATCATCGGCTTTACCACGCTGGCGGTCAGCCAACTGGACGACAGGGACCGCGTGAAGGATTACCTTACCAAGATACTTGCCTCCGGCAACCACCTGCTTTCGCTCATCAATGATATTCTGGATATGAGCCGCATCGAAAGCGGAAAGATCCAGCTGGACGAGACCGAGGTCAACCTGTCCGACGTGCTGCACGACATAAAGACCATCGTCAGCGGGCAGTTTTACGCAAAGCAGTTGGAATTGTATATGGACGCGATAGATATTACCGATGAGGACGTCTATTGCGACAAGACCCGGCTGAATCAGGTTTTGATGAACCTTTTGTCCAACGCCATCAAGTTCACCCCCGCGGGCGGCACGGTGTCGCTGCGGGTGCGCCAGCTTGCCGGCCAGGTCAGCGGCTGCGGGCAGTATGAGTTCCGCGTCAAGGACAACGGCATCGGCATGAGCCCGGAGTTTGCCCAAAAAATCTTTGAACCCTTTGAGCGCGAGCGCACCTCCACGGTAAGCAAGATACAGGGCACCGGGCTGGGTATGGCCATCAGCAAAAACATCGTAGATATGATGGGCGGCACCATCGAGGTGCAGACCGCGCCGGGCAAGGGCTCTGAATTTATCGTCCGTGTGCCGCTGCGCATACAGGCAGAGCACCGCAAGGCGGAAAAGATTCCCGCGCTGGAGGGTCTGAAGGCGCTGGTGGTGGACGACGATTTCAACACCTGCGACAGCGTGACCAAGATGCTGGTCACGGTGGGTATGCGCGCCGATTGGACGCTTTCCGGCAAGGAGGCCGTACTGCGCGCACGGCAGTCCATCGAGATGGGCGATACCTACAAGGCTTATATCATCGACTGGCGCCTGCCGGATATGAACGGCATCGAGGTCACCCGCCAGATTCGCAGTTTGAACGATGATACGCCTATTATTATCCTGACCGCCTATGACTGGTCCGACATTGAGGCCGAGGCAAAGTCCGCCGGTGTCACGGCGTTCTGCCCCAAGCCGATGTTCCTGTCGGACCTGCGCGACTCCCTGATGACCGCCATCGGGCAGAGGCCGGAGGAGCAGCAGGGCGTATTGCCCAAGGAACCCACCGACTTTGCGGGCAAGCACATCCTGCTTGCCGAGGATAACGAGCTGAACCGCGAGATCGCCGTGGAGATTCTGAACGCCTACGGCTTTGAGGTCGATACCGCCGAGAACGGCGCCATCGCCGTGGAAAAGGTCCGCACCGCCGCGCCGGGGCAGTACGATCTGGTGCTGATGGACGTGCAAATGCCGATCATGGACGGCTACACCGCCACCCGCCGCATCCGCGAGCTGGAAAACCCCGCCCTGGCAGGCATCCCCATTCTTGCCATGACGGCGAACGCCTTTGACGAGGACCGCCGCAACGCCCTGGAATGCGGCATGAACGGTTTCCTGTCCAAGCCCATCGTGATCGCCGACCTTGTGCAGGAGATGCGCAAGGTCCTGTAACACGCGGGGTTTCAGAGCCGGGAATCATACGCAAAGCCAAAACAAAAAACGCAGCCACGTTATTTTACCGTAAAATAGCGTGGCTGCATTTTTTGTGGGTATTCCTGTTGGTCGGAAACGGAATCTGTAGGGGCGCATTCTATATGCGCCCGCGGAGGTTTATCCTGCCGCAAGCGGGCACGGGCGGATATGGAATCCGCCCCTACGTTTTTGAAGCGGCAGAGCACCAGCCGTCACGGGGCGTGACGGCTGGTGAGCGTTATAGTTTTAGGGGGGCGGTGTTTAGCCAACGCTCACTTCAAAGGTTACCGTGCCGGTGTAGCTGCCCGCGTAGGGGGCAGCGTCCGGCTTGACAAAGGTCAGGGGAATTTTGGGGGATTCACCGTTTTTGGCGGTCAAGACCGGATCACCGCTTTCAAACGAAGTATCACCGTTTTTGATGGTATAGTGCGCCGTCACATCGGTTGTGCCGACCAGCGTGGCAGTAAAGGGATCGTTGACGGTCACCTTCAGCGTTTTGTAGGTGGGCAGGGTGACGTTTTCGGCAGAAATGGTTGCCGTGGCGTTTGCGGCATTGCCCAGCTCCACCGTCACGGTGGAGACAATGTGTGGCACACCACAGGCTGTGCAGTAGCCATTACTGTCAAAGTTGTGTTTTGGGGTCGGGTTGCAACGGTGTACAAAGGGAACATAATAAAAAACTTAATAATGGACTGCCAATC
>OLGO01000853.1_pt1 | contig 24831 bp, 28 predicted proteins | sample 1605861 | NCBI WGS metagenome assembly OLGO01 (sample SAMN03283253) | human gut metagenome | biome: human-associated habitat; material: feces | host: Homo sapiens | place: USA | collected 2013
TCTCCTGCATCTCGTGTGAAAACCAAGAAATCAACAGTGCTATTTCTTATCTGTAGTTCTTTGCTCATAAAAGAGCTCCTTCCCAATCAGCTTCCTTAAATCCAACTAACACAATATCATGAGTTATCACCATTGGACGCTTTACCAACATTCCATGCGTAGCAAGCAACATTAACTGTTCCTCTTCACTCATTGATGTTAGCTTATCCTTTAATTGCATTTCTTTATAGACCAAACCACTTGTATTAAAAAACTTCTTTATTGGCAGACCGCTCTGCTGATACCACACCTTTAATTCATCATATGTTGGATTTTTCTCCGCAATGTGACGTTCTGTATACTTTATACCATGTTCATCAAGCCATTTCCTCGCTTTCTGACATGTTGAACATTTGGGATAACATAAAAATAACATTTTGAACCTCCTGTTTATCTTACAATTTTTCATTCATCTTATTGTACTGAATATTCCCTGTTTTTCTTAACTCTCTGGCATGTTCCTTTTTCATGTCAATATATATTTTGCAATATCTGATAAATTTCGGACGCGCATCCTTATTTATGTAATCTATCTCTTTTTGTATCTCTGATATAGCTTTATTCATTTCCCCTAATCTCAATTTTGATTTTTCGAGATTTTTTATCTGTTTCTTAATACTCTGCAAATCTTGTTGTGATAAATATACATTGTCAGTTAATCCCTGATTTTTATATAATTCTATAAGTTCTTCTGTATTATTTTGTATTTTTGTTTCTGTTTCCAACAATTTTATTCGTTCTTGCTCTTTATCTAAGCATTCAAGAAAACTCTCACCTATATCAAGCATATTAAAATAATGTTTTTCTATATCATAAAATAAGTCTCTTAATTCAATCATAACTTTTCTATCTATGCAAGGTAAATACCTACAGTTCTCGCACTTTTTAAAATCATCACACAATTCTGTTAATATTTCAAATTTTATATGCATTTGATCCATATTAGCTCGAGCATTTGTCAACACCATTCTGCCATCATAGATATTAGCGGACTTTGACTGTTGTAATAGTGCTTTATAAACTATACTGGTATTAAAACCTTGTGTTACATCAACCAAAACATTTTCTTCCTGCCTTACTCCCTCCAAATATTGTTGTGCTTGCTCTTCCTGCAGTTTATGCTTTCTGTCCGTGTTGGAAGAAACATATGCCACGCATAATCCAACAAAAGAAATTGCAATAGCCAAATACTGTTTCCAAAAGCCTAACCATTCTGCATTATTTAATCCCTTTGCAGTTAATGTATTTCCCGTCTTCTCATATATGATATCTGTAAACACTAGTCCAAGATTAATCGCCACTGGAGCAACTGCAAATGCAATTACAATGTATATCAGGCTTTTACTTTTAAAAATTGTTTTCCATTTTTCTGATTTTATCATTATCATCCGCCACTCCTCTAAAAATAGTAATATGTTCTCAACTGCCATGTCATCCTACATAACATTTCATTTCAATTGAGTGGCAATTGAGTTTTTTATAAAATAAAACTCAATTATCACTCAATCCTTTATATAAAACATATCTGGTTGCTGGTCCTTTTCCCATTAAATCTATCAATTCCTCACTACTCATTTTATCAATGACACATCTCGCCTGCTGCTTAATAAATCCGCACATCTCCTGAATCTTGGCAGATGTTATCTGATCATTTGTCTGTAACTATTCTAAAATCATATTTTTAGTCTTGATATACTGAACCATTTTATCCCTTATATATTCCACATCTGATTTTAACGCCTCATAAACTTTAGCTGTCAGCATATATTCCTTGCCAACAATCTCAATCAGTCTTCTGTTAACCAGCTCATTACATGACTTTTTTGTTTCATCCAGAGATTTTTGGACTTTCCTTGACAGCTCTGATAACTGCTCTTTCCTATTGTCCATTATGTTTCTTAATATCATCATCTCTGCCAATGGCATAAGTTTGCTGTTTTTATCCTGTACTTCTGTAATAAACTTAACAAATTGTGCAATATCTATTGCAATGAATATTGTCAAAGAAACTGCATCATTAAATGACCTGTATCTAGAATAAGGTTTACCCATTGAAACCATATCTTATCTATAATTCTTCGTTGAGACTAACTCTGGAATATCCTTGAGTGAAAGTTTGGGTGTTACATTGAGTGCCAATTTTACTGTCATTTACTTACCTAATTTTCCATTTGCCACCATTATCTGGACCTTTTCGTTCTATGATACCTTTATCCTTTAATTCTGATATATATCTAGCAATTGTTCTATCTGTGACATCTAAGGCTATTCTTAATTCATCAATAGAAATATTCGGGTTTTCCGAAATCATTTTTAGGATCTCACATGCTTTAGCAAGCTTCTTCTTAGAATACTCTGGCATTAACTTCTTAATCTTTTCTTCCGAAATTTCTATGACATTTTCTATGACATTTTCTATGACATTTTCATTTGCTTGTGTTGCATAACTAGAACCATAATTCAGATTATATAAAGTCAATATAAAATCATTATTATCTGCCTCAAATACTGGCATCTTAGTCTCATCAAATTCAACCTGTCCCTCGTAATCTGCCAATATCTTCTTAAATCCACTGCCTCTACGCTCCATGTATTTCAAGCGACTGAATATATCAGCTAATATCGGATTTCTTCGCTTTGATGGGATTTTCAATAAATCTTTTCCCTCTAGAGATATTCCGCTTACCATTCCACCCGGTGAATATATTTCGATTCTGTCATCAAACATATCTATATGGACTTCACTGCCTATCTCCATATAATTTCTATGAATCAATGCATTTACTACACCTTCCAGTACTGCACGATCCGGATAATCAGGCATTTCAATTCTGCCGTCACCTACCTTACGCCATGCTTTCTTGGAATTATTTCTGACAAAATCTGTTCCTGCCTGCAATAGTGTGACAAGACTTCCCGTATATTCCTTATCATCAAGTGCATCTACAATTCCAGATGCCTTCGTAAGTCCATTCCATCTTGTACAAAATAATCTGGAATGACGAACCGGAGATTCATCTGCCAGAAGCGCTCCGGCATTCGTTAAATTTCCTTTTTCATCAATCAGACCAAAAGATTCATAATCTGTATCTTCAAATGTATTCCCCGTTCTCTGCTTATATACTGATTTCAATTTTGTAAATGACATGTTATCGAAATCATATCTTGATTTCAAGCTGTCATAACTTTCGCCACTACCACGAAGTACCAATTCTCTTAACTGTGAAGGTGTTGCCGGAACACTTTCATTTCCTATACGCATAAATGCTATAAGTTGTCCATCTCCCTCATAATAGTATGGTGTCTGCTGCCCTTTCATAACTTCTACAATAACAAACGTCTTGTCTTTATCTTTTTCAAATGAAAGCTTAAACTCTGGTATTGGATTAAGATGTGTTTTAATTATCTCACTAATTTTCTCTGCATCTCCTTCAGCATCCGAAAGACCAACCAACGCATCATCGTTTGCCACACCAAATACCAGCTTACCACCATAGCAATTTGCAAATGCACTGATGCTCTTGCACCAGCTTTTAGGTTTCTTTATCTCAAGTGCAACCTTTTTATCGTAATCTGTGGCTTCGCCGATTAGCTGCTTTATGTTCATAAATTCACTTCCTTTTATTAATTCTCATAATCTTCTGGGACCTTGCCATCATTACTTCTAAATGTAATCTCCATCAATTCACCTGCTATCCCTTTACTCCTTACTCTCATAATACTATCATCAACCTTATCTTTCGCCAGCAGATTAATATTTCCATACCAGACTACTTCCTGATCAATAACAGCAAATCGATCACAATATTCTTCTACTGTTCTAATATAAAACCCAGCTCTACGCATATCTTCATGTAACTGCATCCAGTATGCAGCATCACCAAATCCATAGGAATCTGGAGTCCACGTGACTATTGTGACCTGAACTCCTGACATCTGTTTTTCCTTTAGCATATTGATTAACTCATAAACTTTTGATCCGCTGATTACGGGGCTGGAAATAATTATATTCTTATTAGAATCAAGCAAATCTTTATGATAATTTTCACTATAATTATTTCCATCATATATTGCATTAACCGTCTGTTTAACAGTTTGCAAACCATCGCCAAACTCATATCCAATCTGTTTATATGCTTTCAGCCGCTTCATATACATATTATTAAACATTGGAATATGATTATCCACATAATCATATATTATCACATTTTCTTTACCTGCATAATCACGATTCAATCTTCCTGCATACTGTTCCACTACACCGCGAAACGATACAGGTGTTGCCATAAAAAGTGTATCCAGTCTTGGAAAATCAAAACCTTCTCCTACAAGAGAACCTGTAGCTATCAGTATAAGTGATTCATTCTTATCAACCTGATGCATCTGCTCAAGAATCTTCCTGTGTTCTTTCTTAGAGTTGTTACCTGTCATAAGAAATACATGATCTGCATAGCTTTTTAACCGCTCATAGAATTTTTCAGAATGATCCTTGTATCGTGACAAAACAACCGGTGTCCGGCCTGCTGCTACGCAATTCTTCACATCCTCAATAATCTGCTCATCCCTGACATCATTATTATGAATAATCTCATATGCTTCATTTGGATGCATCTTATCGGTAATTACACCTCTCGGCGGTACAGTCCTGGTAAAACGCGGGTACACAAGATGCTGTATTCCCTGCTCCTTTGCTTTTTCCTTGGCCGTATAGCTATATCTTATAGGTCCGATAAGCATATAGTTGATTTTTTCCAGTCCATCTCCTCTTTTGGGAGTTGCTGTCACACCATATACATACTTTGCTTTCACTTCTTTTAAAACATTGGCTATTGTTTCTGAGGCAGAATGATGACACTCATCAATCAACACGAGTCCATATTCATTCATCATCTTATGATACATACCCTTTTTGTACAATGAACCTGCCATTGCAATGTCTATGATTCCTGTCATTGAATCATGTGCTCCCTGTAATGTTCCAATCAGGCTTTTTCTTTTCCTTACTCTTCCTGTCTTAGTCTCATAAGTTGGAAGTCCCTCATTGATATTTAAGAATTTTTCCAATGCCTCTTTCCACTGCTCTATAAGTGCAGAAGATTCAAGAATAATCAATGTATTTATTTTCTTTTGTGCAATTATTGCACTACTGACCACTGTTTTGCCAAATGCTGTTGCTGCATGAAGTATTCCATTATCATACCTGATCAGTTCTTTTAATGCCTTATCCTGTTCGGGACGCAATTCACCTTTAAAATCCACATTAATTTTTCTTCCCTGCTGGCGCTCATCTTCCATTTCGTAATCAATATCTGCCTGTTTTATATTTTCCCAAAGTTCGTCCTGCAGTCCCCGTGGTATCTGTATATATCCGCTCAGATGATCTTTCCCGAGATAAATCCATCTTGCTGTATCATAATTTGATGTTCCTATTGCCTGATTCTTATAGAAAACCGGATTACTGATTGCCGCCATTCTCCGGATTCTATTCTGCATAGCCGCTTTTAAATTCGTATTGTCTACATATATTCCATTCGACAAGATAATATGTAATTTTCCTTCTACGTCATTTTTATTAAAATGCTGCATTCTGTTCCATGGTTTTTCCCTGTCACTTTCAGCAGCATTTGCTGCAATATCATCAATAATATTTGACCATTCTTTTATTTTCTCTTCCAAAAATTCCTGCGATAATCTTGGTTTATTAAATAAAGTTTCCCATTGATTAGGATATGCATTCCAATTACCATCAATAAATGCACTGTTCCCATCTTGCAAAGCTTTTCCCTGCAATGGCAGTGCAATCAGATTGCCAACAGCACTATCCTCCGGTAATGAATCCTGTGCAGGCAACATTCTATCATAGTATTTAAAAGATTTTAAGTTAATCTGTTCCGCACCCTTGTCCAGCAGAGCAAATCCAAATTTTCTTACAAATGAAGCAGCTATCGGCTTATCAAAGAATATCCATACATGTGCACCTCTGCCAGATCTTGATCGTTCTACTAACGGCTCTATTCCGTTTAATACACAAATTTCTCTCATTGACTCAACTTCTTCCACCCATGTATCATCAGCATTTGCAAAGTCTTTCTCTTCTGCATCCTTATCATGATTATCAAAGTCAAATACCATAAATCGACATGTTCCATTACTAAGAAGAGGATAAACGCCTATTACGTCCGATGCGTTATATGCATTTCCCTGCAAATGATTTAATATATCTTTCTTCGTTATTGCTTTATAAGAACGGTTCTTGCAGTCCTTACAGTTAATCCCATCCTTTATCTTCTTATGACACACATTTGTCCAGAAATTATTACACTGTGGATAGTATGCAGCCTTCCCTGTTTCTTTATTAACACTACGCTTTGCATAGACATCCTGTCTTCCCCAGAACATACTAAAAAACTGATTTGCCATATTTTCTGTTATTGCCTGTGGATGAATGATTCTTTTACCCTGTTCCGGATCAAAAGCTTCTTTACTACCACTTTGTCTTAATTTTGATAATTCCTTATGGTATGACAATCCTGCTTTGTCCAATATATTTTTCAATATCTGATTTTCCAGCTGCAGGTCATTCAACTTTTTCTGAAGTTGTGATATGTTCTCTATTGAATCACGCATATTTACATACCTCCCATTGCAATGCATAAAATCACAGTTCCTCTGCCAGTGTTATTCTGTAGTTATCAAACTTAAGCACTTTAAAACTCTTATCAGATACATTGCGTCCATCACAATTTTGTAAGAAAAGCATATACTGATTTGATAGCATTGTATTCCTCTGTAAGTCTTATATCTTTCAACAATCCATAAAGAAATGTCTTACCTGTACCACTATCTCCACCAACAAGAGTAATTCTATCATCAAATTCCAATTGTATGAAAATGGATCTGCTTTAAATATAATACCTTTATAAATCATATACATCCCCTTTCATACTCTATCGGACACTATAATTTTATGCCGTAACAACTACATCAGATTTATTAAATCAACTTTGTGCATCATCTGTGATATTAGAAATCTCAGTATACACATTTTAATAATATTATGATTAAAATCAAACATTATATTATTATCATAACATATTCTTTAAATAATTTCTCAAACTATCTTTTTTACACAAAGGTTATCAATTCAGCTGGTTATCAAGAATAATGTCTATCATGTCTTGCTTTCCATGAGTGTATGCCACTCTATCATCTGCATATTTACTTTCCTGTTCTTCCTTCACCCTCTGATATTGCAAAGCCATATTCTCACTAGCATTTAGACAATCTCTAAAATGAATATAATTCCTCCACTCAGTTCCATTCCACTTCACAACATGAATATGGTGTGTCCTGATATCCTTTTCCATATCACCCATTACATAAAGAATCTGATTTTCCACATCCGAACCACGATAAAAGATTCCTTCCTTCTGTAACTGCTCATTATATGACATTATTTTCTCAAAATCAGTTACCCCAACAGCAATATCAATAATCGGTTTTGCTTTAATTGCTGGTATTGCTGTACTTCCAATATGTTGTATATCAACAGCATCATCACCTAATATAGATTTAAGTTTTTTGATTGTTTGAATGGCAGCCTCATCCCACTGTTTATCATGTGGTTCAAGCTGCACTGTTCCTCTTTTTAATCCTAATGACATAGCAATCTCCTTAATATTACATCACAATTTCACTATCAAAATATTGCTCCTGAAAATAAATCTGCTGCCTAATCTCATCTTTTGAAAACATCATTCCGTCAGGTACAACTACCCACTTTTCTTCTATATCATCTTTTCTATGAACAATAGCCATAATTTTACCTGTAAACTTGTCTACTGGCTCATTTACACCTAATATATAAGCGTCCTGCTCTTCTCCATCTGGTGCCATAACTCCTTCAATGTAACCATAATTTATTGGATAATACATATCCTTATATCCAGGATGATAACTTCCTAATGGTCTATCGACTGTGACAGTTACTGTTGCTCCAATTATAGAATTATTTTTACCTGTAAATACTTCTCTATCAATTTCGGCTGTATCAACGGATATGTCCAGTTCTCAGGCAACTCATCCATAAGCACAACTTTCTCCATTTCGCTATGTAATTCTTTCGCAAACTCTGTTATCTCTGCAAAACAAAGCAGTCCAAATGTTTCTTCACCGGTATCATTTACTCTGGTCTTACCTGTCACCGAATATACGCATATTGGTTTTATCTCAAATTTGATAGCTCCAGTCTCTTCCTGCAACTCCCTTTTTGCTGTTTCAAAAATATCCTCCCCAGCTTCTCTATGCCCTCCCGGCACTTCATATGTATCTCTTTCTTTATGCTTGCAAAATACCCACTTGCCGTTACTCTGTGAGATAATTACTGCAAATTTCAATAGTTCATCATTAACTGTATCATAAAATTTTACTTCTATCACATTTTCCCTTCCCATTCCAGCATAAACTCATTCAGAAATTCCTGCATTACAACCAGTCTATGTTCTGCCAGTTTCTTTCCCTCAGTCGTATTCATCATGTCTTTCAACAAGAGCAACTTTTCATAGAAATGGTTAATGCTTGTAGAGTTTTTATTTTTCTGATACTCATCTTTGTTCATTTTTATTTTAGGTTTTATTTCCGGATCATAAATCTTTCTTCCCCTACTACCACCATATGCAAATGTTCTGGCAATTCCAATAGCTCCTATGGCATCCAGCCTGTCTGCATCCTGCACACATTTTCCTTCTATGGTATCAGGTACGACGGAATCAGTTCCTGCAAATGAAACCTCATCTATAATTTTACATACAACCTTTATTATTTCCTCATCTACCTTATTTGCCATCATAAAATCAACTGCATTTTTCTTGGTAGCATAAGTGTCCGGAGAAAGCTTAATATCGTCAACATCATGTAACAGAGCCGCCAACTGCACTATTTTAACATCTGCATTTTCCTGTTTTGCGATTTTAGTAGCCAGTTTATATACTCGTATCGTATGATAATAGTCATGACCACTACTGTCTCCCGAAAATATACTTTTTATAAATCTCTTTTCATTATCTGTCATCTTTCTCCTAATCAACCTAGCAACGCAATATATTGATTTATGAAAGTCATTACTCTCCCCACAAATAGAGCCAAACTAGAGCCATTTGATAAAACAAATGCCGAAAGCCTGCATATACAATGGGGTCCCTCCTCTGCTACGCAGCGGTCCTCCACATTGTCATGAATACAAGCTTTCGGCATTTTAGTCCGTTATTCAAACTCTTTTTCTGGTTTGATTTTTCATGTAAATTTGTTGTTATCACGTTCCAAAAGTGTATCATTTTGATACGGTTTTGCTTCTTGTTAATATGGTTTCAAAGCTGCTGTACCCAAATTGTACCCATCTACAACTTACGAAGCATATTTATTTAACCGTATAATAAAACGATCTTTTGCCTCATCTGTATAGTTTTTAATATGCATCTTAAAATACTCAATAGCGCCAATACAATCACCCTTTTTAGCTCTAATCAAAGAATCCATGCAAACAATGTTATCATTATATCTCTGCCTCAATTCAACCTTTTTAAAATAGTCAGCAATATCTTGCATGGTTTTTATATCACCAAATTTCTCTGCAATATCAAATTTAACCAACCTCGCATAATGAATATTTTCATTCATTTCTATTGCCTGATTTATATATCCAATTGCTACATCATAATCATTCTCCATAAAGGCAGCATATTGTGCTTTAAATCTAAGCGTTAATTCTTCCGATATTTTGCTACCAATACTTTCCATGTTTTCAATTAATTCTTGCAAAATCTTCTTTTTATTATCAACATTGTCGGATTTTATTACACAAGTAAAATATGCCTGTATATGATATGGATTATCCTTATAATTTTCATAATTTAACCTTGCTAATTCCAATGCCGATTCATAATCTTGCATTCCAATATATATCTGTACCTTCTCTCGTTTTGCTTTAGAAAAATTTTCCCTTAACTTTAAACTATTATTGATTCGTTCTAGAGCTTTATCAAATCTTCCAATCTGTCTATAATAAAATCCAAATAAAAATTCATGATCAGCGCCTTCTATCTTCATTACTTCATCCTTAAACCGGTCTTTTCTAAGTTTGGCTAATGCTGAGCACAATAAATATCTTATTTCAAAAATAATTCGTTGATCCATAAATGAAGAACCTTGCAATGCCTTATCAGCAAATTGTACAACCTCATTATTTTTACCAAAATTATATAAATCATTCATTATTTTCAAATAAATTGATGGAATAATATATTTATTATCAATATCAATTCCTTCAATTAATGAAGTTTTCAAACTATGCAATAGTTCTGGGACATCATAATCTCTATCGTCAATGTTATTTACAAAATCATGTACATTTTCTTTGAGCCTTTTCTCATGTGCTTTGGAGATTTTGTATTCGCTTCGCTGAAGATAATCCCTTATTGTATCATTTACCCTAATATATTCACGTAATACACCTACATATTCACATATTCCTCGATAATATAATTCATCAATATAGTTCATATACTTAAAGGAATCTGATACAATAGACATTAAATAGCTAATACTGATATAATCAAAAGATCCAATTAGAGCCAAAAATTCCATCAACTCCCCATTCTCTCTCACATCTTGCAACATAATTGCTGCTTTTCGGTTGCTGAAATATGTAACATCATTAATATTATTGTAGAAATATTGCCATCCTTGATTTTTAATCATTGAAACAGCAAAAAAGACTTGCTCCGGCAAACCTGTCAAAAGATTACTTACTATTTTTGTATTCTCTGTGTCCAAATTTACATTTTCCAATTCAAGATATCTTTTTAATAATCCATTTCTTTCCTTAATATCCAATTCTGGCAAGGCAATATCGTATACACGCTCTGATTTTAATTCTTTAACAAAATATCTAAATTTACAAACCAATAAAAATGTAATTTTACTTTTAACATCCAAATCTTGAATGGCATCATCAAACCATTCTGCCATTTCTCCCTCATGATTCACAATACATCCATTATCAATAACAAATACCAATTCCCTACTTTTTTGCAATTGAACAATAATATCTCTTAAAAGAGAGACTTTAGTCTTCATATCCATACTTGCAACTAATTCAATTGTAATTTCAACATCAGTAATAAATCCAAGATCATACAATTTCAAAATGCAATCTTCTATACTTTCATCAGATCTTAATACAATATACGAAAATGGAAAAGTTTCCTTTACAATATTACTTTTATACAAACTGTGTTTCAAGAAGGTTCTCCTTCCTATTCCTTCAAGTCCCGATGCAATAATTGCCACTGGTGTTTCTTTATCAAAGTCATCCATTCTTTCTTCAAAATTTCGTAAATATTCATTACGTCCAACAAAAAGTAGATCCCTTTCTTTTAACTTAGGATGTTTTTCATAAGAAATCTCTATCATACGTTGTCTAATGACATTAGACGCTTTTGTTTGGCTACATATTCTCTGAATATTATATTCTTGTCGCATCCATGTAGGAATTCTATCATCGTCATATTTCACAATTGCATCTATAATAATTGGACAAATCTGATACTTTTTCTTCTCTTCAGCTATATCCTCAACCTTTTTTAGTTCATCTTGTACCCACTGTGAGGCCAAAGCTTTGTCAGACAAAAAAATCACAAACAAATCTGTTACTCCTAATTGATAATATATCTCTTCAATAGTTTTTCTGCCTTCTTGAAACACCACATTATCAATCACGACACTATCTTCTCCTAGAGCCTTTACCAATTTCTTATATACAATGTTTACATACCATTCCTTATCCTCACTACTATGTGATAAAAAAACTTTTGCCATCTGCATTTTCCTCCGTATATTTTATTAATAAGAAGCATATACTCATATCATGAAAACATATACATTTTATCCCGTTCCTAGCGAACATTATCAATTTATAACGCTCAAAAATTGCATTGTATACCTAAATAATATCTTTATATGTTCATCTGCTTATTCAATTATACTCTCATACACTATCTTAGGCAAACAATTATACATTTATAATTTAAATGGTCAGAAAATTTTTACTACAATTTTTCCTAACACTTTAAAAGAAATATCATATATACATTTTACAAATTCCATCTATTTTAATACTTCAACAAAAACAAGCAATTCCAATTAATTATGAAGCAATATAGTATTTACCGATTGATACTATTCAAATATTCTCGTAATATCCTGATACCGATTTACCACTCGGTAAATCTCCACTGCTTCTTTAACAACCTTATACAGCACAACATAATCTTGCCACACCACATACTTATAATCCGTCTTAAAAACTTACACGCTTAGGCAGGTCTGCACCAATGTAAGGAAACTGCTGTATATTCTCAAACTGACGGTAAATCTCCTGCACTGTTTCCAATGCTTTATCTGCATTATCCTCAGCAATAAAATCCTTAATAAATTTCAAGTCCTTTGCTACTAACGGATTAATCCGTAACTTCATCATGCTCTATTCTCCAACCATTGCCTTTAATTCATTCAATGACAACCAACCTTTTTCATCCTTGACAGCCGCCTCTGCCTCTTGTAGTTTTTCTAAAAGCTTCTTTTCTGCTTTATCACGCTCATAATCTTCTATATCCATTACCACAAATCTTCCCCTTCCGTTTTTCGTAAGGAAAACAGGCTCTCCCACCTGACAATTCTTCAACACTTCATTGTAATTTCTCAAATCAGATACCGGTAATATATTTGGCATAGTTACCACCCTTTCAAAATCAATACTATATTCTATTTTCTATTATAGCCAAAAACGCTGTAAAAATCAACGAAGGTTTTTACAGCATTTCCCTTATTTGCAGTGTCTGATTAAACCGATAACCGACACCCCAAACCGTCTGTATGTAAATTGGCTTGCTTGGATTGTCCTCAATCTTCTCCCGAATATTCCGAATATGGCTCATGACGATATTGTAATCGCCAAAATATGGTTCTTTCCAAACACTATCATATATTTGTTCTTTGCTGAATACTATTCCGGCATTTTGAGCTAACAACAATAAAATTTCAAATTCTGTATATGTAAGTTGAATCTCATTTTCTTCACGAACCACAATCCGCTTATACTTGTCAATACAAAGTCCTTTAAAATGAAGTTTCTCTTTACAAAAGGTATCATTTTTCAAAACTTCTATTTCTTCATTAACATATGACAAAAGACGATTGAGAAAAAGTTCTTCTCCATCCTCAAATGATAGAATTAAAATCTTCCCAAATGATCACCCCATTTCACATCCTGTACAAGCCAATTATTTTTACGCAAATTGTTTTGTCTTATAAGATACCAATCCTTTTACCAAACACCCTATGGCAAAACAAATATTTATTCCCAGTACAATATACCATATCTCATATATGTCATTTACAATTCCCGTCATGACAAGAAAAATCGGCATAGAATCTACTATAAGCCATATGATTCCCCCGAAAAACATCCTTATCAATACAGGAAGTCCCCAACATACAGCCGCAATAATTACTGCGCCAAAAGAGCTATTCTGATATGCAGAAACGCATAGTGTAATGGCGCATAACGATAAAAGCACCTGAAAAGCTAATCCTAATAAAATGCCAAGATATTTCAAAAATAATACAGGTTGAAGCATATGTTGAGAAAGCACCATCCAGGATATATTTTCAAATCCCTTCAAACCATATATCATCCAGCATAAGACTAAATTGACTAACACAAACCACATAAAAATGAAAATAGTGAATGTAAAAGAAGCCATTAGCCATGAGTTTTTACCCACAGCTAAGGGCTTCGTTTATAATATGGATTATTGGTTGCAAAACCACCTGTCAATCATTCTCTAACCCTAAAACCACTGGATTACAAGAATAATGGCGCTCATGCAACTGTTATCAATTTGTTATCAAAAGACTTTTAAAAATGCTGCAAACCCGCATAAACGCTGGGTTTACTAAGCATTTTTGCTTATTCAAACTTAATAATGTCGTTCCTTTTCCTACTATATATAGTATTTTCTATTATAATTCAAATACTATATTTAGCAGTATTATAACTATTATTTTCTTTTACCGGACTTTTTGCGGTCAAATTGCGGTCATTCACAAAATCAAAAAGTTACTTAGATGCTTTCAACTTCTCCAATATTGCCATAACATCTGGCTGTGTCGGTGTGAATTTTATACCACGTTTTAACATACCTATAACTTTTCTCGCTTTCTGCTCAATCTCTGTGGCGGTATGCTCACTCGTCAGCATCAGATGATTTCCAGCAATTGTATATTCTCGTTCTATGTATTCTACTGTAATAGGAAACATATCCTGTATCAGGAACGCACTTTCCCGACTGTCATCCAGTTTGACAATGTGAAGAATATCGCAAGGTTTCCCAGCCTTTTCCTTTTTATCTATAATCCGTCTGTATTTATCAATGCGACTGGACAATGGAATCATCCAATATATTCCGGTATTCGTATCTTCAAAACAGTAATAATGAGGCCTGTTTCCTGCCTTATTCCCTTTGAGATACGGATCTAGCATATCTTCAAAGAATTTATCTTTGATAATATAAAATCCTGTTTTCTTCATTTGTCTATCCTCAATTACGGAAAAGTCCTCCGCCTTACGGCGAAGGACCACACTTTCGACCCAACCATTTATATACCGCATATCGGTCAGCGGTAAACTTACAACCCGACCATTTATATACCACATATCGGTCAGTGGTAAACTTTCTTTTTCTTAATTTTAGCAAGAGAAAACCCAAAAGTCAATAATACTTTTCATTAAATTAATATGCATTCAAACGAAAAATTATACTAATTTATAGTTTTAATGTTCCTACATATGTGCCATTATAATTATTCTCTTTTCCTTTATGCTCAAAAAATTCACGAAATTCTTAAAACAAAATAGAGACAATCAAATTCAACTTTATCGCTCTTCCTCTATTTTAACCTCTGGCATAAAATTCTGCAAACCATTTAACTTTTCTCTTACTACTTCATCAAAAATAACTGCTAATAACACTATTTGCATTTCTTGATCCTGAACTTGCAATAATTCCTTCAAAATCAAAGAGGCTACTTCTGTTTTTTGCGCTAATCCCAATCCTAAAATGTGTTTAACTTTCTGGATTGTTTCCATTTGCATCTGAACCAATTGTGAAAATTTATCATTATCCATTTCCACTGGTTTTCCTAATTCAATATAAGGTAATAAAGAGCTTTTTGCTAAACATAATATTACGAACGCATATACATTATCCTCATTAAATATCCTATCATTATTTAATATATCCCACAAAGCGCAATAAAATTCATCTACAGGCCACATATTTAAATGTGCTTTTTTTACCAAAGTATTCAACAATTCATTCACATAATTAGCATATATTTTATGATATTGATTTAAGACATCCTCTGGTACTTTATTTTCTAATTTGAAAGTCTGATTGCTTTTCACTTTTTTAATTTCTTCAAAAAAGAGTTTTAATCCTTGCACTGAATCTTCCTTGCTCATGCTTTTCAAATGTTCAAAAACATAATAGCATAAGTCAATATCACGTCCGTCATATGTAGTAATTAATTTCATAAGATTTTCATTTTTTGTCATTATCATCTTACCTCCTTAGTTAAATACTTCTCAATCCATGTTAAATACAAATTTTCAGGTAAAGAAACTAATAATGCTAATAGAGTAAAAACATCACTCCATGTTGCATTTATCGGTATCATACCAGTTAACAGTAACACCAAAATCACAGCTAAAGGAACTATTGCCAAATAACATATTCCTCTTAAAATGTTAAATTTATCAATGTTTCCATAAATTCGATCTGCATCCACATATAAATCTACTAATGAAAATAATACTCCAATATATCCTACCGATTTAATAAATGTATTATCTTCTCCAATCGGTAAAAATCTTATAACAATCAACGCCGATAATAAAACAAATATAAAAACTTCTTTTATTTTATCTTGCTTTTTTTCATTACTCATTAATTATTCACACCTTAAAACATTCAACATTTTTCAACTCTAATTCCATATTTTCACTATTTTCAAATGAGAGTCCAATATATTTCTGTCGAAATAGAAATTCTAGGTAATTTTGTATTTCTATTGTATTCTCTTTTGTTTTACTAATTACCTCTATTTGAATCCCTCCTCTTTTTATCAATGCATAATATCCTTTATTTTTTCCTTCGAAAACTGTACTTGCAATTTTCTTATTATAATTACCTTTCATATATATTTTGCTTTTTTTAATCATTTTGTTGTATGTATAATCAGACGGAGCCGTAATATTAATTTTCATTTCTATTACCTCCTCTATCTGAAAAGAACTGTGATATTTTATATAATATATTCTCATTATAAGGTTCTTGATTATTGATAATAAATTTATCAATAATTCTAAAACTGTCTAATTTGTCATTATCTATCACATCTTGATTCCAGTTTTCAATATAGGGTTCTAACTCATTAAGCTTATCTGGTGAATATCCAAGCTTTCTGGCTTGTTCTAATATTTCCCTTCTCTTTTCCTTATTCAAATAACATTTAATGCCAAAATCCCGTCTTTCTAATTGTAATGTTTCTTTTTCCTTTTTGACATCTGCTAATCTTTTTGTCAGTTCAAGTTCCTCCTGACTCAAAGCCGATATTTTATTGTCGTATTGCTCAAATTTATCTATCTTGTTATTGAACACAACAGTTCTTCTCCTCAGTAGCTCTGTTTTATATACATATTAATTCTATGTGCCCTGCAATTACAAACCAAAAATTATATATCTCTCATATATACGAAGTAACCCCAAACATCAAAACATAAATACCTTTAATCAAGAAATGTTCCGGGCAACTGTCAATGTTTCTCTTACTTTCCTAATTTCATCATTCCCGACTTTATTGCTTTTTATCTTTACTTTTTAATTTTACCATAGCTATACTTATTTTTCCATAAAAAACCAGTGTATAGCCCTCTCTGAAACTTTCAAAAGCAAATTTCACCGTCCGCTTTCATTTTCGTAACTCTCTTCAAATCATTTGTATAATTCCCTTATCTCTTTCAAAGAAAGGTTTTCAAATAGAATTCCTCGCAGTTTTTCTTCTTGAGTTTTTAAATATTTTTGTTTTTCTATCATAAATTTATCCCTGATTTCTCCAAGTGATTTCGCCATACATTTCATTGCACTAACATCACTTGTATCCAATTGGTTATTTCTTATCATATTAATTACTCTCTTTGCAAAACTATATAATATACCAAGCATCCTCATTAACAACATCGCCCATCACTCTGATTTCTGTTACATTGGCATCTATTTTCATGTTTTTCAATCCTGGTTTTCTCCCTTTCTACATTACGGATACCCTTTTTCAAAATAAATTTCTAATTTTTCTTTTCAATTTCTCGCCATATGTAATTGTCACATCAATTTTCGCAACTGAAATTTAACGTTCTCTTTTATGCCTATGAATAAGCAACAAAACAAACATAATAAACCATATCCCCCATGCAATCAAACAACCAATTCCTTGATATTGGATATCTATGATTATTCCAATAATAAAAGGAACTGACATAAACATCATTCTTTTTCCATATGCCTTACACATAGCATTCTCATCGTATTTCTTTCGTTCATCCGCTGATTTCATATTATAACCCGACAAGAAATTAGCAGCTTTTCCTTCTGATTTATAAAACCACATTCCAAACAAAAACATAATCACTGCCATCATAAAGTCAAAAACAATATAGAACATATAATCATAGAACATATAATACAACTTCTCCTTTCAATCAATCACTCTTATCTCTTTGAATTTTCTACATTACTCCTCATCTTTGACCAAACATAGCAAATCAGTATATCCTGACTGCATAAGTAATTGCTTAAAACCAGAAAGCACTTCTTCTTTTGTATAATTGTTATTTTTCAAAAACTCACTATCCTTCTCACTAAGGTATTGGTAGAAAAGAGCTGCTGCCATTACCTCATTTCTGTCTGTATAATCAATGCTATCTAAAAGTATATTCTCTGCTTCGTTAATTTTCCCAGAATCAATCATATCAAGAAAATCTTTCAAATTTTTCCCTGATACTTCATATTTATTTTCAAGTTCAACAGAAACATACTTTTTTCCAAATATTAAAGAAAATAATACTCTTACCATTTCTTTTATCATTCGCATAATATAGTCTTTTTCGTCTGTGAAATACATTTTTCACCTCCATAACTTTCAACTTATCCTGTTGTTCTTAATTATACATCAAACAGTATTATTGTAAAGTAGAGAGCAAGCCATTTTCTGACTTGCCCTCCATTATGTTTTTACTGGTAAATTATCTCTTTGTCCACAATCTCCCTCGCACATGCCTGCATATTATTCATCCTGCCTACCCACTCCCAGGCATTATCTGCCTTTAACTGCTCCGTGATTCCCTGTGCCTGTTTCATCTGCTCTACAATTCTTTCAAAGCGTTCCTGCGCCTGTTCCTCTATATCTGCCAAATAACTGTTCAGTCTGCCGCTCATCAGCAGATTCAGATATACAGTTCTGCGGTATTCTTTCAAATGACGACAAAAAGCCCTTAGCTATGAGTTTTTACCCACAGCTAAGGGCTTCGTTTATAATATGGATTTCTTTGTTACACAACCACCTGTCATCATTCTCTAACCCTAAAACCACTGGATTACAAGAATAATGGCTCACATGCAGCTGTTATCAATTTGTTATCAAAAGACTTCTTGAGGTGCTGCAAACCCGCATAAATACTGGGTTCCTAAAGCATTTCAAATTATTCAAACTCTTCCCGAGTTTATTATCGGCAACTCATAAATGCTGATATTTCCCGCATTTTGGACACATCTATTTCGCCAAATATCGCTCTTTTCGCATCGTTTTCAAAACTTTTAGTAGCAAATTAGTTGCAGTATCTGCACCTAAACTTTTTTCCATAGGAATGATATAATCTACTTTTTTATTACTCACAATGAATAAATTCCTGTGGCTGTCAGGTTATCTATTACGCCTGCTGCCACAGCCAAAACGAAAGGAGCATTACCATGAGCAATCAACATAAAAACCCAACCATCAGCTTCAGAATCACTGACGCTGAAAGGAAACAAATTGAAGCCCGTATCCTTGCCAGTGGACTGATGAAGAAAGATTACTTCGTCCGTTCATGCATCTACAATCGTATCTGCGTTGTTGGCAAGAAAGAAAACATCTATCCTCTGGTGCAAACTGTGAATGCATTTTATCTGCAATTACTTGAAATGCAAAAGGCATTTACCTCACCAGACCGCACTCCCGATACTCTTCCTTCTTTGGAAGCCATCAAGGAATTACAAATCGAATACACTAATATGCTAACAGCTATTATCGACCTGCTGGATGGTGCAAAATATCTGTGGGAGGGAGACTGCCATGAACAACAATCTTAATTTTCAGTTCGGTATGTATGAACCCACCACAGACTCCATTATCGTCAATACCGGAGAGAACGCAATTCTTGTTATCCGTTGCAAGGAATGCAATTCCTCCGTTATCTTTGATGATCCAACTGATATTGTATATCTATACCGACTGGCAGAGGAAACCCCTCTGCTATATGCCAAACTGGCATTGAAAGAAAACGGATTACAGGATTATGTAGATGCTATGAATGAATTTAATTAATTTTTCCCCCAGTTGAGGAAATACTCTATTGAGTTAGTCTCTTCTTAGTCTCATCAGTCTCATAGTAATTTGAGACTGGTGAGACTAAGATTTACCATTTCTCTAATATATATTTCACTGCCTTTTTTAATCATCACTAATTTCTTCCAAATCATCCAACGATATAACTCCGTCCAATTCCTTTTAACATCCCAATTCTATCTTCCAATCTTTACATTCAAATCAATGAATTCGAAATTCATCTAATAGTACAGCAGCCTTCTCATTTCTTATTTCTGTCAATGCTAATAGTATGTCCTCATATGCATTGATCAGCTTCTCATCCTTTTTTATTTCATCGCTATAGAATATAAAGGATTTTAAGATAATCATATCAACTATCATTTGTGAATCTATTATTTCTTTTGCAAACTGTTCTTTGCTATTTCTAATAGCTTTTGTAAAGCATGAACTAATAGATGTCAAAATTTCTGGTAAGAGTTCACTTATATTGAGCAAATATACTGTGTATAGAACATCGTTCAAATGATTGGATCCATACTTCTCAATCTGTACATTCAGAAAGCACTTATCTTTATAACTATATTCTGCCTTTACTTTGTTTACATCCCATCTGCTATATCTTCCTTTACAAAGGAACAATCTCTTTTCAAGAATATTTCTTACATAGTCCTCTGGAATACTATTTACATAAGTTTCAAGAATTCGAATCTTCTTCTCAATGTCATCTCTCTTACCCTTCTCCCTAAATCCATCAACATATGACACCAAAAAGCCACTAAGAACATCTTCATAAAAGTCCAATGTATCTCTGGTAAATATCGAAAAGTCAGTTCCTTTAAACAGAATATCATAAACAGCTTCTGGATTTCGTCCTATAATATTCAATTCTCTTTGAAAATAAGAGGATACTTTATGTTCTTGAAATGTGTCAATTATTTCATGAGCCCGCATTTCTTTACAGTTTTTATGCCATATTTCAATCATACATTGCACAATCGAACTAATAACTATGGCAAATTCCTCATCTTCTGTATCCAATCCACAACATGCAATATTACAGAGAAGGTCTATATCATAATTACTGATATCAAACTCAGAAAGATCTACCCCCTTACCATCATACAAATATTCTTGAATTATTTCAGACCTCTTATTTTGATATTCATTCCCCTTATTTTCTCTAATCCAATAATCCACGCCACGTAATTTAGGAACCATATTAGGAATGAATTCATACTCAGCATCATTATGATTTTTTATATATACAGCATTAAACTTCTGGTGATTCATTTCATCTTCTGCAAGCATAATAATTGTATTAAAAACCCTACTTGCATAATTCCTATTTTTTTCCAAAAAATAATATGTTAATTCTGCCAATTGACTAATCAATCCTGATTTTTCATCATTAACAATACTCTCTAATATCATTATCAAAATCTGCTTTTTAAGATCGTTATTTATATTCTTATTTAATTGTTCACACAATACAATTACCATATTAACTTCTGCAACATAAGATTGGTTTGAAAATATTTTCTTTACACGCTTAATCCATTCTTCGACTAGTTTATTTCGCTGTTCATCCGTAATATCGCACATTATCAATGCAGACGCGATAAATGTTACAAGTACTTTCTCGAACTGCATTTCAATACGATAATCATCTTTCATCTTTTCACAAAGAATATCAATCACTGTAATAACTTGACCAGCATTAGCCTTTTTATCATTAATATCCTCTAACAAATGATTTATAATTTTGTTCAACTGCAATATTGGTTCGTTTGCATCTTCATTATTCTTAACAATCTTTTGTGCTTCTCCCTTGATCTGCGGTTCAATCATTATTGTCTTTTCATCTATTTTTGTCACAGCAACATCACGAAAATCCATTTTTTGGATCTGCAAATTCTCATTAGAATACGTTTTTTCATCGTATATAGAATATAAGTAATCTAAAATAACATGACATCTGTTTTTTATTCCATCATCTCCATAAAGATACGAATTAGCAAAGTATTGTTGCAAATTACATGCACACTTTTCATCTTTCTCATATCGCCTGGTTATTTCTGGAACTCCCATCGATAGCATTATGTGTTTTTCCAACAATTCTTTTGTCGGATTAGAAATAAATTCGCCACTACGATGAATATCAAAATATATTAATTCCATACTGGATGCTAATTCTAATGCATATCCCGGCATTTCTTTTTGATAATTCATCCCTATAGCCTCAATAATAGACAAAAGCAATACGTTGTTTGCCTTTTCATATATAGTATTCTTAACGTATTCTGCTAAGCCTTTAATATATGCACTTTCAGAAGAATTTCTCATAGAATTAATAACAGTCTTCTTTATTACAAAAACAATGTCCGTCAATACCACCGGAAGGTTATGTTCCATGATATCTGCCATCCACAACCATCCATTACCCAAATACACTCTTTTCTTGTTTTCCTTTGGAAAAAAAATTTCTATATTTGTTATCTCATCTGGCTTATTCTCTGCAAATGTCTGTACTGCATTATTAACAAATGATATTGCCCACTCAAGGCCTTTTACGAAGTCACATCTCATAACATACCAGAAAAAAGTGTTATTATACACGCCGTTTTCATTATTGTCGAAGTGATCTGCATTGTCAGATAGACCATACGCTCTCACATTATTATGGTCATATCCATCATACCTAAAATGCTTTCTTGACACTCTTTGTCCCCATAATGTTTCCGCTGATTTACATGCCAATTCGGGTAATTCTATAGCAAATAAAAGTGGACATTTTTTCACAACCGCCTTTAGAATCTCTTCAGCAACACTGTCCCTTCTACTAGTTCCAGAGCAATATTCTACTATCATATTTTCAACAAATTCTTTCAGCCATGACTTAGATGACTTGGCCATTTTGGCAACAATAAGGAAAAGCTGCACAATCTCTTCATCATGTTGATAATATGATTTTTCCTCTTTACTCTTTTCTATTAGCTCGTCAATATATCTAATTATTATTTTGTATGCTTTTTCTTCAGTATCCGCAGTTTTATAAAAACAATTTGCATAATCATCACACAGCTTAATAATAGAAGTTCTATTTTTATCTAGACTTATGCGTTCTTCAAAAACCATACCAATTAAATTTTCACGTGCCGCTCCTATCGGTGTTACATTCATTATTAATGCTGGTGAATGATTAATTTTCGCCTCAAATGCATATAAGTTTGTTATATCTAACAATTCTTCAACCACTGTTTCATCGAGCAACTCCTGAAATTCCTTGAAAAACAATCCACAGTATTTTGATTTTACTATCCCAATTTCTGTTTGCTTTTTCCATTTTGCCTCAATACTATTATCCGTTAACAGTGTATATACAAATTTCTCGCGGGCCTCCTGTACAAACAGTTTGTTAGATATCCAAATCTGGTATCGCCTATATATGCAACGTCCGATTTTCTCTATTTCATCAAAAAAAACATTATACGATCCATGACATGCATCAAACGCCTTATCTATATATCGTTCAAAACAAATGTCTTCGAAAATATCATATTTCAAACGAATCTTATTCCTGCTTTCGACAATAATTCCTTCTGATTTCAATGCTTCTAGAATATCGCTATCTACAATATCACTATCAACACCAACAACAAAACGACTAGCACGTTCAAAAACAATGCGCTCAACAGTTTTTCTAACATCACTTTGTAAGACACTATATTTTTTGCACTTGTCTTTTAAACAGATGATTCTTTCCCATATGAGATTTCTAAAATTATTCTCGTCGTTAATATTTTCTTCTACAAATCCTCCCGATACAATTAAATTGAGATAAAATGGCACACATAATAAATCCGAATATTTTTTATTCTGCTGTAAGGATAAAATAATGGGATAACTTTTAGCAACTTTATCAATCTCATTTTTCGCCAAATCCGGAATCTCGTATGTTTTGATTCTATATTTTGTATTAATCTTCATAAACGCAGAACTATCAGTAGTTCTACATGAAGTAATAATATATACATTGCTGTATTTATCTGCAAGCCTATATATCTCCTGCAACAACGTAAATGCATTGTCACCACAATCTGCAATAAATTCGATAGCATCAATAAATATATACAGCGGTTTATTTTCTAACCACAAGATTGCATCCTCTACATCACAATCCCACAATTCGTTTACTTTCTTTCCTGTGGACAAATTCTCTGCTCGCGTGACTAATACGTATTCTTTTCCCTTTAACAGTTTTTTGCATACAACTGATTTACCAGAACCAGCATTTCCCTGTATCGATACTAATTTTTCTCGTCCTGCCTGTATCGTTTCAATAATTTCTGACCTGTCAATTTCATATTCACCGTTAATAAGCTCTTCAATATTTTCAAGTTCAATTTCTTTACTTATTTCAATCGCACGCAAAAACTTTTTAATGTTTTCCTTATGAGGTTGTTCTTCTATCACCCCCAGCTTATCCATTATCTTGGAAAAATCCGATGATAGCGTGTTATGTAGTGTTCTTTCACCGCTTGACATAAGGGACTTCGTATGCTCATTATATGCGTATAAAATATCCTCAATAATCTGAGTCATTTTCTTCTTTTCCTCATTCCCTATACGCAGCTCTCTATTCTGCTCAAAAAAGCCCCGAATGATTTCTTGTATTTCTTCCTCTGAAAAAATATGATCCTTATATTTATCCCCCATATCAGTTTTAAATCTATCAAGGCAAGCCTGAACTAAAGGATCATCTGAATCCCAATTATTGATATCAATCTCTTTTCTTTTTAACTTGTCTTTTACAATTAATACCCAGCTTCTTCCTGCCTCTTCTAAAGTAACAATAGAGCTAAGCAATCCAATTGCCGCCATTAGATCCATTCGTCAATTACCTTCTCTCTTAATTCTTGTATTCTTATCCTAACCACATTGGTTAAGATGTGGTTAGGTTATTTTCTCACGAAAAATATTTCTGATTTTTACTTGATGGCTTTTCCGGTATAGTCATCTTTAACACACCAT
>OLGO01000858.1_pt1 | contig 24592 bp, 23 predicted proteins | sample 1605861 | NCBI WGS metagenome assembly OLGO01 (sample SAMN03283253) | human gut metagenome | biome: human-associated habitat; material: feces | host: Homo sapiens | place: USA | collected 2013
CGCTTTTTTGCTTAGGAGGATAGTTCGCAAATGAAACGAATCATCAGCCTGATGCTCACCCTGGCGGTGGCCCTGTCCCTGCTGATCCTGCCGGCGGGTGCCGCCTCCACCCCGGAGGAGGCCCTGGGTGAGGTCAACATTTACAGCGGCGGCTACTCCATGAATTATCTGGCCGTCAACGGCAGGGTGCAGACCCAGTCGTATACCTACTTTCTCTACCGCAACAGCGTCGGGGAGACGCAGGAAATCCCAGCCTATTGTGTAACGCCAGACCAGTACGGCGTACCACAGACGGTTCCTGAAGGGGAGAGCATCCGCTATCTGGCGGAGGAGAAAGCGTCAGACTCTAAAGTGGTGGGCCTGGTGGCCAACATGTACCCCCACCGCTCCCTGGCGGAGTTGGGTCTGACCAACAAGTACCAGGCATTTTACGCCGGCAAGATTGCCCTGTGGTGTTACCTGATCCCCGAGTGGGACATCAGCGACGTCGCCGTAGCCCCCGGACTTACCGGCCCGGAGAGGGAGATTGGGGAAAGCATTCTCAATGCCGCGGTCAAAATCTATACTCAGGGTACCACATGGACCAGTGTGGCAGAGCCCCAGCTCACCACCTCCCCAGATCAGGAGGCAGCCTACCCCGTCACCATTGATGGGGCCGCCTATCGCCAGCAGGTATTTACTGTCACTTCTCCGACCTGGGTGGACGGACAGGCTGTTAATGTATCGTTCCAGGATGGGACGGACGTACCGGAGGGCGCCCGTATTGTGGATGAGAACAACCAGGATATTACCCAGGTCAAGGTCTCCAATACCGGAGACGGCTACAAGGGGACCTTCAAGGTGCTCTACCCAGAGGACTGCGTAGCGGGCCAGAGCGGCAGTGTCCAGCTCTCCCTCTCAGCCGATGTGTACCAGTATGTCGTATTTTACGCGCTTTGCCAGGAGGTTGACCAGTACGGCAACCTCCAGAGTTACCTCTGCGACACGGATCCCAAGGTCAGCCTGCTGCGAAACGCCATCTCTAACTATTCGGATACCGACGAGCCGGATGACCCAGACGAGCCTACGCCCCCTCCCAGCGAAACCGCCCTCAAGATCACCAAGTATGAGGCGGGCACCACTGTCACCCTCTCCGGTGCCACCTTCGAGGTGGTGGGCCCGGATGGGGACACCATCGGCGTCTACACCACGCCGGAATCCGGTTCCATCACTATCCCTCTCACAGAAGTGGGCAATTACACCATCTATGAGCGGGTACCCCCGGAGTATCATCTGCTGGACGAGGAGCCGGTCAAACAGGTCACCGTGAAGTACGGGGAAACCGCCGAGGTGGACTTTGAAAATGAACCCTACGGCGACCTGCGTATCGAGAAGATCGACGCTTCCACCGGGGCCAGCCTGGCCGGGGCACGGATTCAGATCAAGCACATTGAGAGCGGCGCGACCTATACCGGTACCACCGGCACCGGCGGTTCCTATACCTTCACAGAGCTGAAGCCTGGGGCATATGAGATTTTGGAGCTGGCCGCCCCGGAGGGGTGGGAGCGGGATCCCCAGACCTATACCACCACTGTGGTGGCAGGAGACTGCGTCACCTACACCCTGAAGAACGAGGCCCTGCCCGGCCTGAAGATTATCAAGTACGACCGAGAGAGCCATGAGACCATGCCCGGCGTCACCTTCCGTATTTGGCGGGATGGGGAGTTGCTGGGGGACTATGAGACAGACGCTTTGGGAGAAATCCTGCTCACGGACTGCCGGCCGGGCACCTACCGCGTCCAAGAGGTGGACACTGGGGACAGTGGACATCTGGCGGATTCCACCCCGCAGGAAATTGAACTGAAGGCCGGAGACAGTATTAAGGAGCTCTACTTTTTTAACGACCAGAAGCCCGGGATCTGGCTGGTCAAGGTGGACAGCGCCAACCCCTCCAAGGTGATCCCCAACGCCAAGTTCCGCATTGAGGCGGTGGACGGCAGCTTTGGCCCGGCGGAATTTGTTACCGACCAAAACGGCGAAATCGACCTGTCTGAACTGCCCACCGGAGCTTATGTGGTGACGGAACTGGACTGCCCCGGCTACATCATTGATGAGGCCCAGCGCATCATCCAACTGGAGGCCAACCAGACAGCCCGGTTTGTGTTCACCAACTCCGTCCAGCCCTCCCTGCACCTCATCAAGCTGAGTGCGGACGGTTCCCGGCTGGCTGGGGTGACTTTCCGCATCGCCAAAATCGAGGACGGCAGCCGGTATCTGGACCGTACCACTGATGAAAATGGAGAGATCCTGATCTCCGGCCTGGAGCCGGGGGTGTATTCGGTCAAGGAGCTGGACACCACCTCAGACCACATCAGCGACCCGGTGGAACGCCATGTGGAGCTGTTCCCCGGCAAGACCTCCACGATCATCCTAGAGAACGACATCCGCCCCAACCTGACGGTGGTGAAGCGGGATGCCGACACCGGGGAGCCCGTGCCGGATACCGTATTCCTGGTGGAAGCGGCGGACGGCCACAGCGTGGATGAAATCAAGACCGGGGCAGACGGAACGGCCACCCTGGAAAATCTGCTGCCCGGGGTGTATCAAATTTCAGAAAAATCGGTTCCCTCCCCTTATCTCATGGATGCGGAGCCCCAGTTGGTCACCCTCTATCCCAACCGGAACCACACCGTCTATTTCGAGAACCACAAAAAGCCCACCCTTACCATCCAGAAGGTAGACAGCATCACCGGCAGCCCCATCCGGGGGGCCAAATTCCAGCTCTGGTACGGCAGCAATGGCACCGACACCGGCGAGCTCAACAACCTGGGGATCTACTTCACTGACGCCAGCGGCCAGATCGTGTTGGAGGGCCTGCGGGACGGCTGGTACCGGGTGACGGAGCTGGAACCCGCCCCCGGCTTCACCATCAAGGAGCCTGCCACCCAGGAGGTCTATATTGAGGGCGGCGGAAACAAGTCTCTGACATTTGAGAACGTCCCCCTCAACGCCATCGTGGTACACAAGACGGACAGCGTCACTGGCGAGGCCCTGGGCGGGGCCACCTTCCAGCTCCGCTACCTGGGAGGCGCCTCCGGTACCGGCGGCACCGTGATCGGACAGAAGGTGACCGGCTCCAACGGCATGGCCATCTGGACGGGCCTGAAGCCAGGATCGTACATCGTGGAGGAGGTGGATCCGGCGGACGGGTACAGCATCATCCAGTCCTCCGAGACCGTCTACCTGGCAGACAACGGGGAGCAGAGTGTCATCACTGTCCGCTTTGAAAACATGCCGGACGGGAACCTCCTGATCCGCAAGGTGTGCTCGGCCAACCCCAGCGTGACCCTGCCTGACGCAGAGTTCAAGGTCACCTATGCGGACGGCACCCTCATTGGGGACTCCAACGGCATCTACCGGACGGACGAAAATGGTGAGATCCTGATCTCCGGCCTCCAGCCCGGAAAGAGCGTGGTGGTGACGGAAACCCAGGCCCCTCCGGGCTACCTCATCGATACCCAGGCCCAGACCGTGCAGATCAAAGAGGGCCGGACGGTCAGCCTCACTTTTAAGAATCAGCCGAAGGGTGAGCTGATCATCCAGAAACGGGACAGCGCCACGGGCCAGCCTCTCGCCGGGGCCCAGTTCCGAGTGACGACGGCCGCCGGCTGCGAGGTGGGACTGGACGGGGTAATTGGCGATTCCACCCTCACCCAGAACGGTATTTTCACCACCGACAGCAGCGGTGAGATCCGCATCACCAACCTGGCCCCCGGCGCATACGTGCTCACGGAGATCAAGGCGCCCCATGGGTACGTCATGGACGCCCCCTCCACCAATGTAGTCATCGGGGAGGGTGTAGATACCCAAACGGTGGTCATCACCAACACCCCCAAGGGCGGCCTTGTCATCAACAAGCTGGATTCCGTCACCCATGAGCCCCTGGAGGGGGTAGAGTTTACCATCACCGAGGCGGACGGCACGGTGGTGGACGACAACGGCGGCATGACCTCCAGCATGGGCCTCTACCGCACTGACGAAAACGGCCAGATCATCATTGACGGTTTGGTGGGGACATTCATCATCACGGAAACCAAGACCATCGAGGGCTACACCATCCATGAGGAGACCCGTACCCAAACGGTGGTCATCAACCCCAACGACACCCAGACCATCACGGTGTATAACGACCCTGTGGGCGGCTTGGAGCTGATCAAGGTCAACGCGGATGACACCAAGGAGCGGATTCCCAACACTACATTTGAAATCCGCCGTATGGACGACGCCCTGGTGGGTACCGTGACAACAGACCGAAACGGCCGGGTGTTCCTGTCCCTGGAGAATGGATCGTACTATGCCGTGGAAACCGAGAGCGCGGAAGGCTTCCACATGGACGATACGCCCCACTATTTCGAGGTGGAGAACGGGGAGACAACCACCCTCCAGGTGGAGAATACGCCGGTCAGCGCCATCCTCATCCACAAGACGGACAGCGCCACCGGCGAGGGCATCTATGGGGTGCCGTTTATCCTCTATGACAGCACCAACACCCCCGTTGGCCAGTACACTTCGGATAACGAGGGGTATGTACTGATCGAGGGTCTGGAGGCCGGGCGGTATTATCTCAGAGAGTTAGAGAATGAGGGCTATGTTCCTGACACGGAGAAAAAGACCGTCTATGTGGAGTCTGGGGAGACCACCGAGGTGGAGTGGGAGAACACCCCCATCACTGGACAGATCCAGATAACAAAGACCTCCGCGGACTACAACAGTGTCAACGGCTGGCCCGCCGGCACCCCCATCCCCGGCACAGAGTTTGAGATCTACAACGCCCGGACCGGCAACTTGGTCGATACGGTTGAGACGGACAAGAACGGCGTTGCATCCTCCCGGCCTCTCCCCCTGGGCCGCTACAAAATCGTGGAATCCAAGGCCGCAGACTTTTACGGCCTGGACAAGACCCCCATCGAGGTGGAGATTGAGTTTGAAGGGCAGATCGTAAAGGCAGCCATGACCAACAAGGGCCTCTACACCAATGTAAGCATCCAAAAAACCGGCTATGTGGAGGTCATGCCCGGCCAACAGATCCGCTACGATTTCGGAGGCATCGGCAACAACTCCACCACCAGCCTTACATCGTTCTATTGGCGAGACACTCTGCCCGGCCAGGCGGTGCGGCTGGACAAGATTGTCACTGGCACCTACAACGTGCCGGGCAATTATAAGGTGGTCTACAAGACCAACCTGAGTGGCGGCACTTGGCGCACCTTGGCGGACAACCTGAGCACCCAGCAGAACTATGTATTGGACGCCTCCAGGGCCGCCCTGGGCCTGGCCTCCAACGAGTACGTCACCGAATTCATGGTGTCCTTCGGCGTGGTGCCCGCCAACTTCCGGCAGGTGGAGGCGCCCCAGGTCTATGCCACCGTCTACGCCTGGCTTACCGGTGGCAGCCAATTCGTCAACCAGGCGGATGTGGGCGGCGTGTACAACGGCCAGTGGATTATGGCCACCTCCCGGTGGGTGACCAAGGTCTACAAGCCCGCCGAGCCCCTGCCCCGCACCGGCTATTGATTCCAGCAAACTATCGTTAGAAGGGCCGCCCCAGTCGGGCGACCCTCCAATTTTATGGAGGTGTCAGAATGAGTATCAGAAAAAAGGGCATCCGGGTGCTGCTCCTGGCCCTGACGGTGGCCGCCCTGTGCATGGTCCCGGCCTTCGCCTCCTCCGCCGGCAATGTGGCGGACGCCGTGGAGCAGACCTGGACGGATGCCGCCGGCCAGATTAAGACCGTGGTGGATACTGTGGTGTTCCCCGCCCTCACCATGGTGCTGGGGATTGCATTCTTTGTCAAGGTGGCACTGTGCTTCTTCGACTATCGCAAGCACGGCCAGTTTGAGTGGACGGGGGCGGCCATCCTGTTCGTCTGCCTGATCTTCGTGCTGCTGGCCCCCAATTACATCTGGAATATCGTAGGCATCTGAGGCGGTGAAGGCGAGTGTTTATTTGGGACTTTGTGGCCAATCCGGTGATGGAGTCCATCCTGGACTGGTTTTACAGCCAGATGGTGGGCTTCCTGGGCGCCTTCTTCGCCCAGATGGGAAACATGGGGGTGGAGCTGTTTGACCTCTCCTGGGTGCGGTCAGTGGTGCGCTTCTTCTCCCAACTGGGCTGGGCCCTCTTTGCCGTCAGCGTGGTGGTATCTGCCTTTGAGTGCGGCATTGAGTACGCATCTGGCCGGGGCAATCTCCAGCAGCCCGCCCTCAACGCCCTCAAGGGCTTCTTTGCCGTCAGCCTGTTCACCACTGTGCCCGTTCGGCTGTACGCCCTCTCCGTCTCCCTCCAGGGTACCTTCGCCATGGAAATCACAGGGGCGGGAAAGAGCATCGGGGAGCTGGGCAATGAAATCCTCACAGGCCTTGAGGGGGCTGGCCTGACGGATATCGCGGCCCAGGCCAAATGGGGCCTGGGTACCAACCCCATCATGCTCCTCTTCGCCATGATCTTCATGGCCTATGCGGTAATCAAGGTGTTCTTCTCAAACTTGAAACGGGGCGGCATCCTGCTCATCCAGATCGCGGTGGGCTCCCTGTACATGTTCTCCATCCCCCGGGGCTATACGGACGGCTTCACCCAGTGGTGCAAGCAGGTCATTGGCCTGTGTCTCAGCGCCTTCCTCCAGGCCACCATTCTGGTGGCGGGGCTTATGGTGTTCAGCGACAAAGCCCTCCTGGGGCTTGGCCTCATGCTGGCCGCCGGAGAGGTGCCCCGCATCGCCGGGGCCTTCGGCCTGGACACCACCACCAGAGCCAATATCATGAGCGCCGTCTACACCGCCCAGGCTGCCGTCAATACCACCCGCACCATTGTCCAGGCGGTAAAATGACCCTTACCCTCGGAAGCTTGTTTGACGGCATCGGCGGCTTTCCGCTGGCCGCCATACGGCAGGGGATCACCCCACTGTGGGCCAGCGAGATTGAGCCCTTCCCCATTCAAGTCACGAAACATCATTTCCCGGAGACGCTCCATATGGGGGATATCACCAGGCTGGACGGGGCGAAGCTGCCGCCGGTGGACATTATCTGCGGCGGCTCACCCTGTCAGGACTTATCCGTGGCATCCTGTACCCGCGCCGGACTGGCCGGCGCACGGTCCGGGCTGTTCCTGGAGCAGATCCGGGTGACAAAGGAGATGCGGGATGCGGATATACGACGAGGGCGGACAGGCAAGTCTGTTCGCCCCAGATGGTTCTGCTGGGAGAATGTCCCCGGCGTGTTCAGCAGCGGCTTCCCTAAAGGGGAGGACTTCCGGTTCGTCCTGGAACAGATCGCCGGAATTGCAGACAATTCCATACCTTTCACTCGACCTCACCCCTGGGGCTGGCAACCTGCTGGGAAATTACGAGTGGGAGCTGCATTCTCCCTGGCGTGGAAGGTCTTCGACGCTCAATACTGGCCCGGCACCCCCCAGCGGAGACGCAGGGTGTTCCTTGTCGCTGATTTTGCAGGACAATCCGCCCCGAAAATACTATTTGACCAGGAGAGCCTGCCTGGGCATTCTGCGCAGGGCGAAGGAGCGGGGCAAGCCTCTCCCGCCCCAGCTCCATGCGGCCCTCCTGGTGCAGGCGGGGCTGGCCGCCTGGGATGAGTGCGGCCTGGCGGATACCCGGGATATTACAGCCGGGTTTTCCGCCGGGGCGGGGGCCAGCGCGGGCAGTATTGGATACTCGGAGCGTGCGGCGCCCACCCTGAAGGCCGGCCAGAGCGGCAACCGCATGCCCTCCGTGCTCTGCCTCAACGACCAGGGCGGCAGCGTCATGGACTGCACTGAAGATAAGACCGGAACCCTGCGGGCACAACAGCACGGGCATCAGCCCCTGGTTTTTGAGAACCACGGCATTGACAGCCGATACACTGGGCCGCATCCGATCGTGCCCACACTATCCGCCAGGGCTGGTACCGGAGGCAACAACCTGCCTCTGGCCCTCCAGCCGGAGCCGACTATGTGTATCTGCGGCAATGCCATTGACCGGCAGCCCCGCAATGGCGGCAACGGCATTGGCATCCAAAATGATGTGGCCTATACCCTGACCAGTGCGGACCGGCACGCCATTTTTCGCCGCCAGCGGGTGGACAAATTCAGAGAGGACGATACCGCCTCCACCCAGAGTGCCCGTCAGGGGAAGGATGCCACCGATCTGATCTGCCAGCCAAGCCGTGATACACTGGCGGTTTTCCTGATCCGGCGTCTCACTCCACTGGAGTGTGAGCGGCTTCAGGGGTTCCCGGATGGGTGGACAGACCTGCCCGGCGCCTCGGACTCCGCCCGGTACAAGGCCTTGGGTAATAGTGTCCCAGTGCCATGCGTGGAGTATATCATGGCGGGCATCGCCCGGGCGGCGGAGGGGGGCTGACATTGTTGCTTATGCTTGCTTTCCGGCAAAATCTTTGTTGCTGTTGGTGATGGCTATTTACCGCCGGGATCGATATACTTGCGTTACCAAACAGAAGGGGGGCCAATCCATGGAAGAAAATGTGAAGAACCTCTGTGCACCCATCCCCGCCGGGCTTCACGCCCGGGTGCGGGAGGAGCAGGAGGTATCCGGAAAAACACTGGGCCAGTATATGGCCTGGTTGATCCAAACATTTTACGACAATCAGAAGGAGGAAACTACGATGAGCGGAGACAAGAGAACGGTGGCATTCCAGGTGCCCGGCGAGCTGTTCGAGCGATTTAAGGACTACCTGCAGGAGAAGGGCATCAAGCAGAACGCCTTCTTCCTGGACTGCATCCACAGGGCCCTGGCGGAGGCCCAGGAGGAATGTAAGGCTGCAGGGGATACCGCCAACGAGGGGCACGTGGAGCAGGAGGGCCGCCTCCCGGAGGAAGCCGTTGCAGAGACCGAGGGGGAAACAGATGGATGTGACGAGGATACGGAAGAAAGCAGTACAGAAGGATAAACTGCAGGAAGGGATCCGGCCGGACAGGCTGGGTCCCTTCCTGTTTTGGAGGTGTTTTCGTGTTCATCTACCCAGACAACCTGAAGGCCAAGGCCACCCTGTGGCTGTGGCAGCTGCGGGACGTGGCCATTATCGGGGTGGCCTTTCTGCTCTCTGTATTGGCGCTGGCCCAGACGGGGACCATGCTGCCCCTGGTGGGTACCGTGCTGTACGCCTTCCTCGCCATCCAGGTGGAGGGCTCCAGCGTCCTGGACTTCCTGCGGCGGGCGGCCTGCTTCCTGTTCCTGCAGCAGCAATACTATGAATGGGGGCAGAACAATGAATAGAAAGGAACAGCAGTTCCTGCGTCAGCGGCAGACTACCCGGCAGCTCATGGGTGTCACCCGCCTGACGGAGCACGGCGCGGTGTGCGGCAGGGACGAACTGCTCTTCTACCTGCTCCGGCCGGACAACCTGTCCATCCTGTCCCCGAAGGGTATCCGGGGCCGGGTGCGGGCCCTCACCGGGCTTCTCCAGGGGATGGCATCCCTGGAGCTGCTGGCCCTGGACTCCAGGGAGTCATTTCTGAAAAACAAGCAGTATTACCAGAGAAGGCTGGAGGAGGAACCGTCTCCCGCCCTGCGGGAGCTGCTCCGGCAGGATATGGAGCACTTGGACGCACGCCAGTCCTCCACCGCCGCCTCCCGGGAGTTCGTCCTGGTCTGCCGGCTGGACAGCAAGGCCGCAGAGGATCGGGAGCTGCCCCGGCGATTGGAGAAGCAGATCCAGGATCACGGCTTTCACGTTTGCCTGGCCGGGGAACAGGACGTGAAGCGCATCCTGGCGGTGTACTACCAGCAGGACGTGGTCACCGAGCACTTTGAGCAAGTGGATGGAGAGAGGTGGGTGACCGATCATGGCTAAAGCACAGAAAAAGCGGAAAAAGCCGGTGGAAAAACCGGTGGAGACGCACCAGCCCAAGGACTTCCTGGACCTGATCGCCCCAGCAGCCGTGAAGTTCAACACGGACCACTACATCTGCGGCGGGACCTACCGCTGCACCCTGGCCCTGCGGAGCTACCCCGCCAGCACCGAGGAGCTGGCTCTGCTCCGCCGCCTGGGGGAAAAGAGCGGCGTGACCCTGCACATCTATAACCGGAAGGTGTCCGTGGCGGAGGAGGACAAGATTATCCACAACGCGGAGAACAAGAACAAGCTGGACCGGGGCAGCACCAGCAGCATGAAGCAGGCGGTCACTGCGGAAGCCAACCTCCAGGATGTGGCGGCGCTCATCGCCTCCATGCGCAAGAACAGCGAGCCCCTCATCCACTGCGCTGTGTTCATTGAGCTCTCCGCCAGAGACCCGGACAGTCTGCGCGCCCTGCGGGATGAGGTGACGTCGGAGCTGATCCGGAGCAAGCTGGGCGCAGACCGGCTCCTCCTGCGCCAGCGGGAGGGATTCCTCTCCTCCAATCCGGCGGGCCGCAACACCTTCGGCTCCCAGTTTGAGCGGGTGCTGCCGGCCAAATCCGTTGCCAATCTGTACCCGTTCAACTACTCCGGCAAGACGGACCCCAACGGCTTCTACATTGGCCGGGACCGGTACGGCTCCAACATCATCGTGGATCTGGACCGCCGCACCGATGACAAGACCACAGCCAACGTCCTCATCCTGGGCAACAGCGGCCAGGGCAAGAGCTACCTGCTCAAGCTCCTGCTGTGCAACATTCTGGAAAGCGGCAAGTCCGCCATCTGCCTGGACACGGAGCATGAGCTTGTGGACCTCTGCTCCAACCTGGGCGGGTGCTTCATCGACCTGATGAGCGGACAGTACCGGATCAATCCCTTAGAACCGAAGCTGTGGGATGACGGCAGCGAGGGGGATGACCCGGATGCTCCCGCCGCGTTCCGCCAGAAGACCCGGCTCAGCCAGCATATCTCGTTCCTCAAGGATTTTTTTCGGGCCTATAAGGAGTTCTCAGACCGGCATATTGATACCATTGAGCTGATGCTGGGGCGGCTGTACGCCAAATGGGGCATGGACGACGATACCGACTTCCAGCCCCTGTCTCCCAGGGATTATCCAGTCCTCTCCGACCTCTATGACGTGATCGAGGAGGCGTACCGAAACTATGACAGCGAGGAGTATCCCCTCTACCCAAGGGAACTGCTGCAGGAGGTCCTGCTGGGTCTCCACTCCATGTGCCGGGGCGCGGAGAGCAAGTTCTTCAACGGCCACACCAACATCACCACCTCCCGCTTTCTGGTCTTCGGCGTCAAGGGGCTCCTCCAGGCCAGCCGGAATGTGAAAAACGCCCTGCTGTTCAATGTGCTGTCCTATCTCAGCGACAAGCTGCTTACCAAGGGCAATACCGCGGCGGGGCTGGACGAGCTTTATATCTGGCTGAGCAACCTGACCGCCATCGAATACATCCGCAACAGCCTTAAGCGGGTACGGAAGAAAGAGTCCTCCATGATCCTGGCCAGCCAGAATCTGGAGGACTTTGACGTGGATGGGGTCCGGGAGCTGACCCGGCCGCTCTTCGCCATCCCCACCCACCAGTTCCTGTTCAACGCCGGCAGTGTGGACAAGAAGTTCTATATGGACAACCTCCAGCTGGAGCCTGCTGAGTTCGAGCTCATCCGCTATCCCCAGCGGGGCGTCTGCCTCTACCGCTGCGGCAACGAGCGGTATCTGCTGGAGGTCCACGCGCCGCCCTATAAGGAAAAGCTGTTCGGGACAGCTGGCGGACGATAAAGCCGGCATCTGTTGGAAGGTCAATGGCAGTCCCCTATGTGTAAAGAAATGGACGGCGCATTCGTGCCGTCCATCTCCACAGGATATGAAATTACATTTCAAGCCCCAGCTTCTCCGCGATCTCTTCCGCGGATAGGCCGGCGGCCTTTGCTTTCTCCATGACAGTTCTCATGGTGACCGGGTGGAGGAGCTTCTGCTTCTGGGCTTCCAGAGTCTTGATCTCCTCCTGCTTTTTGGAGATCTTCGCATCGATCAGCGCGATACGTTCTTCGGTGCTGCGAGCGGCCATTCAGGGCACATCCTTTCTGTTTGATGTGATTATCATAAAATACAAGCTGAACCCTGTCAACCGAATTTTGTCATATCGCCGCCTTTTCCGTCTTGATTTTGTAGCCACACGGCGATATGGGATGAACATACAAAACCAAGGAGGAAACGAAAATGGAACCAATTGAACTATCCCGCTGGGAACCGTCCCCGGAAGATCCCCGGCGGAAGCAGTACGCCGGACAGCGTACCGCGCAGGAGGTCTTTGAGGAGCTGAGGCACCGTCTGGAGGGGATGGGGTACCTGCCGGACGAGTATTTTCTCATGAACCGTGACTGGGAGAATGGCCGGGAGATCCCGCGGGGCGCGGATATCTTCTGCACCACTGACTACGGTGGCAGTGAAGGAATCTATTTGGATGTATCTCTGCAATGGTATGAAAATGATCGAACAGTCACAAGGAACTTTATCACAGGCAAAACGCTGGGCGAAACCGGCGCGGACCTGGACCGGATGTTCCTCATCTCCTCCGCCATCACCAAGGCATTCCATGGAGATCGAGGAACCTATGCCCGGTACCTTAGCTGCGGGGAACAGCCGGAGCCGGAGGCCATGATCGTCCATCTGGATCCCGCAGAGCAGCGTACCATCATCCAGGCGTTGGTAGAACAGCGGGAGCGGCAGGAGCAGGCCATGTCTCAGACGGAGCAGCTTCTGAGGCGGATGACCGGGAGCATCACCGCCTATATGGAGGAGGTGGGACAGCGGCCTCTGCGCATGAGCGACTATGATAAAACAGTGCTGGCGATCCAGGATGGTGAGTTAACAGAGTTCTGGGCACGCTATCCCAAAGCACTGGATCAAGCGGACAGCCTGCTGGTGGAGACTGCGGGCCGACCGGGAGCGGTAGGCAGAAGGATGACTCTGAGTATACTGTCTGCCGCAACGAAAATCTCTCCCTCTGCCTACCTGACCGCCTGCAAGCGGGCGGTGGATACCGGAGATGGGCAGCGGGTGCAGTCTCTCATAGAGCAGGCGGAAAGCTGTCTCTCAGAGCCGCTTCCCGCTCTCACCGGTGTGGCCATCCTGCATGCCTATACGAATGGCCATCGAAACATGGCCAAAGATCTGATCGCCCAATGTACGTCCGAGCAGATTGCCGCCGCGCCCCCAAACCTCCTCCGTCTGGTTGCGGAGCGGCTGGACTTCCAGACCGCAATGGAGCTGGTGGACAAGGGCGTCCAGCCGGGGGATTATGCGGCAGACGTTCTGCACACCCTCACGGGCCAGCATCAGGAATGGATGGCGGAGAAGCTGCTGGAGCACGGGATGCCGGTGGCGGCGGACAACTACGCCGCTCTGTATGTCTGCGTCAATAACCAGGCGGCCGGCGTTGCAAAGCTCCTGCTGGATCGGGGGATGGATCTGGAGCAGTACCAGACATGGGCGGAGAAGCAGAGAAAAAACGAGGGATATGAGGAGACAATGGCGGAGCTGACCGAATACTGGTCGGAGCTGCAAAGCGGGCCTGAGCAGGACAGCCCCTCCATGGACGGCATGAGCTTATGAGCGCCACAGCCGCGGCGTTGGTCAAGGCGGCCATCCTCGCCCTGACTGATGAAAACACCAGAAAGAAAATCGGTTGGGTGCTGGCGGCGATTCTCTCTCCAGTGATCCTGCTGATTGCCTTTTTGTGCGCTCTGGGTTCGGGTACCGCCAGCCACAACCTCTCCGTTGTGGAGCTGTGCTTTTACGGCGGCAAGGTCCCGTCTGAGACCCCTGATGAGTACCGGGCCTACATTGAGGAGATGCGCGCGGGCTTCAATCTCTTGGATGGATCCATTGAAAATATCAATGAATTGACAGAAGGAGAAGACGGCCTTGACGAGATCCGCGTCAAGGCCCTTTTTTATGCTCTGTACTTCGGCACAGACAGCCCCAGCCAACAGGACTGCCAGAAGTTTGTGAGCTGCTTTGTCACCTACGAGGAGCGGACCCGGACCGTCACCGTGGAACATGAGGACGGGACCATCACAGAGGAGGAAGAAACCTATACAGTGGCCGTGTCCATTGAGGATCTGGAGGTGATCTATCAGAATATCCGTTCCACCATGGGTGTGGAGGCCACAGAGGACCAGCGGAGCAACGCGGAGAGCATCTACAGCCTCATCCGCTACGGCTATACGGGGGGAAGCAGCTTCGAGGGGGCTGATGTGCCGTTCATCGGGGCGGACGGCTTCTGCTCCCCCATCGGGGAGAACTGGCGGAGCGTGGTCACCTCCGAGTTTGGTAACCGTATCGACCCTATCACCGGGCAGCGGCGGGGACACACCGGTATGGATCTGGCAGTCCCCACAGGCACACCCATCCGCGCCGCCCTGCCGGGGACGGTGACAGTGTCCACCTACAACCGGGGCGGATACGGTTATTACATCATGATCGATCATGGCGATGGGCTGTCCACACTCTACGGTCACTGCTCCCAGCTGCTGGCATCGGTGGGCAGGATAGTGAATGCTGGGGATGTGGTTGCCCTGTCCGGTTCCACCGGGCGCTCCACTGGCCCCCACCTCCACTTCGAGGTGCGCGTCAACGGCCAGCGGACAAACCCACGGGGCTATCTGCCATAAGGGCAGAGGAAAGGAAAACGCAATGAAAATCAAAGCCAATCTCTTAAACAAACCAGTAAACTTTCAGATGGACGACTGCCAGATCGAAAAGGTGGTGGAATTGCCGCGGGACCAATTTTCTGCGCTGGTCATCACACCGCTCACAAATCAGCCGTTCATCGCGGAGAACAAAAGATGGATGTTTGCGGACGACAGCGCCGTCCACTGCCTGCTGGTGCTGGGTCAGGGCAGCGGGGACGGCGTGCTGATCTATTCCGCCGGCTATGACTATCCCCGCCTTGCCGCCTACCTGCCGGGGATGCGGGATATCCTCAACGCCAGATTGGAGCGGGCGGCGGACTTCATCGTCCATCAGGGCACAGAGGCCACAGAGAACGGAAGCTGGAGCATCAGCTTCAAGGAGCTGGAAAAGCAGACCGAGATCACAGTCCGCAGAGGAAACGGTCTGGACGGGATGCTGCTGGAGGCGCTCACGCACCGCAGGGAGGTGACCTCGGCGGCGCTGACTGATACGGGGATCGACACAGCGTACCACCTGAACTTCTGCTCCAGAATTCCAGGCCAGAAGCCGTGCTACTTTACCAAACTTCCTGAGGAGCAAAAGACACAGCTTTTCTACGAGGCGGTAGAGACCCTCCTTGATTTTTTTGGCGATGAGAATCTCTATGGTGTACTTCACAACGGATTGCAAATGCCGAACGAGGAGATCCTGGCCCGTGGATATCTCACCACGGAAGCTATGCTGGCCGCGGGCACCGTCATGTCCCTGCCGGAAAACTCCGGTATCTCCCTTCGTGACGTTCTCCAATACGAGTTGACCGAAGACCTGTCTCTCGTCCATGCCCAGGGCGGAGAGCCAGTACCGCTTGAACAGGAAGAAGAACTGACCCGCACGGAGCGGAAGCGGTTCTCCGATGTGCTGGACGCCCACGTTCTGGAATCCCGCGCCGGGGAGCATGGTACGGAACTCGTGATTGGCGGTGTGAAGCCGGAACGGCTGGAGCGGTTCCGCTCTATCCTTGACGCCTATAAGCCGGAGGACCAGAGCATGGAGACTATTCAATAAAAGGGGGCGGCGGTTTTATGGACAGTTACTTTCAGGTCCGGGACGCGGAGCGCACGGCATGGTTTACCTCGCAAGAGGTGCGGAATATCGCGGATGTGGCCGCCATGGTCACGAAAGCCCTGGACGCCGCTGGTGGGGAGGGGGAAACCTCCGTCCAAGCACTTGCGGATCACGGTGGAATTTCCCTGCGGCCGATCTCCGCGGATCGTTTCAGCGCGCAGGTGCGGGACCTTTTCTGTGAGCCGCCCGGAAAGCTCCTGGCAGAGCTGGACCTCAAAGATGACACATTCTACTGCGCCAGCTGGGTTCCGCGGGAGGAACACTGCGTCGCGGTCTCCGGAATGATCAGCCGTCTCCTGGGTGTCTATGAACTGGCGATGGTAGAGCGGCTCGAAAAACATCTGGATCTGGACCGGTTCTGCAATGAGATATGGGACCACCTCCACGTGAGCTTTGTGGCCCCCCGGATGGAGCGCCAGTCTGAGCGGTGGGGCCCGCGGGACAGACCTGAGACCGGGCGCGGCGCCTTGTACAAACGAGCGGCGGATCTGGTGGCCACCTATGAGGAACTGCTCCTGGTACCGGATGAGGCGTGCGTCACCCACTATTTAGGGGACCTGGGGATACACATTTTTAAATATGACGCGGCACAGGAGCAGATCCAAAACGCCTATGAAAAGGCGCTGAGCGTCATGGAGATGGACGACGCCGAATTCCAGGCAGAGAAACAGTTCGTCTACCGGGGGGAGATCATCTCCGCCATGCGGGACCGTCTGCTGGTTGGGGAGCTGAAGCCTGGCGAGACCGTGCTGTTCGTCGGTACGGAGCCATACGGCGGCCCCGGTGATTTCGAGCTGCGGGGCGGCGTCGTGGAAGCAGTGAATCCGTCCGAACGGACCTGCTCGGTACGCGGCGAGTTCTTCACCATGCACGATGTGCCGCTCCACTATGTCCTGGGCCGGTATGACACCAGCGTGGAGGGAGAGCACTACGGCTTCCCCCATGTGCGGCCTCTGTTCGGGGAGAACCGTGACCTGGCCGGCCAGTATCTGCGGGAGGCCGAGGCAAGCTGGAACGTACAACAGGCGGAGACGCAGATAGACGCTCCACAAATGATGTAGGAGGAGGCGTCGGAAATGCAGAAGACCGAGATCACCCTCTCCTTTGACGGCGAGAAATTGGACGCCCTGGAATTTTATCTGAAGAAAGAGAACACCACTGTACAGAAGCGCATGAATGAGGCACTCACGGAACTATATGAACGGATTGTACCGGAGGCTGTGCGGGAGTTTCTGGACCGCAAGGCGCCGCCACCGGCCAGACCCAAACGTCCCGCCCGCCCCGGCGTGGAAAAGCCCCCGGAGAAGGCGCCCAGACCGGAAGGGCAAACTGCTTTGGAAAAGGATGGTGCTGCGGAATGAAAAGCAGAGAAATATGTGTGTGGCTGGATGAGCGGTGGTACGACGCCTTGAGCCGCCATCTGAAGGATGAGACTGTGGAGGATAAGCTCGGGGACTATTTGGACCAGCTCATCAACGAGCTGGTTCCCGAGCAGGAGTACAGCCGCATCAGTCAGGAACTCTGGCAGGAGGATCGGCAGGCCAGACAGGAGCTGGAGGCCGCGAGGAAGTTCGCCATCTTCCGCATCCGGGAGTCCGGGCAGGACCGCTGCCTCCAGGTAGAACGGCCTCTGGAGTTTCTGGACGCCGCCCGGCTCCTGCGATCCTACCTGCGGGGAGAGCGCGGGGCCTCCTCCTTTGAGCAGATGCTACATCAGGCGGAGGAGATCACTCCCGAGGCGTTTGAGGACATGGTGCTGGTGCGCATGGAGAATACAGGAAAGGTCACCGGCACCTTTGAGCTGGACTTTGATAAGCGGGAGTTTTCCGCTGTCAATGTGATGGATGGCTGGCAGACCTTTGCCATGGGGGACGTCTCTAAAGCGGTCTATCAGGCGGACCGCAAGGCGCACCTCGACAGTGACCAGCGATGGGTACGGTTCCTGGACGCGCTGGACGGCAGGCAGATCACCTCGGCGGGCCATCTCTCCGCGCGGGAGGTCCGGATGGCGGAGGAGATCTCCGAGGTGGACGGCCTCCTGAATTTTTACCTGGAAACGTCCTTTGACGTGGACGCGGTGTTCGGGACCCAGGTCTGCACTGCGGAGAATGACGACGGGCTGAACGTCTACGCCAACTATGATATGAACTCCGGTCAGGTATGTGATGAGCTGGAGATCGCGCTCCACCGGGGGGACGGCAGCGAAACAGCCCTCTCCTATCACCTCAACGCCGCGGAAAAGGAAGTCCTGCTGCGGAAGATGGAGGACTACTGTCAGGAACAGACGGGCATGGGCCTCGTGGAATACAGCACCCAGGTCATGGCGGAGGCGCCGGAGCCGCCCACCGGGCCGGCCATGTGACTTGGGCGTCTATGTCAAAGATGGGGGGCATTTCTCGTTGGGTTTGGTGAATGGCTTTTCCCGCGGGGATGTGGCATTGTGTGTTCAGCCGCCGAGGACTGCGGCAAAATAACAACACGGGAGGAAATCACATGAACACAGAATTGGCAAGGGACCTACAGTATCGGATCACCAAAGAGGCGCTGGCCATGCTGGTCATCCATGGCAGCGCGGCGGAGACAAAGGATTATGAGCGGGCCATCATCCTGATCGGCTCAGCATGGGGCCTCGACCCTCAAAACGCCGTGTCCCATCTGGAGCTGATCACGCGGGAAAAGGAAGCGGCGCGTGGGACCGCCGAACCGGAGGAGACCCGCCACGTCCTGCCGGAGAGCGAGCTGCCCATGAACGCCAGCGGCATGGAGACGCTGGACAACGTCTGCGGCCTGTTTGAAACCGCCATCCAGCTGGAGAGCCGGGACCACCGGGAGGCCCTCTTCCGGCTCGCCTCCAAACTGATGGAAACGCAGAATCTGCTGGACTGGATCGAGAAGACGCCGGAGGAACAGGAGCTGCCTGAACTTGCGGAGAGTTGAGGCCGCAGGCACAGCCGCTCCCTCTGCCCTGGCCGCCCCCCTTGACTGGTTATCGGGATGCCGATATAATCAGAGACAGGTGATGCATATGACGATCCAACAAATCCTGCGGGAAAAGGGCCTCTCCCGCTATCAGCTCTCCAAGCGCAGCGGGATCCCCTGGGCCACGCTGGCGGACATCTGCTCAGGCAAAACAGCGCTGACAAGGTGCAGCGCCGGAACGCTGGGCAAGCTCTCCGCCGCGCTGGACATCCCCATGGAGGAGCTCCTGACCATGACGGTGGAGCAAAGACTGGCCCCGGATGGGAAGCCCAAGGACCACTCCTATCTGGAAAAAGATCTGCCGGCCAGCCTGCAAAAAGCCCTGGACGAATACATCCAGGGAGAGAAAGACCATGTGTCCTACATGGACTGCCTATGGGGAGAGCTGTACGGAGCTATCAACTCCAACCAGTGGAGCAACGCCATCACGCTGGAGCAGGCGGACTACCTGAGAGCAAAATACCTGTAGAGGGGAGGAATGATCTGTGATCGATTTTACCAACTGCCCTGTCAACCGTTTTCGCGCCTATGGCGGCGCGAATGGGAACAAGATCAATATCTCCTATGAGGGCTCCAGCTACATGCTGAAGTTCCCTCCGCGCCCCAGCCGGAACAAAGAGATGAGCTACACCAACGGCTGTATCAGCGAATATGTGGCCTGTCACATTTTTGAGATGCTGGGCTTCCGGGTACAGGATACCCTGCTGGGCAATTACACGGACAGCCGAGGCAAGAGCAAGCTGGTGGTTGCCTGCCGTGATTTCACAGAGGGCGGAAAACGGCTGATTGAGTTCGCCCAACTGAAGAACACCTGCATCGACAGTGAGCAGAATGGCTACGGCAAGGAGCTGGACTCCATTCTGGAGGCTGTCAATGAGCAGACACTGTATCCCGCGGATGAGCTCCGCGCCTTCTTCTGGGATATGTTTATTGCGGATGCGTTTCTGGGCAACTTCGACCGGCACAACGGCAACTGGGGTCTGCTGGTAAACGAGGAGGAGCAGAGCGTGGAGATCGCGCCGATCTATGACTGCGGTTCCTGCCTCTATCCGCAGTTGGATCTGCCGCACATGGCGGAGGTGCTGAATTCGCAGGAAGAGATTGACCGGCGCATCTATGTGTTCCCAGCCTCTGCCGTTGAAGAACACGGTGTGAAGATTCCGTATTTTGATTTTATCTCCTCCCTGCGCTGCCCGGAGTGCAATGACGCGCTCAGGCGGGTCACCGCGCGAATTGATCTGGACAGGATTCAAAAGTTCCTGGATGGTGTCCCGGAGCTCCAGCCGATCCAGCGGGAGTTCTACCTCACCATGCTGACGGAGCGCAAGGAAAAGATACTGGACTACAGCCTGGACCTCCTTCTGCGGGAGGAACAGCAGCCGGGAGCTCCCGAGTTGACAATGTGACCAGCGGAGTATTCAGGGGATCGCATCTCATTGATGCGATCCCCTTTTTCCGTTCTGCCGACCACCACAAAGCCGCGCGGCACCATCCCGATGCGGGAGCGGACTGAGGCGAAAAGCGAAAACCACAAAGTGATGTGCCAAGATAATTTGAGCAGGGGGCGGCTGAACACAGCCGCCCCCTGCTTATTGGAAACTGTTGATCATGACCGAAACCACAGCGAAAAGTTCGGTGGGTTTGCTGAATAGCTTTTCCGGCCGCAAAGGAGCATCGTGTTTGACAGCAGCACACACCACCAAACACGGAATGGAAAGGAAGAAAATATGAATATGAATACGAAAACGATCACCCCCATCCATGTGTGCGACCTCATCGCCCACGAAACCGTCTCGCTCCTCTCGGTTCTCGATGAGGACGCGGTCCCACCGGCCCAGTGGATGCGCGACGGCCTCGCGCTGTATGCCGCCGCCCATCAGTTGGAGGAGGAGACCGCGCGCCATCTGAACTGGATCGATGACGAGATCCAGCGTATCAGGCAGACAGCCGCTGGGCAGGAGCTCATCCTGCTGATTGGGGATGAACAGCTTGTCCGCACAGCCGGACTCCCCATGCAGATCGAAGCGGTGCGGGAACTGCTCCACACCACCGCGCAGCTGGAGTCTGTGGAGAGCCGCACCGCCCTGCTGGAGCTGGCCAGGACCGTCACAGATCTGTGCGGCATGGAGGATGCCCTGACGGCCAACGGCGACGAGGCGGTCCACAGGATGGAGCAGGTATGGGAGCTCTTCCGGGGAGCGGTGTCGGCGGAACACGCGGAGCGCCGCCAAGCTCTGCTGGAGGAGGCGGACATCCAGATGGATGAGCTGTGCGGATGCCTGGACCCGGAGGCAGAGGTGGAGGACGGCAAGCAGCTTCTGACCTGGGAGGAACTGCGCTCTGAGCTGGAGGCTGTGGCCGGAGCACTGGAGGCGTCAGAGCAGGACGCTGTCCCCCGCTGATCTCACACTCACGGAGGCCGGAGCGGAGGCTCCGGCCTTTCTCATTCGCGCGGAGAACAGGAATACCAGCGCCGTGCGCTCTGTACGGCTCCGTGTGCCGCTTCAACGGGCGGGGTGGCCCCCTGCCACACATGCGAAGGAAGAGCCAGCGTTGAGGCTGTGTGCCGCAAGCGCGCAACGGCTGGAGGCCCAAATGGGCGGGTGGACCGAGGGGACGAAAAGTGTGCGGGATAAAAGGGTGTAATCACCCTGTTCCACACCGTCCCGCAACGCGGGCCGGGGATGCGGTTTTGAAAGGATTTCAACCGCTTTTCCGTATCTTTTTGGAGGGAGCGATGCTATCACTTTTATGGCAGTGTTATCAAATCTGATATCAGCCGGGTGGGAAATGCCGCAGTCCCAGCGGTTTCCACGGTTTCAAATGTGTTATCACGGCCAATTTTACGAAATGGAGGCTTCTTTTGAATGCCAGATGAAAAAATAAAATTCCTGATGCGGATCGATCCGGCCACAGACCGGAAGATCAAGGCGGCCATGCCGCTGGCCAACTGCCGGAGTCAGAACGAGTTCGTAGAAAAGGCGCTGCAGTTCTACTGTGACTATGTGGCCTCCCAGGATTGCTTCTCCGTTCTGCCCCCCATGCTCATCGCGGCACTCCGTGCGACCGTGCAGGGCAGTGAGAACCACATCTGCCGGTTGCTGTTCAAGCTGGCGGTAGAGATGGATATGATGATGAACGTCCTGGCCGCGGCCATGGAGATCCCGGAGGAACAGCTGAGAGAACTGCGGGGGCGCTGTATCCAGGAGGTGAAGAAGACCCACGGCATGATCTCTCTGGATGACGCCGTGGAGTATCAGAACGGCGGGGACTGAAATGGCCTGGACTGTGACCCATGAGGATCTCTTCAAAAAGATCAACCGGGAGATGGATGCCTACGCTCAGAGCATGTGGAGACGATCTGGCAACGAGGTCTATGACCGGGCGAATGAGATCGCCGCCATGCATCTGTGCTATAACCAGTTGGTGGGTAACCTCAGCTCGTATTCCGCGGAGGAGCTGGAGCCGCTTCTGCGGGAGAAAAAGCCGCTGGAAGCGGTGTGCCGGCGCTGGATGAGTGAGCTGAAGTATGACCCCAGAGAGTCGTTCGACAGAGCAATCCGCAGCTATGGGAACCCCGAGGAGTCCGAGATGTCGATAGGAATGAGCGGACCCACCATGGGCTGAGAGGAAGAAGGTGACGCTCCATGCCCCGCGTCATATTCAAGTGCCCCTACCTCAAGGGCGGCTCGGAGCGCGCCGCCTCCCATCTGCACAACTACGTCCGCTACATGGCCACCCGAGAGGGCGCCCAGCACATGGCGATAGGGCATGAACAGCTCCCTGCCACGGAGGAACAGCGGAAGATGGTGGCGCAGCTCCTCCGGGAGTTCCCGCTGAGCCGCGGTCTGTTCGAGTACGAGGACTACCAGACCGCTCCTACCCGCGGCAACGCCTCTGAGTTCATCACCCGCGCTCTGGAGGACAACTACGACCAGATCGCCAAGCGGGACAACTACGTCAGTTACATCGCCAGCCGCCCCCGCGCACAGCGCGCTGGAGCGCATGCCCTGTTCACCGGGTCGGATGCTCCGCTGGTGCTGTCCCAAATTGCGGCCGAGGTGGCCCATCACCCCGGCAACGTGTGGCTCCCCATTATCTCCTTGCGCCGGGAGGACGCGGCGAGACTGGGCTACGATGACGCGGGACAATGGAAGAACCTCATTGCCGGCTATGCCATGGAGATGGCCGAGGCTATGAAAATACCATGGGAGCAGTTCAGGTGGTACGCGGCGTTTCACGACCAGGGCCATCACCCTCACATCCACATGGTCTGTTACAGCGCGGACGGCAGGTCCGGGTATCTCACCAGAGAAGGGATCGCCCGGATCAAATCTGATCTGGCCAAGCGGATCTTCCATCAGGAACTCCACGAACTCTATGAGCGGCAGACTCAGCGGCGGGATGAGCTCACCCAGGAGGCCGGAGTGGTCATGGCTGAACTGGTTCAGCAGATGCGGGAGGGCACGCTGGATAATCCGAGGATCGAACAGTTCATGGAGCATCTGGCCGGAAAGCTGAAGAACCTATCCGGCAAAAAACAGTACGGCTACCTGAGAGCGCCACTGAAAGCAGTGGTAGATGAGATCGTGGATGAGTTGGCAAGGGACGAGCGAGTGGCGCGGGCATACGAACTGTGGTATGAACTCCGGGAGGAAGTGCTCAGGACCTACAGGGAAGACCTCCCTCCCCGGCTGCTCCTCTCCCGTCAGAAAGAGTTCAAGCGGATCCGGAACATGGTGATCGAGGAGGCGCTGCGGCTGGGATATGAGTCCACTGTGTTTGATCCAACGGCGCCAGAGGAGGCGCCGCTTGAACGGGACATACCGGAAGCTGACGGAGAAGCACCCAAAGAGCCTGAGCTGTTTGTGGATATGGAACACATAGGGCCGGAAGGGACACGGAATCACAGAGGCAGGCCAAGCAACCCATACGCCCGGTATCAGTTGGCGAAAATCATACTCGCGGATCCTGCCGCGGAGCCAGAGCAGTTCAGGACCGCGCTGGAGTGGCTGACGGAGGCGGCGGACGCGGGGCATGTCCGTGCCCAGTATGAGCTGGGAAGGATATACCGGGATGGCCGGAGCGTGGAGAAAGACGCGCTGCTGGCGGCGGCATGGCTCACCAGGGCGGCGGAACAGGACAGCGACGCAGCCGCCTATGCGCTGGGTGTCCTGCTTCTGACTGGCGGCGAAGGGCTGGCGAAGGATGTCTCCGCAACTGTGAGTTGGCTGAGGCGCTCGGCGGAGGGCGGGAACCAGTATGCCCAGTACCGGCTGGGCAGGCTTCTGCTTCAGGGTGAGGAAGTCCCCAGAGAGATCGAAGAAGCGGTCCGTTGGCTGACCGTCTCCGCGGAGCAGGGAAACCAGTACGCACAGTACGCTCTCGGTAAACTCTATCTAATAGGAAAGGAAGTGCCGCGGGACCCGAAGGCTGCTGTTCGCTGGTTCACGCTCTCAGCGGCACAGGGGAATGAATACGCCCAATATGTTTTGGCCTACATGGACGAGGGGCCATCCATACTCTCCTGCGCCACCCGGCTCCTGCACCACCTGAGCGGGATATTTCAGGAACAGGCTTCAAGTGGCCCCATCAGGACAGTCACGTTCACGGACCGCAAGCTCAGACAGCGGATCCGGGAAAAGAAAATAGCCATGGGGCATAAGCCCGATGACCATGAGGATGCCGAAATCAGCATGAGGTGATGCCTCCTTATCCCAGCATTGAAAATCTTGGGAGGTGACCAACTATATGACCTATATCCATTTTACTGAGGAACAAAAATACCGTGCCAGCTGTGTGGACCTGGTGGAGTTCCTGCGGCGGCAGGGCGAGAAGCTCATCCGATCCGGGCCGGAGTACCGCATGGCCAGCGACCGCAGCGTCACCGTCCGGAGTAACGAATGGTACGACC
>OLGO01000948.1_pt1 | contig 22521 bp, 30 predicted proteins | sample 1605861 | NCBI WGS metagenome assembly OLGO01 (sample SAMN03283253) | human gut metagenome | biome: human-associated habitat; material: feces | host: Homo sapiens | place: USA | collected 2013
AGTCTACATCACCCTGCCAATATGAAATATCAATACCCTTTTCCATATCGCACCTCACATACTACTGTTCATCCTCGACTTCAACTCCAACTTCGACTCCGCTTTCAATATTGGCAGCATCCGTCATTCCTTCTCCGATTATGTAAGCAATCAGCGTTGCTCCGCCCATGATGATTGCCGTAACCTGCACAATCTCATTGTCACTTGCTCCCGCTGCCGTCATCATCGGGGTAACAAAGCCAACTACTGCTGCCCAAAATTTTCTACTCGTCAATTTCCTTGCCCAGTTAATGTTTTTCATAAATACTTACCTCCTGTATAATTTTTATTTTTACTGCTCTATGAGCCTCTGATTGTTGTCTGGTTGCGTTTTAATAGTTCCATTGAGGATTTGTTTGCCTAAACACAAAACAGCCGTAAAAACGGCATATTTGCTGTTACTTACGGCTTTGCATCAACTCTGTGATTTTTTCGGTTTCGTGCATAGGTATTACCTCCAACAATCTCATTGCCGGTTGTACTACTGTGTGGATGTGTCCATTCCCATCGACATCCTCATAATCCCCAAACGACTTCCAGAAGGCATCCGCCTCCATTTCAGACCATGCCTGCATCGGGTTCTTTTCTGTGCTGGTATAATACCGATGTGATTGTAGCAACTGCTCACGGAGCTTGTTTCTCTCCCTCTTCTTGTTTTCGGCTTCTATCTCTTCCAGCTTTTTCGTGTGCGCCCTCTGCTCTTCCTTCAGTTCGTTTATAGACTTTGTAAACTGCTGTTGTATTTCCACACTTTGTTGTCTCCACTTTGGATACTGTTCGATTTGGTCCAGGAGTTTTTGAAGTTTTTTATCTTTCTCCTTTTCTTTCTCGTATTGTGCAATGAAATATGTTCTCAGTTTACGGTAAACGCCATAGACAACACCCGCTGCAATTATCAGCTTGACAATATCGGCAACTGTCCAGTCACCGAACAGCTCTAAAAATGCGTCCATGTTTTTTTACCACCTTTTCATTATCATCTTCTAAAAATCTTCCGTTTGGTTCTGCCCTAATCCGCATATTACGTCCTCCTCTATTTTAATTTATCTAAAAGGGAGTCTACCTGCTCGACAGACTCCCTCAGACATTCGCTCATAGTGAAATTTTCATACTGATTGATTTCTTCTATCAGTTTTCGGATAACCTCATTCTGCTGTTCTATAATCGTATTCTGTAATTCCAAAATTTCCTGACTCGTCATAAATCTCCTCCGCTTCTTTGTCCGAATGTGTCAATACCAGATTGTCCAGAATCTTATTCACCAGCGCTTCACTGTCGCAATGTTCAAGCATACCAAGATAGCTTTGAAGCGTTGATGTGACATCCTGCATTGTCACTTCATATTTTGCATATTTGACTGCCATTCCCTTCAACGCTCTTTTTATCCGAAGACTTGTACTCTTCCGGATGATTACATGGTCCGGCCATATCCGATAACCTACAAATTCTATTCCCTGAGAAATTGGTCGTATGCAAGTTTTGCTGTTCAGTCTCAATTCCAGTTCTTCCAAAAGGAATACTTCAATCCGGTCCTTCCATTCTCTTAACTGTACCTTGTCATTGCAAAGAATAATCACATCATCCATGTAGCGAATATAGAAATGGATGCCTAATTCACGTTTGCAAAACTGATCCAGAACATCCAAGTACACATTCGCAAACAATTGTGAAAGAAGATTCCCGATTGGCATACCGACATCATAAAGGCGTTCTTCCAGCGGTACATCTCCGGGAGAACAACCTTCCGGCAGACCAAATGGTGTATGCTTGCAATCTATGATGGAATACAGAACTTTCAGCAGTCTTTCATCCTTTATCTTCTTGGCAAGTATCTTTTTCAGTATCCGGTGTGATACTCTGTAAAAATACTTGCTTATGTCCAGTTTCAGGTAAAACCATTGTTCGTCTTTCCAGCTTACTTGCTCAACCCAGTATTTGAGTCTCTGCATAGCACTCAGGCTTCCCCTTCCGGGAATGCAGCCGTATGAGTCTTCTATGTATCCTTTAACCAGCATTGGATTGATAACACGATAAATAGCCCACTGAACAATTCTATGTTTGAATGAAATTGACATTATCATCCGTTTCTTCGGTTCATAGATGTAAAAAATATAGTACCGTTCAATGTAGTATGTGCCATTCAGTACCTCTTCTCTTAATTCCTGAATCTTGGCCCATGTATCCAGGTTATAAGCCAGAACTTCTCTCTTATACCTTCGGCCACCAGAGGCGTCTTCTAAAGCTCCATACAGATTGTCTATGGAAAAGATGGTGTCAAAGACATTCTTTATTTTCATGCTTAAATCCTCTTTGTTACTCTATGTGTTGCGGCTTTCACCTAAGTTACTAGCAGCTTCCATAGTTGTTCCGGTTTTCTTTGTGTCCGCCGGAACAATGCTATCCACTCTCGAATAGCACCATTTTTCTCCTGCCTTTCAGCCCAGAGTGGAAATAGACTCCTTTATCCTCTCGCACTGTCGGTAAGTCCTTGAACTTGCCGCCTCTGGCATATGAGAGTAAAGCGGAGCGAAAGCCAACATTGCTGTTGGAGATGGACCGAGGGTTGTTCAGGTTCACGTTGAACACACCGGCATTAGAACCGTTGTTCCAGTTGCCCCCACAAAGCGGCAAACGCGATAGCCTATTCCCATCGTGCCAGCCCCTATCGGGACCGGCACTGATATGATTTCTTACTGCTTGATGTCTGCTGCTTTCCACTGCTTTTCGCAGTAGACGGAGTATCATCGTACAGCCATTTCTTGTAACCGCCTAACATACAGCCGATTTCTTTGGAACGCCGTGTCCATTCAGCATGAGATGTTGCACCTTTCAGATACTTCAAACGGTATGCAAGCGTTACATAATCCTGCAATGCTTTATTCTTCATATCCAGATTTTTATGAGGCGTTTTCTTGGAGTAAGCCAATTCCAACTCGTTTGCAAGTTCCAACATATCTTCCATGCAAGCTGCAATTCTGTCTCCGAGTAACTTTTGATGCGGTACGCTCCACCTTTCGATTAGTGGCATTGCGTACTCTATCATATCAATAATTTTCATGCGGATTCGCAAGTTTTCAGTCTTTTGTTCTCCGTTCACCGTCTCATTTATCTCTTGCCATTCCACTTCGTTCCTCCTTAAAAGCAAAAAGCTCTGCTACCGCAGAGCAAACAGTGATTCGGTTTTACAGTTCACAGAAAGCGGAGCGAAAGCCAACAAGGCTGTAGGAGATGGACCGTGGGTTGAGCAGGTACACGTGGAACACACCGGCATTAGAACCGCTGACCCAGTGGCCCCCACAAAGCGGCAAACGCTCGCCGGTAGTATTTACCCAATGATAATCGCCGCCATAGTCTCCGCCCGGTTCATCCGGATATAATAACAATGCCTTCGCAATCTCCGGAGCCGCTGATACAGAAGAATTAAGAGTCATATCCTTATACTGACAGCCATTTCCCTGATCCGTCTTGTAGGATACCGCACCGGAAGTAAGCTGAATCTTTCCTGATACCCAATCCCATTTCAAAGTATCTGCTGTTCCAGGCTCAACAAGAGTTCCATCCTTTTTGATAGCTTTCCACTCTGTTGACTTGTCTCCCATATTTGTTTCCGCCAGCATACTGTTCGCATACGGAATAATCTGGATTTCTCCATCTTTCACACGCATACCAGCGCACCATTCCCACACATTTCCGTTCAGATCGGCAATTCCATCCGGCATCCAGTTATGATACCATGTAGCCGGTCCAGAACCGGTAAGGCAGCGTGCTGGTTCGCCCGGATGTGATTCCGCTTCCTTGCTTTCCCACGCACAAGGAACGCCTTTTTCATGCTGGTATGTGTAGTCTTTTCCCCAGAAATTGTTTCCTCTTGGCATAGTTCCATTTTTTCTGCACCAGAGGGCAATCGCACTCCATAGAGAATACGGATTTAAACTCCAGCCTTTTCCTTTGTTGCGGCAGAATGTCAATGCCTGATCGAATGTAACATAAACCTTCGGATCACGCATAGGAAGCGAGTACGCTCTGTCATTCAGTACAATATTCTGAAACTTTGACACATACAGTACATCCTTCTCTACACCGCCCACTGAAAATGCTGGATGGATATTCTGACTTCCTCCACTCATGATTTCCGCAATTTTCATTTTCGGAAAAGGAACCATAACAGACGGCATTCCCATATCATCAAAAAGGACGGTATTCTTACCGCCCGTCATTGCTTCAACCGCTAACTTAAAATCATCAAAATTTGGCATCTCTTATACCTCCATATCCCATAATCTCAGTTCGCATTTGTTAATATCGAAAGGAACCGGTTCTTTATTTGTAACAGTCGGAGATTCCATGCTCTCCTCATTTTCCGGATCATAGTCTGGATTTACTGCGGTTGTCTCAATGTACTCTCTTGCCGGTACAATAAGCTGTGCTACATATCTTTCGCCAGAATCAGCACCCATAACCAATGCTCCTGTGTAATCCTGGCAAATATCAATCACAACCTCGTAGTCCCTTTCCTTCTTTGAAACATTGAACATCAAATCTCCATCGTTGAAATCAATGTTTTTCCCCATCACTTCATAGGGAATGAAATTTGTGCCGTCTTCCGGCAGATATACTACTTTCATCAGAAATACCTCCTTCTGTTCTGTGACATTCTAACTGCTTCATTTGTTCTTGCAGCTGCAATCTCAGCCGCTTCCCTCATGGCTGGATCTCTTCTGTCCACGCCATAAGTTTTCATGATGTGTTCTGCATCAGCTTTTCGGTTCTCATTTTTGATAATCACATTCGCCATTCCTATACACCTCCTCTCACATAGCAATTCACAATGACTTTGGATGCTGAGCCGGTATATGCAATCTTGAATCCATTGAGCAGCTTATCGGTAAACTCAAATTCTCCAACCGCCCCTCCGGTAACTTCCACAACTTCGCAAGTAATGGTATATTTCATGTTGTTTTTCGTCACCGGCAACTGAACCGTTTTCTTTGAATTGTTATGCGGATATTTCTGGGAATTGGTAAGCGTAACCTGGATCTTGTCTCCAGACAGCCCCTCCAAAATCCTGCCGATATGGAGAATATTCCTGGCATTTTCTGAAGACATCAACATTGCTTCCAGTGCCGCCATATCCATAATGTTAAAATTTGTAGCGTTCTGTGGTGTTCCTTGTTGCTTTACTTTTCCAGGAGATGCCGTGTGCTGAACCAAGCCACCGCCTAAATCCTTTTCCTCGTATCTCCCCGGAAACTCAACAACATGGTCCTTCCAGTTCACAAGGTCTCTCATTATACCTCAACCTCCCTTTCGCTGATTTCCAGCTGGCAGACATAATAAAAGCCCTCGGCAACAGAATCCATTTTTAAGGATTCCTGTTTCGAGAGCCAAAGATTGTTATTCGTATCATACAGCTGGATTTCTGTGACAGTTGCAGCTCCGGTAATTGCCGTCTCAATCTTGAATGAGATTTCTACCAAGCCTTCTTCTGTCACATCAACCGATTCGATTTTTGCCTTATGGTAAACCGAACCGATTTTGTACTTTGCGTAGGCAATCGTGCGTTTCGTGTAGTCCCGATACCCTTGAATCGCCTCGCTTGTAAGCAACTTCATTGTGTATCCCTCCTTCTTTATATCTCAAAAGTCTCACCACAGAGCCGATACCTTACTTGGTAGCACTCTGTACTGACTTCTGGAGTCAATCCTTTGTCTGTTTCTTTTATTCCGATAGAAGTCCCCGGAACCGTACCAGCAACATCATTCTGATACTTGTAGCCTTCAGCACTCATTTCTGCATCCAGCCCAACTTCTACATAGGCAGCCTGGTTTCCCGTCTTAGGATGCGTTCCTGTTTTCATTTCTTCGCTTGCAACTGGATAGGAAACCTCAAATCCTCTTGTCTCCGGCATTATTTCAACAGTTCCTTCTGTTGTTTTCAAACCAACGCTGACTTTCGGATATTGACCTGTTCCTCCGGATTCTCCGGTCATCGGAATTTCATACTTATGTGCGGATGCTTCTGGTGCAATATCTATTCCCGATTCCGCCATACGCAAGCCATAACTTACTACTGGGGAAGTGCCGCACTGTGTATAATAGGCTGTCCATCTATGGACTCTTCCGCATAGTTCCAACTTAGCCAAAGAAGTAAATTTCATGGTAAATGCTACATGGGATTGCTTGATCTCCTTCAGCTTTTTTATAAGAGCAGCCACATTTACCACATTGTCTCCAGCTTCCAGCGTAACCGTAAAAGTGTTTACAGGACCGGACTCATCATCTACATGAGCTTTTCTGCCGCTGATATTTTCCAAAATAACTTCCATGTGGTACGGGTTCATAGGCGCTCGTTCATCACGCTTACTATAAATCAGTCTGCGCCGTTCTTCATACGAAAGTCCTTCTCGGACTGGAAGCCCATACTTTTGTTCATGGTATCGAAGTCCCCAAGTCGCAGTTTCCGGAAATGCCTGATACGGCAATTCCTCAATAATCTGTTTTGCTTCATCCATCTCTAATCCCATGATCTGAAAAATCCATTTTCCCACATAAGAATTATCATAGAATCCGCCTGAGTCCACTGAACGGAGCATCCGTTTTGCTGATTCACTGGAAGGAAATTTTTCTAAATCCATACTCATTCCTCCCTCCTACGAAAACTGAACTTCCCCGGTTTCCGGATATTCGTCCTGGTCTAACTGAATATTCTTTTCTTCACCATTTATCTTCAAATCGGCAAAGTCAAGGACTCCCGGAAGATTTGTTAGAATAGAATGAACTCTGTTGTATCGAATGATATTTTCCAATTTGGCTGATGCGTAATATTTCATGATTGCATCTTTGAAATCGGATTCAATCTGCTCTATGTTTGTGCTGCTGTCATAAGATAACCCTGTACAGCCATAGCTGATAATCTTAGTATCTGCCGCAACCACTGTAAGGTCCGCGCTTCCTGTCGGCATAAGCCTTTTCTCTCTATCATCTGGAGACATGATGTGATTATATACGGCTTTTACCAGCCTCTCATTCGCCGGTCTTCCGTTTGAATCCACCAGAACCAGCTTAACCGTTCCTGGTCCGTTCCATGTTGGAACTACAATACAATCTCCGATTCCAACAACTTCCTTCGCCCACCTCTTGTAATCTGCATCATTTCCGATGTTGGAGGTCCCCTCGGATTCATAGGCTTCCATGATTCTTTCACGATACGATTCATTATCTTCTTCATCTGTTCCACCGGTAATATCTTCTTCGTTATACAATCGGCTGATACCTTCTATTGGCCTCAGCATCAGAATAACCGTTTCTGCTTTTGTGTTAAAAGCAATACCGCCATTCGCCGCAATGATTGGAACCTTAACTTTTCCTTCTTCTGGTATAATAACTTCTTCCTCTACGGAAAACTCCAAAGAAGAAGACACATCCGTTGCAGGCGTACATACTATGAATCCGGCTGCAATTCTCGTTCCGGAAACTCCCTCAAATGTAATATACCCGCTTGCCCGGTTCGCTTCCTTCCGGCTGATTCCCTTCTGTCTTCCATGCAGATCAAGCCATTCATCCCATGCCCACATTGGAAACATAAGCATCAATGTTCTAACAAGGTGGAACTGAATAAGCTCTGATTTCTCCAACGCTGTCGGCATAGTAAAATCGTAAGGAAATCCGCCCGGCATATCATCAATATCTGCCGGAAGATTATTCATCATTCTTTCCTGAATTTCCTCCGGGTTACTGCCTGACACAAAATCCGGAGCGACAAATTCAAATCTTTCATCTGCCATGTTTCTCACCTCCTTGCTCTGTTTCCAACTGTTACTGATAACGGAAACTCTTCCCATTCAATTCCTTTTACATTGAAACTGCAAACCACAGAATCTCCATTCCATGTAAAAACAAATCCCCGCACATATTCTGTACGAGGATTCACAAGCAGCGCCTCTGTTATCGTTCGCTCAATCGCCGATTCCACGGCTCCGCTACTCTTTTCTTTTATAGCAGATTCCATTTCTGTACCTATGGAATCTGAATACGCCAAACAAGTATAGCGTTCTGTGTTGACTACTTTTACACACCAAACCCGGTACGCTTCTCGTCCATCACATTCAAGTAGCTGGTTCGCTCCATTTCTCACGAAATCCCCAGCTTCCAAATCCCACAATACGCTTGGCTTATATTTTTCGTCATACTGTTCTGATTCCTGAATGAGTTCCGGTACTTCCACCGTAGGGAATAACATATTTTCGCTCATAACATACCTCCTACAACGCACTCGCCGGGGCGATTACATCAATGACTGTCACCTCATTCTGAACCCATGCAATAAGCACTCTATCGCCTGGCTTGATTGCCGGAAGAGAAACCTGATGTCCGTGTGTGCCATTTCCGGATTCGTGTCCGCTATGCTGACCCCCACCGATTTCAAAGGATAATCCTCCGGCACATCTGCATACCGTATAATCCCCTTTAGGTATCGGGATCGGAAATGTATTTGTTTTCAGGCTGTAATCTCCTTCTATGCTCCCATAATCTAAAATTAGTCCGCTTTCTCCTTGCTTTGCCATGCGCTGTGACAAAACCTTTCCCAGCTTACTCACTCCAGGATTTCCCTGATACGGCATAAGCACCACCTCCTGCTACTCAAAAGTTCCTTCATCTACCCATCCATAAACATTGCTACTGCCATCCGTGTGAATTAAGTGCCACGGGTGCGCTTTTCCGTTATTCGGGCAATTCGGATCGAATGTAATCTTTGCTTTTCCTGCTCTCGCATTATATCCAGGTGCGCCCGACCACGAAGACAGATAATGTTTCCCGCCTTTGAAATACACTATATCTCCCACATTATAAGATTTCTTTGTGACCTGGTTGTTTTTAATCACTTCCGTCACTGCCTTTTTCAAATCCATCGTCATAGATCCGCTATCTGCATCGTGCCGGATTCCTTTCACATAATAGTAATCTTTCAATGTGCCTACTGTCATGTGAACCAGATCGCCTTTTCTGATAAACGGAATATCCGGAGCCTGAACGGTAATATCTTCTTTTACCTGCCCCTTTTCGTCAATGATTTCCTGAGCTGCTGATTGTGCATCACTTACACTATCATCCTTCCCACGAATATAAATCTTCTGACGGACACCGAACTTTGTAAGCCCGTTCACAACAGCCTCTACACTGGAACGCCCATCGTCATCCTCTTGCCCGATGATTTTTACCCTGGTAATCATTCCGGATGTGCTTTTCTTATGTGACACTTGCTTTGTGTTATCTGTTTCAAAATGATATACTGTTGTATTGCTGCCCCACTCTATAACGCTAACTTTGCCTTTGGCAGCTCGGATCATGGCAGAACCTCCACCTTTTTTCTTTGCATCATCCAGAATATCTAACAGTACATCTGACAGCATTTCCGTCTTATACGCAAGTTTCCCGTGGGTGACATCCGGTCCTTCATACTTATCCATCGGAATCTGCCAGTCATCAAAGATTTTGGTAATCGCCGATTTTGTTCCTATTCCAGAGGAATAATAGATAAGCTCCTGGCTCTCCTGCAAATTATACAGTTCGTCATAGCAAGTAACATCGAACTTATCTTTGCTCCCTGAAAGTGTAGGCTTCCAATCGGTAATATACCCTCTGGCAACTTCCTCGTCTATGGAGCCGTGAGATGCAAAAACGCCGACCAAGCATCCCGGCTTTGCCAGGGATGAAATCAGTCCGGCGCTTGTCTTATCGTTTTTGGCTGTGAAGGAGATTCTAACAGCTAATTCACCGTCATTCTCCTCCCAGCCTAAGTTTTCCACAAATTCCTTAATGTTGTACTGCTTTTTATCCTCCGTCATAACCACAAGGCGGTACTTAATGTTTGCTACATCAATCATCCTACACCTCCTATGGTATCGTCAGAACTGTTCCCGGATAAATCCAATGTCCGTTATCGCTGCCTCGTCCGCCTCTATATCTCTTTGCTGTGGCTTCAATCGTAGAAGAGTTGGCGGAATAGATTTTTTGCCAGCTGGTTCCACTTCCATAGTATTTGCTTGCTATCCCCCATAAAGTATCGCCACTTTTCACTGTATGCGTTCTACTTGATTGAGGAGCCGGTGTCGGTCTTGGAACCGTCTTTTTTACAAAGGCAGCGATTTTCAATTCTGATGTTGTGTAGATCTTCAGTTCCTTATAAATTGTGAATGTAATGGAGTAGTCGATGTTCCCATAAGCTCCGGTTTCTATCGGCTCAAAATCACTGATCGTCACATCGTAATTGATATTTGTTTCAGTGACTAAGAGCCGGAGTACAGTTCCTTTTATCATCCAGTTCCGCAGAACCTTAACACATTCAGCCGGAGAGGTCCACTCACGAATCATAACCTCGTTTCTTTTAGACTTCCCGTAAAATGTTCCGTCCCATGAAATAGTCTCAGCTTCCAATCCTCTCGGAATTTTTACTGTTCCTTTTGAGATAATGTCGTAATTCTGATACTTGGTTCCGAACTTCGTTTTGATTCTTTCCGGAAGAGATTGAAATGTAAAGCTGGAACTTTTATTTGATACTTCACTCAAAAATATATCCATAACTTTACGCCTCCTTGACTGGCATATTTGAAAAGACCATTTCTAATCTTTCTGCCAATTCTCCACCGATTTCGTCTGCAAGCTCCCTCATGTGTGTGCGGACTACTCGGATAATATCCGATTCATTTCCGCCGTTTCCGTCTATACGGAATGTAGGATTAAGGCTTACATTCACATGAACTTCTGTCTTTCTTTCTCCTTCTTCAGAACCAGACTTAACTGCAACCGGTTCCGTAGATGTGGTATCTTCCATATCCCCTTCTGAGAACTCGTGATTGCCCCGTGGTGCTTTTGCAAGCGTATCATTGATGGAATTTAAGTCCTCATAGTTTTGGAACGGATTTGAGGTATATCGTGAGTTTTCTACAATACCGCCTTCGGCATATTTCTTTACACCCAAAAGCTCTCCTGCTTTTTCCCACAAACTAAGTCCTCTGCTTCTTCTCTTGCTTCCAAGAGGAATGATTGCTTCTGGTCCATCTTCTCCTACCCAGGAAAGAAGCGGTCCATTTACAATATCTCCGTTGGCATTGGATGCGATGCTCGCATTTACCGTTGCCGTTCCGGAACCGCCTCCAGAGAAACTGATTGTAGCTGACGGATTCGCCAGCTTGTAATTCGCCGTAATAGTAACTGGCGTTGTGGTATTGAAGCCCGGTGCAAACGCTGTATCAATAGCAGTTCCCGTATTTCCTTTCAAGGTTGTGATGGCTGAGTTGATCGGTCCCATATCCGTATTCTGAATTGCTCCTCCTACGCCGGTGCCAACCTGTGTGCCAATTCCTGAATAGTCAATCAGCGATAACTGCGTTGGCAGTTCTGTGCTGATATTCTCTACCAGAGGAGTGTAAGCACCTGACAAATCAGCATTTGCCATCTGCTCATAAAACTCGTTGGAAAACGGACCTACGAAGTCAACGCCTGAATAGGCTCCACTCATATCTACACTGCTGAATGCTGTTGTAATCTGCTCCTGCATACTCTGAGGTATTGTTTCCGCAACTCCACTCATCATCTCTGTAATAGCCGTCTGAGCTTCCATGCTTAGGCTGTCCAGTCCGAGCCACTGAGATGCCGTTTCAGTATCCCAAGTGGTAACATCTACACCACTCGCCATAGCATTATGAAGAGCCGTCTGCAACTTTTCTGCGGTTGTGCCTTCAATATCCGGAAGTATTCCGTCCAGTTCTGTAGCGTAGGCTTCTGCGATTGCTTCCAACTGGAAATTTTCAACAGTAACCTGCATATCGGAAATTTTCGCCTCGTATCCGTCAGCTAAAGCCTGGAGCTGTTCGTCATACTGCTCCTGAGAAATTGCACCTTCGCTTAACTGCAATTCGAGGCTGGCAATGCCAACCTTCAGTGATTCATCATATGTCTGGGTGGCACTTTCCACCTGTTCCTGTAATTCCGCCTGCAATTCCGCAAAAGAATCTGCATCCAAGTTTGCACCGCTGTACTTGATTTTCAGTGCCTTAAATTCAGCCTCCGTTTGAATATCTGATACCTTCTGTGTGATTTCCGTAATCTGATTTTGCAAGTTCGTAATTTCAGCCTGTTCATCCAGCGTAATCACACCGTCCTCCAATGCTACATTCACTTTAGCTGTCAGGTCATTTCCTAGACTGTTGATCTGTTCCTGAAGGCTCGCATAGACCGTATTCAATCCAGTAGTGACATCCACATCGGAATTAGGCTCAATCAGCAGATCAATAGCTGTCTTTGCTTCATAATGCTTACTCTCAATGTAGTCTGTTGCACTCTGGATCATGGCATCTACCCCGGCAAGGTATTCCTGAGTATCTGCATCATCAAATTTCAATCCGAGGCTTGCCTTCCAGTTCAACTTGTCCATGTTTGAAATAGCAGCTTCCATATTGCTGTATGTCTGCTCTACTTCCGCAGAGGCATCGCTAAATTTTGTTACCGCCTCTATATTGTCCCCAAATGTCATTTTTCTGGCTATGTCTTGGATTTCTTGCATGGATAATTTGACATCTCCGAAATGGCTCTGAAGATTTTCGCCAACTGCTTTCTGAAACTTCTGTCCAAATTCCTCAGCTGTCATGCTGGTATCGGCAAGTGCATCTTTCAAATCCTGAGATTCGTACTTAGCCTGTTCTTCAGCTAATGCTAATGCTTCTGCCTCTTCCTGTGCTTTTTTCAGATTCTCTTCATATTCCTTCTTTGCGCTGTCACCTTTAATCCATCCAGCGATTCCGCCTACGCCAGCGCCAATCAATCCGCCTACCACAGTACCAAGTCCAGGGATAACACTTCCGAGTGCAGCACCAGCAGCTGCGCCAGCTCCTACACCTCCGACTTTCCATGCACCGGATTCTTTATAAGCCGCCGCTTCGTCTTTGTCTTTCGAGGTAAATCCTTTGTACAGATCAAATCCACCACTAATAAGGCTTGCCCCTCCGGCAATTCCACCAGCAGTAGCTCCAAGTCCAAGAGCAGATAAAGCACCGGCAGATAGCGAAGCACCTCCTGCAAGGTTTCCGGCTCCGAGTTTTATGGCGGTATTTGCACCAAAGCCAAGTAAGCCAGTTCCCGCACTGGCACTTCCTAAAAGCCTGCGTCCAATTCCGGGAACCACTGTGGTTCCTCCTCCTGGTGCTGTTGTTGTGCTGCTTCCAAAAATACTTTTACCGAAACTAATTCCTTTTGCTCCAACACTTAACAAAGGCATCCCTACCTTTGCAATCATTGCCGCTGAAATCCACGATGAAAGATCCGCCTTATCTCCTCCCGGCAATATCTTTCCAGCATTGGAGAAAATGCCTTTGATTGCTCCCCATAGTTTTTCCTGAAGTGCATCTACATCAAATCCGTCAATCAGCCCTTTTGCGAAAGCAGAGCCTACGCTTGCCCCTTCCCCGGCAACATCTGATACATCTACTCCAAGCAATGCCAGGATTCCAGTTGAAACCGCCGTTCCGATTCCTCTTCCTAAAGAGCCGGCTTTTCCTACGAAGAAGTCATGACCTTTACTATCCCACCAATCAGAAAAAGGCTCCGCAATCAGTTCGTCCCATGCAATTCCGAATTTTCCAAATGCGTCTGCGTTTGCCCATTCATCTGTACTGGTAAACTCTGCAATCTTATCCTGAATAGACTCTATTTTCTTGTCGATAGCATCAAAAACTTTAAGACCGAACTCTTCAATCTCTGGCATATTATCCTGAAGCATTTCGGACAATGCCAAAATATACGGCTTCATTCGTTCTCCCCAGCTAAGCTGTACCGTTTCAATGGCTCCGCCTAATTGTTCTAGGGAACCCTTCAGATTATCCTGCATCGTATCTGCCATTTTATCAGCAGCACCTTCAGATTCATTGATAGCCTCTGTCAACTTCTTATAGTCCTCTTCAGAGGTATTGATGATTGCAAGCATTCCGGCCATAGCCTCTTTCTGCAATGTAGCGTTTCCTTTTTCCAATGCTGCTTTTACCAAACACATAACATCCGAAGGTGTACCTTCGATTTCTGCTCTCATGCCTTTTTCATCCGCAATAATCAATAACTTTGCTTTGTTCGCCATCTTCACATGACCTCCTACTTGTATTTTTGTATATGATTCCAAACTACCATCAAGGAAGAAAATACCTGCCAACTTTCTATGTCATTGGCTTTGTATCTTACCATCTGGTAGGAACCATCGCTCTTTAGATGTACGATAGCCTTTTCATCAAATCTAAACCCGTGACTCTCATATGCTCTCGCATAGGCTTCCAGTTGCACTCCGGTCAACATCCGATTTACTGTTGCTGATGTTTTGTAATCTATCAGTACCTTTTTGCCATCAATCACGCATGGCAAGTCTGCCGTTCCGGCGTACCGTAAAAATTTGTGATACACTCTGCTTTCCGTTGCCAACGGCTCCGGAGATTGCTCTTCCCAAAACTTCAGAAACGCTTCAAAATATCCTTCGTATCTCGGTTCAATATCCTCTATGCCGTACAGAGCAAAATTTTCAGCCGCATTATGTATCGCTGTTCCTCTTTCCGCCGCCATCTGCATAACACTTTCATCTATCCCACGGTACAACGCTTCGTCTAGCGGTTTCATCACTGTTGTAACACTCGGAAGAATCTGCCCTCCCAATGTATAAATATGGCGCTTATCCTCAAATCTCAGTTCTGGGAAAAATGGAAGCCCTTTCTCATTCAATTCCATCTATACCATCTCCGCTATTGTAAATTTCTCTCCAAACAGTTCCAGCATTTCTGATACTGTCATATCATCCATGCAATCCTCGCATATCGGTCCTTTTTCACTGTCATAAAACCTTTCGCCTTCAAATATCCCTACGCCGCACTCCTTGCAATTCACAACCGGTTTTGGTTCTGGTGCATTCGGACATCTGCTATCGCAAGGTGTCTTCAAACAAAGACTACACATATTCCGGTCCCTCCATTCTTGCTATAACCACTCCTATTTTCATAATTGCCACGCCGATAATCGCTCCGACCAAAGGAATCTTCCATTCTGGGCCATCCAGCGCCGAACCCATGAAGAGGAATAGAAAAAAGCCAGCTCCTATCACTTTCTCGCCTATCATGATTCGTTTCTTCTTTCGTCTTCTCACTGTGCCACTCTCCTTTCTTTCCAAAATATCGGCGTTACGAATAATCCAATGTCTATATCGCTTGTTTTTTCGCAAGCCTCTTCTAACTCCTCAACTGTCTCAATACCAAACTCGGTTTTCAGATACTCTTTTGTTTTCTCAACATCCACGAGCATCACCACTTTTCTTTATCAGCTTTTCCTTTATCAGCCGTAATTCGCTGATAGATACCGCCAACTTGTCCAGTTCTTTTGATACAGCTGTAAAATCATCTTCTTCATCCGGAGATATTTTTCCATCTTCAGCTATCTCCAGAAGTTCTCTGCGCATCTTTTCGATGTCTTTTTCATCCAGCTTTGCTATTATTCCAACCGTTACTGCTTCCAGCGTTTTAATCTCTGCCGATACCGGCTGCTGCTTTCCAAGAGGACACTGCTCTAAACAATACAGATTTTTCAACTGCGGTGCCCCATAAACATCCGCCATCATCATTATCAAATCCAGAGGTGGTACTGTGATTCCCCTCTCATAATTTGCTAAAGACGAAACAGAAATACCGAAGTATTCTGCCGCACTTTCCCGGCTTTTGAGATATACATTGTTCTTTGCTGCCAAAATCCTGCACTGGAAGTAGATGCTTATGCCCGTATTTACACATCCACAATCCATGTTCTTTTTTCTCCTTGTCTGCTAAACTAAACCTAAATGATACCGAGGCCCGAAAGAATTTTGTTCAAGTCCTCAAACTTACCGTTCGGTAAGTTGTTGTCATAAAAAATGGCGTTCATCTCATCGTATGACAGCCCGTAAAATTCAGATAATGCGATCACTTCATCTGGCTTGAACTTAACTTCTCCCCTTTCCTTCTTGCTGTATGAAACAATCGACTTCCCGATTACTTCAGCCAACTTTTCAAGGGGAATCCTCCTTCCGGCTCGAAGTTCCCGGAGCCTTGTGCTATCCATTCCTGCACCTCCTTTGTTTATTGATTATGTCATCATCTTATCTTACCGCATGGTAATTGTCAATAATGAAATTATATTTTTTGTAAGTATTATTTACTGTTCGGTAATTATACGATATGATACTTCAGAGGTGATACTATGAAAGATTTTCCCAATATTTTATACAGCCTACTTAGACAGCGTGGCATGACACAAAAGATGCTCGCAGACAAGGCGCATACAACCGAAGCAACCATTTCCCGGTATCTAACCGATACAAAGCGAATGCCACGAGCTGATCTGATTGTTTCCATTGCAGAAGCCCTGGATGTAAGTACAGATTATCTTCTTGGACTCAGCCCGATTGCCTCCAGGCAATCTTTATCTCCTGAGATGGAAGAATTGTTTTCTTGCTACTCCAAAGCATCAGAAAGTGATCGTAAGGTTATCTGGGCGGTTTTGGACAAATATCAGGCTGTTGATTTCAAGATAGCTGCATCCGGACAAGATCAATGGAATCCTAACGATTCGTCTTCTCGTCAGGCAGCTATAAAAAAATTCGAGGACGAATAGAGTACGATCTTCATATCGTCACATACCATTCTGTCTCTCTGCGGATGGAACTAAATATCTGGCAATTACAAGAACTGTTCAGCAAAAAGGCTTTTTCCTTTTTCAGCAAACGCCTTAATTCTTATGTGATTGCCTATAATGATGTTCTTCCGCTAACAGAGGCGGTCTATCAGGTATTTCACGAAATAGGTCATATCTATTACGGCCATATATCTCCAGGCAATAGCATTGCTATTTCTCTGGAATCGCAAGAACGGGTGGCAAATCATTTTGCCGCCTTTATTTTTTCAAAGATTGGAGGTGCAAAAATCATGAAAACTTTGACCGGAAACGAACACTTTACCTACGAGGGTATGCCTGCCGGGATCTTACTTAGTGACTTCTGGGCGTGGAACTCTTCTGATCTGCTGAACAATACCCTTCGTGGAGCATTGGCTGAGTTCCTCGTTGCTTCTGCAATAGGCATTGATACCAGCGAAGCCCGCCAGGACTGGACTCCCTATGATTTACTTTCTCCTTCTGGGAGAAAAATCGAAGTCAAATGCTCCGCATATCTCCAGAGTTGGAATGCTGATCGTCTTTCAAAAATACAGTTCAGCATCCGCCCAGCTCGATCATGGGATTCTGAAAATGACTTTAGTGATGATGTCAAAAGGTGGTCCGACCTCTATGTGTTCTGCTTGTACGCAAGCAAAGATCGGAGCGAAACGCCGCTTCAACTTGAACAGTGGGAATTTTATCTTCTGCCTACATCGGTTCTTGACATCCGATGCAAGGACCAGAAAAGCATTTCCCTCAGTTCTCTTCTGTCTCTTTCTCCTGCAAAAGCTACATACGAGGAATTGAGAGAGGCGGTTGAAAATCTGGACTTAGGCTCTACCCCCCCCCATAAGAACATCTGTTCTGATTTTTGTATCTCATTTTTTATTGCCATAGCCTGATGTGACATTCTGTTGCGTTATGGCGTGGCAGAAAGGAAAACATCATGGAAGAAAAAATACTTATTCAAGGAACTTGCAACCGCATAAAGGGTGCTTTTGTCGAAAACGGATACGGTCTTTTAACAAACCAAAGACTTATATACTCTAAACATAGTCTTGCAAAAATCGCTGCTATGGGTATTCTTGTAAATCTCACTCAGGGAAGTTACGAATTTGACATTCCGCTTTCAGACATTTCATCTGTCCAAGAGAAAAAGCGCCTATTCAACAAGGTGCTTTTGATTACTACTACTTCTGGAGAAGAGTATAGCTTCTACTTCACGAAACTTATGGAGTGGAAAATTCATCTGTCAAACCTACTTCCAGGAAAGGTAGTATAAACCAATTCGTCCGTAGGACTGTCCATCGGATTGTCCTCGGACGGACTATATATTTATATATAGATATATAGGTAATGGTACTGGTAATGGTTACATCGGATTATCCACCGGACAGTCCGTAGGATTATCCGCCGGACAGCCTTAAAAATCTTTATTTTACAGTGTTTCTATTTTTTTGCTGTCAAGTATGATCTTATACCATGCAATACGCCGGTTCCGTAACCATTGCAACAGCAATCAAAATATTTTCGTGACAGTCCTACGGACTATCCACCGGATTATCCGTAGGACGATTTTAGGAGGTTATCATGGCTTTCAAGAAAACAATAGATACCATGCCGACTCTCTGCCGCCGTGTGGCTATTTATATTCGTGTTTCTACTAATCATCAGATAGACCGGGACTCTCTTCCTCTGCAACGGGAGGAGTTGATAAACTATGCTAAATATGCTTTGAATATTGAAGACTATGAAGTGTTTGAAGATGCCGGTTTTTCTGCAAAAAATACAGACCGACCAGATTATCAGCGTATGATGAAGATGATTCGTTCTGGACTTTTCTCTCATGTGCTTGTCTGGAAGCTGGATCGTATTTCCAGGAATCTTCTTGACTTTGCCGCTATGTATGAAGAGTTGAAGCGTCTTAATGTAACTTTCGTAAGTAAAAACGAGCAGTTTGATACCAGTACCGCAATGGGCGAAGCTATGCTTAAAATCATCCTCGTTTTTGCAGAGCTGGAGCGTAAAATGACCTCTGAGCGTGTAACCGCCACAATGCTATCCAGAGCAGCTTCCGGCAAATGGAACGGTGGGCGCATCCCATACGGATTTTCCTACGACTATGATACCAGGGAATTTTCTATCTGCTCCGAAGAACAGAAAGTCGTATTGCTTATGTGTGACTTCTATGAGTCCAGCCATTCACTTCTGTATGTTTCCAGAATACTGAACGAACTTGGACACCGTACAAGAGCCGGTAATCTATGGAGTCCTGTTCAGGTACATAAAATCCTTGTCAATCCATTCAGTGTCGGAGATTATGTATACAACCAAACATCTCTCAGCACTGGAACTCAGATTCCAAATAAGGAGGAGGATTTCATCGTGTTTGAAAACCATCATCCTGCTTTGTTTCCAAAAGAACGCCAGCAGAAAATTGTCTCTCAACTTTCCAGAAACTCACGCCTCAAATCAGGCAGCAATGTCTCTGTAAAGCGGAAAAATATCCATGTGTTTTCCGGTATGATTTTCTGTGAAAACTGCGGTCAGATGCTTACCAGTAGCACCGGGAGGGCGCTGAGTGGTGACGGATGGCGACCATCTATTTACCTTTGTCCTTCCAAACGAAGGCACATCTCTGAGGGATGCCACGATACAACGGATTCTACTGTTGGAGAATTTACTATCAACTTTATACTGAATATGCTGAACGCTCAACGAAATTTTGCATTGATCCGCACCCAGGAGGACCTTCAGCGTATGCTTTTGTATGGAAAAGTATTCGATAATGTGGATCATCTTGGCGAAGAAGGTATCAAAGAAATGTTTACTGTTCTATCTGAGAATTTGCCGGAAAATACAAAATCCGGACTTAAAAAGAAATCAAGGAAACCGGCAGCTAATCCAGAAGTAACAAAGCTAAAAAAAGAACAGCAGAAATTAGAGCGAGCTATGGAACGCCTAAAGCGGCTTTATATGTATTCAGAGGATTCCATAAGCGAACAGGAATACATAACTGAACGCAACCGTATCTCTGAGGCATATGAGGACATAGAAATGCGGCTTTCTGAAATAAGCACTTGCGAACGCACCGAAAGATCCATAACAGATCAAGACTTTATCCGTCAAGCTACCGCTTTCATTATTTCAAAAAAACTCTCCGGCAGTTCGTACATAAATTATCGCCGTTTGGCAGCAAATACCGATGTGCAAATTTTGAAGGACTTCTTCAATTCCATCATCGACAGCATCACTATCAATTCAAACGGGCAGATAGGTAGTATTGTGTTCAAAAACGGTTTACTTCACCGTTTCATTTATTCTTCAGTTGACAAGAGCCAGGAATAATAACTTCCCGGCTCTTTTTCGTATCAACTATTCAGTTTATTTTTGGTGTCATTCTATAAACATGGCATCCCCGAAACTGAAGAAACGATATCTTTCCTTCACAGCTTCTTCATAAGCAGCCATAATATGTTCTTTTCCAGCAAGGGCTGAAACTAACATCAGAAGCGTGGACTCCGGCAAATGGAAATTGGTGATCAGTCCATCGATAGCTTTGAATTTATATCCAGGATAGATAAAGATCTCTGTCCATCCGCTTCCGGCCTTCACGATTCCGTCCTCTCCAGTTGCGGACTCCAGGGTACGGCAACTGGTAGTTCCCACAGAAATCACTCTTCCGCCATTTTTCTTTGTATCATTGATCAATTTTGCCTGATCTTCTTCCACAATATAAAACTCCGAGTGCATATGATGCTTTTCTACATCATCCACCTTTACCGGGCGGAAGGTTCCGAGACCTACATGTAAAGTTACATGTGCAATATTCACACCCTTCTCCTTTACTTTCTCAAGAAGCTCCGGCGTGAAGTGAAGTCCTGCGGTAGGTGCGGCAGCAGATCCCTCATTCTTTGCATATACAGTCTGATAACGGTTCTTATCCTTCAGCTTGTGGGTAATATACGGCGGCAGCGGCATTTCTCCCAGCTGATCCAGGATCTCTTCGAAAATCCCCTCATAATGGAACTGGATCAGACGGTTTCCCTCATCTACAATATCAATGATCTCACCCTTCAGGATACCGTCACCAAAAGTGATCTTTGCACCGGGACGTGCTTTTTTTCCCGGCTTTACAAGACACTCCCAGATATCATTTTCGCGGCGTTTCAGAAGCAGGATCTCGATCAGCGCTCCTGTTTCTTCCTTGTGACCATAAAGACGTGCCGGGATAACCTTGGTATCATTGATCACAAGACAGTCTCCCTTATGCAGGTAATCCAGTATATCGGTAAAATGACGATGTTCGATACTTCCATCTTTCAGGGACAGATGCATCAGTCTGGAAGAACTTCTGTCCTCCAGCGGATCCTGAGCGATCAGTTCCTGCGGTAGATCATAATAAAAATCTGATGTTTTCATAATTATTTTTCCACTTCCTCTTTCCACTGTTTGCGAAGCCTGCGGACCTCGTTCCACTCTTTGTTGGTCAGATCAGCTTTTGGTAAAAGATCCGGCCTCCATTTGGCTGTACGGATGATAGACTGCTCTCTTCTCCATTTATCCACATTGGCATGGTGTCCGGAAAGCAGCACCTCCGGAACCTTTTTGCCATGCCATTCCTCCGGGCGGCTGTACTGGGGATACTCCAGAAGATTCCCGGAAAAGGATTCCGTCTCACCGGATTCCTGATTATTCAGAACACCTGGTACCATTCTGGAAATAGAATCCATCATGACCATAGCCGGAAGTTCTCCACCGGTAAGTACATAATCACCAATGGAAACATAGTCTGTTACGATTTCTTCCAGAACACGCTCATCAATTCCCTCATAATGACCACAGAGGAAAACCAGGTCTTCTTCCAGGGCAAACTCTTTTGCCATATCCTGATTGAAGGTTTTTCCCTGAGGAGTCAGAAAGATCACGCGGGGTTTCCTTCCAATACGTTCTGCAATGGATTCATAAGACAGATATACCGGCTCCGCCTGCATCAGCATTCCGGCTCCGCCGCCATAAGGATAATCATCTACCTTCTGGTGCTTATTGAATGCAAAATCCCGTATATTGATCGCTTCCAGTGATAACAGTCCCTTTGTAATGGCACGGCCTGTAATACTTGTGTTCATTCCGTTCTCGATCATTTCCGGAAATAATGTAAGTACATGATAATTCATTTAAACAAGCCCTTTCATCAAATGTACAGTCATGGTATTTTTTTCCACATCCACATCAAGAACACAGTCATGGATCGCAGGAAGCAGGATTTCCTCGCCATCCACACGATCTACAATATAAACATCATTGGCGCCGGTCTCCATCACATCACGGAGCACTCCGAATTTCTCCCCATTCTCCAGAAGTACCTCCATTCCGATGAGATCCGCCACATAATATTCGTCCTCGCCAAGCTCCTGTGCCTCTTCACGTGGGATCCAAAGCTCACGGCCCTTATACATTTCAATATCATTGATGTTGTCAATGCCTTCAAACTTCAGGATCGCAAGATTTTTAAAAAACTTTACATTCTGAATATTCAGTCTGCGAAGCTCTTTTCCTGTATCCAGAAGCACATATTCAATATCAAGAAAACGCTCTGCGTCATCCGTTGTCGGAAAAACTTTTACTTCACCACGGACGCCATGGGTCGTTGTAATAACTCCTACCTTTAATAAATCTTCCATTTTTGCTCCCTTTCAGAGTAAAAACAGGAGCCATGGAATCCACAGCTCCTGTCTCTTTTTCATTGCAGAATATCTACAATCACTTTTTTGCT
>OLGO01000981.1_pt1 | contig 22056 bp, 29 predicted proteins | sample 1605861 | NCBI WGS metagenome assembly OLGO01 (sample SAMN03283253) | human gut metagenome | biome: human-associated habitat; material: feces | host: Homo sapiens | place: USA | collected 2013
TAATAATCGCAACGCTCTGTACGAAAAAAAGAGATTCCGAAAACAGGGACATTCGGTACTACGAGACTGTTTTGCTGGAAATCAGCAGAAAGAACTTCAAAACATTTTACTCGGCGGTGCTGTTTATTCTCCTGCTTTTGACGGAACCGAAATTTTCAAGATTCTTCTCGGTGGCTCCGGATCTGAAGCTTTCCAGTGAGCTGAAGGTTGCAATCCGAAAGATTATAAAATCCTCTCCGGCATTGGCGGATGAGAAGATATTTAAGGTGCTGCGCAGTGAGGTGCGCTGTAAGCTGACGGACAGCGAATACACGCCGCTTGCGTATTCGGAGGATAGAATGGATGGTAAACTGGCAAATGCCTTTCTGGCGGATGAAGCGGGCGCAATGGACAGCTATCCGGTAGAAGCAATGCGTTCCTCTCAGATTACTTTGCTTAATAAGCTGGGTATCATCATCAGTACGCAGTATCCGAATGATAACAACGTGCTTGTGGATGAAATAGATATTTCCAAGAAATCTCTGGATGGTCTGATTGATGACCGAAGGAGATTTTCGTTGTTGTATGAACCCGACAATGAATTTACACAGGGGGACATCTGGCAGAAGGAAGACCTTGTCATTTACCAGAGCAATCCTGTGGCGGTAGACAACGAAACGATATTTGAAAACATTAAAAAAATGAGAACGTATGCAATATTGTACGAAAATAAGCGTGAAAACTACCTCTGCAAGCACAACAACATCATGTATAAAGGGCTGGGCGTTGAGGGCTATATAGAAATTACGAAGGTTCGAGAGTGCTGTATTCCGAAAAACAAAGATTTCTGGAAGGGAAAGCACGTTTATCTGGGGCTTGACCTTTCGCAGACAGAGGACAATACGGCGGTTGCTATGGTGACATACGATAATGATAAAATCTATGCCAAGGTATGGGGATTTCTGCCGGAAGGACGGCGTGAGATTAAGAGTGCGAAGGAAAAAGTAGATTATCAGAAACTGGAACGGGAAGGCTGCTGCTTTGCCTGCGGCGATGAGGTCATTGATTATGGCTTCGTAGAACGGTTTATTTTAGGCTTGCAGGAGGAATACGGCGTGATTATTGAGCAGGTCGGCTATGACAAGTACAACGCCATCAGTACGGTGCAGAAGCTGGAGGGGGACGAGGATACGCCGCTGGAATGTGTTGAAATCATGCAGCACTCCAAGGTTTTGCACAGACCGACAAAGCTATTGAAGGAATACATCCTGAACAAAAATTTCTGCTATGAGCCAAACAAGCTTTTGGAAATCAACTTCCAGAATGCCAGATGCACAGAGGATACCAATCTGAATAAATACGTAAACAAAAAGAAATCTGCCGGAAAGGTGGATGCAGTTGTGGCCCTTATCAATGCGATATACTTGTTAGACCAAGGTGTGATTTTGGCAAATGAGAGCTGGGGCGCACAGGTAATTTAAGAGAGGAGGAGAAAAAAGTGGGTTTGTTTAGAAGAAAGGAAAAGCCGGAGGAGCGTGCTGATCCGGGGAGAGAGGTTGATGCATCTGACAGCCTGCTGAGAGCGCTAATCAGCGGAACCGACGTGGACAAGACGATTCTGTTACAGATTCCTGCTGTTAGGGGATGTTTGGAAAAGATTGCCGGAACGGTCTGCCGCCTGCCGATTAAGCTATACCGCAAGGTAGACGGTAAGGTCGAGGAAATCACAGAGGATGCCCGCCTGCGCCTGCTGAACAAGGAAACAGGGGATACCCTGAATGCGGATGAATTCTGGCGCGCCATGCTGGAGGATTACTATTTGGGCAGAGGTGCGTATGCGTACATCCGAAAGAATGGCATAGGAGAGTATGAGGGCCTGCATTATGTGGAGGAAGAAAAGGTTTCGGTGCTGAAAAACTATGACCCGATACTGAAAAGCTATTCTATTATGGTTATGGGAAAGACATATCATCCGTTTGAATTTCTGAAATTGCACAGACGAACAAAGGATGGAGCCGAGGGGATTCCACTGTGGCAGGATAATCCGTTGATTTTCAGCGTTGCCTACAATTCCTTTGTTTTTGAAGAAAAACTGGTCAAAAAAGGCGGCAATAAGAGAGGGTTCATTGAAGCGGAGGACAGGCTTGATAAGGGTGCGATTGAATCTATTAAGAGAGCTTGGAACAACCTGTACAGCAACAATACAGACAATGTTGTAGTGCTGAACAAAGGGGCGAAATTCAAGGAATCCTCAAATACATCTGTTGAAATGCAGTTGAATGAGAACAAAGAAAGCAACGCGAAGGATATTTGCGGAATGTTCGGATTCTCCTCCCGAATCCTATATGGCGAAGCAACACAGGAGGACAGAAAAGAGTATATCAATGCCATAATGTCACTGTTAAACGTGATTGAGACGGCTCTGGACAAAGACTTGCTGACCGAAAGGGAGAAGGAGTCTTTTTATTTTGCCTTTGATACCAAGGAACTAACGAGAGGCAGTTTGAAGGAGCGATATGAGGCCTATGCACTTGGTCTTACAAATAATTTCTTGCAGATTGATGAAGTAAGAGCCAAAGAAGATATGGAGCCGTTGGGCTTCAAATGGGTTCGTATCGGTCTGAATGACGTTTTGTTGGATGTGGAAAAAGGAATCATCTACACACCTAACATGAACGCTGTTGCGGATTTGAACAATCCGAAGGGAGGTGAAGGAAATGAAGGTTGAGGTAAGAACAGACAATTCCGTAAAGATTACAGGATATGTAAATGCTGTTGAGCGGGAGAGTAAGCCGGTAGCCACGCCGAAGGGCATGGTAAATGAACTGGTGGAAAGCGGTGTGTTCAACCGTGCATTAAGCGTAGCGGGAGATATTCCGATGACGGTAGACCATATTCCGACAAAGATTGTGGCACGAACCGCCGACAACACCTTACAGCTGAAAGAGGACAATATTGGTCTTTGGGCGGAAGCTACTGTAACAGAGGAACGGGTTGTGCGAGCCGCCAAAGAAGGAAAGCTGAAGGGCTGGAGCTTTGGCATGACAAATGTGCTGGACGCAGTAGAGGAAAGAACTGAAAAGCTGCCTTTACGGCGCATCAAGGGGATGGCGCTTGACCATGTGACCTTAGTGATTGATAAGATTCCTGCGTACAGTGCAACATCCGTTGAACTGCGTGCAGGGGAAGAGGAATATCTGGAGACAAGAACATTTGACAGTACGGTAGAAGTGTCTGCAACAAAAAATGTGGACTATTCTAAATACGAAGAAAGAATTAAAAAAGCGAAAGGGGAATAAAAATCATGGAATTTTTGAAGAAAATGAGAGAAAACAGAGAAGAAAAGGTAAAAGCAATGGAAAATGTTCTGAATGCGGCCAAAACCGAGAACAGAGCCATGACCGCAGAAGAACAGGAGAAATTTGGCAATATCGAAAAAGAAATTGCAGACATCGACAAAACGATTGAGGCGGAGGAAAGGGCAATCGAGGCGAAAAACAAGAATGCAGGTGGCGGAGAGCCTAAAAAGGAAACACAGGAGGAGCTTGAAGAAAGAGCCTTTGTGAAATATGTTCTGGGCGCAGCGGCAGGCTTGGAGGAAAGAGCCGGCGAATTGAACCTGACAATGGCAAACAACGGTGCAATCGTACCGACAACGATTGCAAACAAAATCATCAAAAAGGTTAAGGACATTTCTCCAATCCTCTCCAGAGCGACTGTATATTACATGACAGGAGAATTGAAGGTTCCTGTTTATGGCGAAAGCGAAGGTCATGATGTAAAGGTTGCATATTCCGATGATTTTACGGAGCTGACAGCGGATGCAGGCAAATTTACATCCGTAGACCTGAAGGGTTATCTGGTTGGCGCATTGACGCTGATTGGCAGAAAACTGAAAACAAATGCCATGTTCAATGTGACGGATTTTATCGTGAACTATATGGCAGAAGAAATTGCATCCTTCTTGGAGGGGGAACTGCTGAACGGGACACCATCCAAGATGGAAGGCGCACTGTCTACCACAAATGAGAAAACAGCAGCGGCAGCAGCGGCTATTACTGCGGATGAACTGATTGACTTGCAGGCGAAGGTAAAACAGGCGTTCCAGTCTGATGCGTGCTGGATTATGCACCCCGAAACATTTACAGCGGTAAAGAAACTGAAAGACGGGCAGAACAGATACCTTTTGCAGGACGATTTTACAGGAGAATTCCCGTATAGACTGCTGGGCAAGCCTGTATTCGTATCTGACAATATGCCTAAAATTGCAACAGGCAAAAAGCCGGTTCTGTATGGCGATATGAGCGGGCTGTCTGTAAAGATTGCAGAACAGCTGGAAATTGAAGTTCTGCGTGAAAAATACGCAACACAGCATGCCATTGGTGTAGTTGCATGGATGGAGCTGGATTCCAAAGTAACGGACAGTCAGCGTATGGCGGTGCTGAAAATGGCTTAAGGGGGGTAACGGCATGAAGGTAAGAGCGACGATAAGCTTTAGTGGTTTGATTTCGATGTATGCCGGAGAAGTGAGAGAAGTTGAGGATTCTTATATCCTCAACGACCTCATGAGAGCAGGCTATGTTGTGCCGGCAGAAGCGGAAAGCGGGAATCCGCAGACAAATTCGGATTCGGAAGGCGAAGGAGTGCTGTTAGAAGGAACGCTGGATACCGAGGAATTGGAAGGAATGACAGTTCCGGCACTGAGAGCATTGGCAAAGCAGATGGGTTTGGATGATGCAGGGAAAAAGGCGGATCTGATTGAGAGGATTTCTGCTGCAAAGGTTTCTGTGGATGCAGAAGGTTGTGATTCTGATGAAGCTTAGGGAGGTAAGCGCAGAGAACCTGATTCGTTTCGGAAAAATTGACGATACGGACGAAGAAACAGAGGTTATCGAGGCTATCATTGAAGCAGGACGGAAATTTGTATTGAGTCAAACCGGTTTGGAGCTTGAGGAAACCGATGATAAGCCTGATCTGGCGATTGCCATGCTGATGGTCTGTGCCGACATGTACGATAAGCGCAGCTATGAAACGGAAACAGGAAAGGCTCCGAGCGTGAATCTGGCGGCACAAGCCATCATTAACCAGTATTGCAGAAATATTTTGTAAGTGGGTGATGAAATGCAGGCAGGAGACTTAAGGCACCGCATAGAGATACAGCGGATTATCAAAAGACGGGAAGCGGATAAAAGCATCCGGACAGAATACCGGACGATAAAAACCGTATGGGCGAAGGTAAACGGCTTATACGGACGGGAATGGTGGGAAGCCAGAAAGTATGGCGCAGAGGGGACAGTAGAGTTTACCATTCGGTATGGAGCGGTGAAGGATCTGACGGTAAAAGACAGGATTCTTTTTCGTGGAACGCTTTACAATATTATTTCCGTTGATAATACCCTTTTTCAGGATAATTTTCTGAAAATCAAAGCAACGGCAGATTTAACGCATTGAGGTGATAGCATGGGCTCATTGGAAGATTTAGACAAAGTCTTTGCGGCATTGGAGAAACAGTTTCCGGAAGACAGAAGAGAACTGGTAGAGGATGCGGGTGTGATTATGTATGAGAGGGTCATGCGCAACATCGATGCGGAAACCAAGGAGCAGAGCGGCAGACTGCGGGAAGCATGCCATCTGGTTATCGGCAGCGGCGGTGGTTATGCCGCTGTGCGAAATGATAACAGGAAAGCACCGCACGCGCAGCTCGTTGAATTTGGACACAGGCTGATTAAGGGAGCGAAAACGAAAGAGGGAAAATACGGTCAACGGGTAAACATCAAGGGAAGCGGCAAGCTGATTGGCTGGGTCAATGGAAAGCACATGTACCGGAATGCGCTGAATGAGGTGGAGGAAGAAATTGTGCATAAAGCTGGGGATATGGTGGATAAACTGGTAGGTGATAAATTCTGATGATTACCGCAAAGGAAATTTTAGTAGCTGTTATGGAACAGATTTTTAACTGTGTTCCCGGTGTGGAGATTTATAAAGGAAGGCTGGAGGAGGGGTTTTCTGTTCCTGCCTTCCTTTTAAATTTAACCTTTGCCGGCGGAGCAAAGGCGAATTATTTCACCGAAAGAAGAAACATCGAAATACAGATTATCTATTTTGGAACCGAGGATGGATATGGGAGAGAGGACTTTGAGGAACGATTGGATGTGGAATCAAAGCTGATGCCATTTTTAAATCAGCATTCCATATCGATTGGGGAACGGGTGCTGTCATTCAATTATGAGATGAAGGAAGCAGATAGCCGACTGGCTATTTACCTGACGTTTCGGTATTTGGATGAATCCTTTGATTCCGGATATATTGATTCCGGCAAGATGGAAGCGGCAAAGGATGTGTCGGTGTGCATGAAAGCAACGGCGGACGAATAGAAAGGAGCGAAAAAAGATGGGATTACCCAATATTATCATTGAATTCAAAACAAAAGCCTCAACTGCGATTAAGCGTGGGGAAAGAGGCGTTGTTGCAGTCATGGTTATTGAAAAAAGCAACCATGGAGTAACAAAAATTGAGGATAAAACGCAGGTGCCTGCGGATCTGACAGCTGAAAATAAGGAGTATGTGGAGCGTGCATTTGATGGCGGCAAAGCACCGATTAAACATGTTCTGCTGATTCGGACGGATACGGTAGAAAACGCTTTGGAGAAGCTGGAAACAATCAAATTTGATTATCTGGCTGCGCCTCCTGCGGTGGCAGAAGAGGATGTCCAGAAGATTGCAACACAGATTAAAACCATGCGGGATTCCAAGCGGATGAAGGTAAAGGCTGTTTTGCCGAATATCGCCGCAGACCACGAGGGTATTATTAACTTTACCACGAGTGATATTGTTGTCGGGGATAAGACCTATACAGCGGGGCAGTACTGCTCCAGAATCGCCGGGATTCTGGCAGGCACACCGCTGAATGTCAGCTCCACTTATTTTGTGTTGAGCGAGGTAGACGATGTGCCGAAATTTACCAGAAGCGAAATGAATGAAAAAATTGACTCCGGAGAGTTTGTTCTTTTCCATGATGGCGAAAAGGTTAAGATTGGCAGAGAGGTAAACAGCCTGAAGGATGCAAACGGATTGAAGGGAGATATCTATAAGTCGATTAAGGCAGTAGATACTATGGATCTGATTTACAATGACATCCATAGTACCTGCGAAGATAACTACATCGGCAAGTATCCCAACAATTACGACAACAAGTGCCTGTTGCTGGTAGCGGTGCAGCAGTATCTGGAGGCGCTCAGGGATGATGAGATTCTGGATAAGGATATTTTTGTGGGCATTGATGTGAAGGCGCAGAGAGATTGGCTTCGTGAAAATGGGACGGATGTAAGCGAAATGTCCGAACAGGAAATCAAAGAAGCAAATACAAAGAGCAACGTGTTTATGGAGGGCTCTTATCATATTCTGTACGCAATCGAGGATATTACAGTAAACTTTAACATTTAAGGAGGGGCAATAAATGAGAAAAGCAGGTTTTGACCCCAGAAGAGCGATTAACGGCAACTATGGGGAGGTAATGTTAGACGGCGAGCTTGTCAGAGAGGCTACGGCGTTGCAGGCAAAAGCACAAATCAATTTTAAGGATGTTCCGATGTGCGGCACAAGCGGCAAAAAGCAGAAAAGCGCAGGATGGTCCGGTACGGGCAGCATTACCATGACGAAAACAAACAGCCGTATGGCGTTGAAAATTGCGGATGAAATTAAGGAAGGAAGAACACCTGAATTTACGATTATCGGCAAACTGGCTGACCCGGATGCACTGGGGGCGGAAAGAGTGGTGCTGAAGGGTGTGACCTTTACGGAGCTTACGCTGGCGGACTGGGCGGCAGAAACAATCGGAACGGTAACACAGCCTTTTACGTTCTACGATTATGAATTCATTGATTTGATTGACGAGGAATAAGGAGGAAGCTATGAGTATTTTTGACAGACTTTTGGAAACCGATGCTGAGAAATTACAGGAGAAGGAAAAAACAGAGCTTAAAATCAAAAGATTATCGGATATTGTAGGGGAGCCTTTTGTAGTGACCTGTGCCGCGCTTACAGAAGACCAGATGGTACATGTTTCTGAAATCAGCAAAGAGGGAGATTTCAGGGCAAATATTCTTCTGGAAAGCTGCCGTATCGAGGGAAGAAGGCTGAGTGACAAGGAATTGCTGAATAAGCTTGGTGTTGCAAGTGGGAAGGATGCCATTAAGGCATTGTTCAGCGCGGGAGAAATTTCTATCATTTACAGCACAATCAACCGTCTGAGTGGCTATGATGACGATGCGGTAACGGAAGTAAAAAACTGATTCGGGCAGGGGATGCCAGAGCGGTTGTCGGATATACCATGTGGCGGCGCTTTGGCACCCTGCCATCTCAAATATACAAAATTCCGGAAAAAGAAATTGCAGTCATTCTTGCATACATGGAACTTGAACAGGAAAAAAGATAAATCCTGCCCTCCGAACATCACGAAAAGAGAAATTTACAGCCTAATCATTCACATGTTATGATGTCGAAAAGGAGGGGATACCATGAAAAAATGGTTATGTATGGTTCTGTGTATTGGAATGATGTTTGGTGCTACTGGCTGCGGGGATACTGGAACCGGTACTGTTGAAAACAAAGAAGTGACGCTTTCATTACCTTATGGAGAAAGAACAGGAACTTATTCCGGAGACATGGTTGAAGGTGTGCCTGATGGACATGGCAAATTTGAAACGAAAAATGAGGCAGGAGAGACTTGGACGTATGAGGGGGATTTCTCCGCAGGTGTTTTTGAAGGGGAAGGGAAAACAACTTGGGAAGATGGAACAGTCCAGATAGGGACGTATCATGAAGGAGTTTGGCAGGCGACCGAATGGGGACTGCTTTTTGCAGCCGAATCTACAGATGCAATTACCGTTTCAGATGAAGCAAGCAGTTTTATAAAGGAAAACGCAGATTTCTTTCCATCTGACAGTGTTGAAAAATTTCAGGACAATGTAGACGAAAGCATTACATACAAGATGGTTATGAAAGAACCGGATAAATACGGCAATAAAATCATGAAAGCAAACGATTTATATGTAGTGCAGATAAACACATCGCAGATTTATAAAGATTGTGAAGATAAGTATACTTACGCAATCCTGTGCGATAATGACTTAAATATTTATCAAATTTACATGATGGGTGAATTGCCGGACATCTACGAAGGAGATACAATAAAAGCAATGTATGGTACTCCTGTAGGGAACAACAGCTATGAATCATCAAATGGTGGATTCGTGAATTCCGTTGTAGTAGCACCATGCTGGATACAAAAGTAAGAAGAGATATAAGCGCCTGAGAAATCGGGTGCTTTTTTTCATGCAAAAAAGAAGGAGGTGGATCATGGGAAACAGGGATGTAAGTATTGTTTTCAAGGCGAGCGATAAATTATCTGATTCGCTGCGCCAGATGCGGAAGGGTGTAAAAAGCCTTGAAACTGATGTTGAGCATTACAAAAAGCTGCAGCAGCGGGTATTTGAGGAAAAGGCGCAGGTGAAGCTTGACATCACGCAGGCGAAGCAGAACATGAAGGAGCTGGAAAAAGCAGTCAGAAACGGCTCTGAGGGTGCCAGAGACGCTTTTCTGGAACAGCAAACAGCTTTAGAAAGCTTAAACGATGAATATAAGCGGCTGAGCAATTTGCAGAGTGAAGTGCTGCGTGGAGAAAAAGAAATTCAAACCACAATGTCAAGAAATAGCAATGCAAATGCGGGTTCCGGTGTAGGTGCAGGGTTGATCGGTGCCGCCGGCATGATGAAATCCTTAGCAAAGGCAGGGCTTGGAAGTATGCTCGGCGGTGCTGCGGGAGATTTGCTTGGCAACATGACTTCTTCTGCCTTTGGTTCAACCATTGGCGGTGCTGTGGGCAGCATTGGCGGCAATGCACTTTCCGGTGCGGCAATGGGGAGTATTGCAGGTCCGATTGGTACGGCGGTTGGTACAGCGGTCGGCGGATTGACAGGTGCAATACAGGCATTGAATAACAAGCAGCAGCAGGCAGATGATTTATTCCGGAATGAGGTACAGAGTCTGTATAACACTACAACGGCTGAAATGCAGGATAAAATATCAAATGGCAGTGCATACGCAGCCGAGCGCGAAAACTACAAGAGAAACTATGCCAGCATGACCGATGATGAAACGGGGAAAAAGCTATATGAAAGCATTATGAAATATGGCGATACAACTCCGTATGATACCTCTGTCATGCTTGGGAAGGGCATGGAAATGCTTTCCTACGGCATTGACAAGAAAAATGTGCCGGAATTTATGGATATTATCGGTAATATTGCCATGGGCGATGCAAACAAGTTTTCCGGACTATCCTATGCCATTTCTCAGAGCATGGCGGCAGGCAAGCTGAACGCGCAGGACAAGAATCAGATGGTCGGCTATGGTTTTAACCCTCTGGAATTTGTCGCAAAAAATCAAGGCGTTTCTATTGCTGAAGCTACAAAAATGATGAGTGACGGCAAAATTACGTCTGATATGCTGGTAGAGGCGCTGCGAACCGCTACGAGTGAAGGGGAACGATATCATGACGCAGTAAATGCCATGAGTGATACCTTCAGCGGCTTGCAGGGACAGCTGGAAAGTGCGAAAAAGAATATTGAGATTGCCATGGGTGAAGGCTACAACGAAGCCCGCAAAAAGGGAATGGAAAAAGAAATTGAAGCCTATAACGGAGACCTTGGCGAAAAGATGAAAAATGCTTACAGCATGGTCGGGGCGTATGAGGCGGAAATGGAGAACCAGTACCAGCAGAGCATTATCAATGCTATGCAGGATGCCACAAAACGCATTGAGGAAGAAGGCTTAACCGGCATTGAAGCGGAAAAGGTCATGTGGGAGGCAAAGACGCAGGCGGAAATTGATTACAAAAACAGCGAAGAATATCAGAAGAAATTGCAGGCAGAGAAATCACTGGTAGCAAATATACAATCTTCACTGACAGAAAGCGGTGAATATGTAAAATTTGGACAGGCAATGGCAGACCAGTTCTCCAAAGGCTGGCAGAGCGGAAGACTAAGCAATGCCACAAGCGACGTGAGGGCGCAAATCAGCAAGGAAGGCGTGTCTGGCTATATCAACAGCATTTTTGCAAATGCCTATAAGGGAACACCCGGCGGTGTCAGCAGTAGCAGAAAACACGCCGCAGGGCTGAAAAGGGTACCTTATGATGGATATGTAGCCGAACTGCACGAGGGTGAAAGCGTTCTAACAAGGGTGGAAGCCGACAAGGAAGGCGGCGGCAGTGTTACGATTGCAAAGCTGGCTGACCAGATTGTAGTACGGGAAGAAGCGGACATTGATAAGATTGCGCGGGCGTTGGTCAGAAATATGCAAAATATGCGAGAAAGCTTTGTAGGCGCATAAGGAGGGGAGAATATGTTTGAATTCTGGTTGAAAAATCAAATGAAGGGTACAAGCATGATGCTTCCTGTTACGCCGGACGGCTACGAAAACAGCTTTGGCAGAGAAATAGAGACGGTCAGGGCTACAGACAAGGGAGACATCAATGTGCTGGGCAAAACAAAGCCCCAGAGTCCGAGTATATCCGGTTTCTTTCCAGAGAATGACTATAGCTTTTGCAGGAGCAGCGGCATCAGCGAAAATACGGCAATGGACTATGTAGAAACATTAAAAGCATGGATGGATGATGGGGACATTGTGCGTGTGGTTGTGGCTGATGACAAAGGCGCAAAAATCAATGAGCAGTTCTATATTGAGTCAATCGATTACAGCTCAAAATATGAGGATAACGGAGACATTCCGTTTACGATACGATTTCGGCAATATGTTCCGCTGAATGTTTTGACGGTTCAGAAAAGCAGCACTGCAAACGCTGCCAGAAAAGACACCTCCACGGCGAAAGCAAAGGCAAAGACGTATACCGTGAAAAAGGGAGATAGCCTGAGTGCTATTTCGAGAAAAATGTATGGGGATGCAAGTAAATGGAAAAAAATCTATGAAGCAAACAAAGGCGTGATTGGGAAGAATCCGAATTTAATCTATCCGGGGCAGAAATACACAATACCATGATGGGAGGTGGAAGTTATGGCAATGCGGGCATTTCATATCAATAAGGATGGCGTGAAAACGGAGGTTACGGGAGTTATTACGGAGCTGACGATCAGCGGAGAGTACAGAAGCTGCAGCAGGAGCTGTACATTCGGCGTGGTGCATGGATACAGCGACCAGCGCACATGGATTACCCAGATGGAGGTAGGCGACATATTCAAGGTAATTGATGTGGACAAGGTGATGTTTCAGGGACCGATCTGGACGAAGGAAAAGGAAACAGATGGGACAACGATTGAGTATAGTTGTCGGGATTATGGAATTTATCTGAAAAAGAATAAAGCAAGCTATAACTTCAAAAAAATGAAAGCGGATGCAATCGCGAAGAAGGTCTGTACAGATTTTGGTATAAAAATCGGTTCGCTGTCCTTCGGCGCAAAGCCGATTAGCCGAGTATTCAACGGTGTCAGCCTATATGATATTATCATGACGGCATACACGCTGGGCGGTGCAAAGGATAAAAAATATTACGTTATTTTTGAGGGCGAATTGATTTATGTTCTGGAGAAAGGAAAAAAGGAATGTACCCCTCTGGAGAACGGCGTGAACCTGTTGACCTCCAGCGTCAGCGAAAGCCTTGAGAGCATGGTGAACCGAGTTCGTGTATACAACAAAGAGGATAAATTGATAAAGGAATTCAAGGAGGATAAGGATATAAAGCTATATGGATTTATGACTGAAATTCTCAGGATTTCCAAGGACGATGAGGATTTTGCGGAAAAAGCAAAGAAAAAGCTGAATGGTGTGGAGCGGAAGATAAATGTTTCAAATTTCGGGAACAGCCAGTATATCACAGGGAAAAAGGTTGTGGTAAAAGAGCCATATACCGGTCTTTCCGGTGTTTTTTTCATTGACGGGGACAGTCACACATGGAAAAATGGCATTTACACAAACAAACTGACGCTGAATTTTCAAAATTTGATGGATGAAAAGGAGAGTGGCCAGAATGACAAATGAAGATAATCCATACGGGAATTTTCTGGAGATAATCAGAAAGGAGGCACACGCTGACGGCGATGCGCCTTTTTTTATTGGAACGGTTGTGCAGCCGAACCCGCTGATTGTAAAAATCGGAGATTTGCAGATTGAACGGGAAAACATGAAGGTAAATCAGGCTTTGCTTGCCAGCTACAGCCGCCGCATGTCCATGGGAACGGCAGGAGCGACCGGATCAACAACGAAGGGCGATGGTATCAGCAGCATTGGGATTTCCGGAGGGACATTTACCACGCAGGACGGATTGAAAGCAGGCGAGCAGGTAGTGCTGCTGAAAAGCGGAGACGGTCAGCAATATATACTGCTGTGCAAGGTTGTTTAAGGAGGCGGTTTGATATGAGTACAAGCCTTTTCCCGTTTTTTGGGGATACGGTTACTACAGAAACAGAAGAGGAGTTTCCGCTGTATCGTGAGGTTGCTTGGGATTTTAAGAACAATATCCCTGTTGTGGAAAAAGGGGATTTTAAAATAGTGACCGGAAAAGAAGCAATTAAAACCTGGATATATAAAACGCTGAAAACGGAGAGATTCCGATACGAAATTTACAGCTGGGACTATGGATGCGAAATAGAGGAATTGATTGGGCAGAATTATACGCCAAATCTGGCGAAGGCAGAGTGCGTTCGCTATATCAAAGAAGCGTTGACCATAAACCCGTACATTAAAAATATATCCGGCGTGGAGGTAACATTTGCAACCGGAAAATTGATGATATATGCGAAGCTTGAGACGGTTTACGGTGAAATGGAGGTGAGCGCAGATGTATGAAGATAGACTCTATGAAGCATTGAAAGAGGAAATGCTGCAGGAGATTACGCAAACGGACAAGAGAGAAGGTTCGTTTGTAAATGACATCATTTCCACCAGTGCGATGAAGGGGGAGGAGGTCTGGGCGGAATTGAGCAGAGCGGTTGGGGTGTTTTTCAAGAAGGACTGCACCGGAGAATATTGTGACCGTTTTGCCGAAGAGTACGGCATTACCAGAAAGAATGGGAAGAAAGCAAAGGGAACCGTTACATTTACGGGAGAAGCAGGCGTTGATATTCCGGTAGGGACGCTCTGTGCAACGAGTGCAGGACTGATGTTTGTGACAACAGAGGTTGGAAGCATCGGCGCAAGCGGAACAGTGAGTGTTCCGGTGGAGGCGGAAGATATTGGGGACAAATATAATATTTTAGCCGGATATATCAATACGCTTCCGGTAGCGATTAGAGATATTACAGGCGTTACGAATGGAGCGGCTTTTATCGGCGGAGCGGAAGCGGAAACGGACGAGGAATTGATTGACCGCCTGCTGCTGCGGCTCAGAACGCCAGCTACGAGCGGGAATGCGTATCACTACTTGCAATGGGCGTTGGAGATTGAAGGTGTTGGAAATGCGAAGGTGTTTCCGCTAGACAATGGCCCGGGGACGGTAGGGGTTATGCTGATTACCTCGGCGGGCAGGTCTCCGGGTGAAGATGTTATCAACGCAGCGGCAGCGCATATTGAAGGGGAACGTCCTATTGGTGCGACTGTCAGTGTATATGCGCCGCAGGAAGTCGTAATAAACATCGAAGCAGCTATTCAGATTTCGGCATCTACAACTTTAGAGGCTGTAAAGAAGGAGTATCAGAGCTTGCTTTCAAACTACATCAAAAATAGTGTGTTTGTGCTTTCTAATGTGGACTATTACAAGTGCCTTTCCATGTTCTATGACATTCCCGGCGTAGTAGCGGTGAAAAGCTTTCTGCTCAATGGTGCGCAGAAGAATATACCCATCAGTGAAAAGCAGATACAGGTGCTTGGGAGTATCACAATCGGAGGGGTGGTTGCCGGATGAAGCTGATAGAATATCTTCCGAATGATTACACGAAAAGCAGATCAACGCTTGAGCTTCTGGAGGCTTTGGAAAAAATGTGGAGAAAGGCACAGGAGGACACAGAGGATTTTGAAAAGCAGTTATTTTTGAGTACAGCCACATGGGGTCTGGATTTCTGGGAGCAGATGTACGGGATAGAGAATGACGAGAGCAAAGGCTATGAGGTTCGGCGGAGTGTTGTGCGTGCCAAAATCCGTGGGGCAGGCACAACGACGGTAGCCATGATTAAAAATACATCAGAGGCGTATGTAAATGGTGGGGTTAATGTGATCGAGCATAATGCACAGCATAAATTCGTTGTGATGATGGCTTCTATCATTGGTATTCCGCCGAACATCGAGGATTTGCGAAACACGATTAAAGAAATCAAGCCTGCCCATTTGGATTTCGAGATTGTGTTTAAGTATAACATAATGAAGGACTTGCAGAGATATACACATGGGCAGTTGAAGGCATCGGGATATACGCATAGAGAGTTGAGGACGGTTGCACTACCTGAAATGAAATAACAGGAGGTGGACCATGATACAGAGTTTACACGAAATGGTGCATAATACGCCAATCTGTTTGAAGGAAGTACATATCAAAAAAAACTGTACACAGGAAGTCACAGAACTGAGGGAAGATTTGCGTAGATGGGGAGAAACGGCGCAAGTACTTGAAGTCTTGAGAAATGAAATAGAAAGGATGAAAAAATCAATAGATGGGCTGAAGGAAAATGACATCAGCCCATTGCAGAAAGAAGTCCTGTTGCAGGAAATACAGGAGCGGACTGATTCATTAGTGAAGGAAGCGGAGAAGCGGATGCATCTGGCACTTGAAATTGATTCCATTGTGTCAGGATTGGACGCGGAAGAGGAAACATTTTTGAGACTGCGGTTTCAGGAAAAAATCAGTATAACCGGAATTCAGAGCAGGATGCATCTAAGCCGGGCAAGTGTATTTCGCTTGCAGAATAAATGCTTTAGACACGTTTTGGATATTCTGAAAAATGAGGGGAGGGAAAGACATGGAGAATATTGAAAAAATGGTGCAGGAGGCACTGGACAGCACGAAATCCGCACACAAGAGGATTGACCGCATGGAGAAGCGGCAGGACAACCTTGACGGATTGACGAAGGCGTTTTCGGTTCTGCAGAACGAGCAGGAGCATATCAAAACAGATGTCGGAGAAATCAAGGACGATGTGAAGCAGTTGGTTTCCAAGCCCGCAAAGCGGTGGGATGGGCTGATTGATAAGGCGATTGCGGTGGTTGTCGGTGCGGCAATCGGGTTTTTGCTGAATGGCGGCGGTTTATGATGAAAAAACGCAGACGGATTCGTTTTCCACCAAAGATAAACGATGATACCATGTCCAGCATTGTGATATACTCGCTGCTGTTTTGTGCGGCAATCACGATTGCAGGCATGGTATTAGGTGCTTTTGACCACGATGTAAGCGCCGTGGTTGATAGTACGCATCGTGTGTTCGGTACGGAATTAGGTATCTGCGGCTTGATGAAATTGTACGATAAAGGCGTAGAACGTGCAGAGCGGTGGGCGGAAGAACGTAGGCAAAGAAGAATGACTGCAAAGCAAGCGGAATGGGAGTACAAGGAGGAATTGAGAGAAAATGAAAATGAATGAAGCGGCAAAAATCACAGTTCAAAATTTGCTTACAGTGAAATCCATCGTAACGATTATGCTTACGGTGGTTTTTTCTTATTTGGCGGTTGTAGGACGTATCAGCGGAGAACAGTTTCTGACAATTTTCTCTGTTGTGGTGGCGTTCTACTTTGGGACACAGTACCAGAAGGGGAAAGAAGGTGCAGAAAATGACGAATAAAGAATTTATTGAAACTATCGGCAGAGCGGCTGTGGCGGAATATGAGAGGTTTAAAATCCTGCCCTCTTTGACAATCGCACAGGCTATTTTGGAAAGCAACTGGGGGAAATCCCTGCTTTCCCAGAAGGCGTTTAACTTCTTCGGGATGAAGGCTGGAACCGGTTGGAAGGGTGCTACATATAACTCCAAAACACAGGAGCAGACGAAGGCAGGACAAGCCTTTACCGTCAATGCTGCATTTCGTGCATATCCTAATGTGCAGGCAGGCATCAGAGGATACTATGTGTTTTTGCAGTTTCCCAGATACCAGAATCTGAAAGGCGTGACGGACTATAAGCAGGCTTGCAGGCTGATTAAGGCGGATGGCTGGGCTACGGATGTGAGGTATACGGAGAAGCTGATCAGTTTAATTGAGAAATATGGGTTAGATAAATACGATGAGGAGGTTTTGGAAGTGGTAGAAAAATGCAAAATGATTATCAATGGTAAAGAGCATACGGTTGACCGTATTCTGAAGGATGGCATTAACTATATCAAGATTCGGGATGTGGCGGATGCTATCGGGTATGAGGTTACCAGTAAGGGGAATGTGGCTGTGCTGACGAAGAAATGAGCTTTTTCGTGAGGTCACGAAAATGATAGGGGAGACAGGAAACTGTCTCTCCTGTTTTAAAAAAATATTAGTTTGTGTCTTTTAAAATATTTTTTGATGTGATATTATGTTTCCGGAGGGGTTGAGCCTATGAAGAATTTGGAATCTTTTATCAAAAAGAATTGTTCAAATAGAAATAGAGGTAGATTTAGGCTAGAGGATGCTATATTTCATTGTGATATTGATGGCAGATATTTTGATGAAACTTCTTTAAAAAAAATTATAGGGTTCGTAGAGAAAGTTAACATAATTGCAAAAAATGCTAAGGTATCAGTGTGCATTAATATTGATTGCAAATGGTTCAAGGATAAGCTGTCAATTTTGGTTTTAGAGTGCATTTGTTATTACTTAGTGACTGTGCGAGAATATAAAGTTAAGGTTAATTTAACTTCACAGATTAACATCTGGACAGAAGGAATTAAATCATCACCTTTAATGCTGTTAGATTCTTATGAACAAAAAAGTGTTCAGAAATATATGAAGAGGTTCTGTTTTGAAATATACCATAGACATTATAGACGCTTAATTAAAGTGGACGATTTTCCTTTAAATAGTTTATCTATGTTTATGACAGAAATAGATTCTTTTTTGAATGTATTGGGCGTTTCAGAGAAATATAGAGATAAAGTTTCAGAGGTTGCAGTAGAGTTAATTGGTAATGCTACAGAGCATGGAGAAACAGATTGTCTGATTGATATTGATGTAACAAACGCGTATAAAAAAATAAATTCTGATAAATTATATTGTGGCGTAAATGTTGCTGTTATAAATTTTTCGGAAAAACTTGTTGGCGAGGCAATTCGTAAAAAAATGATGGTGAATGAAAATCAAGAAGGAAGATATAAGGAGTTGCTAAGTGCATATATTCATCACAAATGTTTTTTTAACGATAAATATACACAAGAAGATTTCTTTAATATTGCAGCGTTTCAGCATAAAATTTCTGGAAGAGAGCATAATATATCAACAGGAGGAACAGGATTAACAAATTTGATTTTAGCATTGGAAGAGTTATCTGATACGCATATATGCTATATGGTAAGTGGCGATAGAGCAATTGAATTACGAAAAGAGTACATAAGATTAAATGAAAATAAATGGATAGGTTTTAATCGAGAAGGTGATTTTTTGAATGCTTGCCCTGATCCAGAAGTTTTGATTAATTATGGATTAATAATCCCAGGTGTTGCTTACAACTTAAATTTTGCAGTTGAGAAGGAGTGAGAGGATGGATAAAGAAAATAAGGTTATACTGGAAATTGATAAAACAATAACTATGTTAGCTGGATATCCCTATGGTCAGAAGGTGTATAATGAACAATTTAAAGACAAAGTAGATATTTATAGAGAGTTTACAATAGAATTTCCAAAACAGGTGAAAAAAATTGCATCTTCTTTTGTGCAGGGATTTTTTAAAGAAATTGTTGAATCTATCGGAATTCAAGGTGTTGAAGAAAGGCTTATTATTATTTCGGGCAAAGAAGAACTAAAAGAATCTATTATTAAGGATTTGATGTAAGTAAGAGGTAAAAAGATGAGTACCACAGATACAGTTACATTTCTTCTTTCTATAATAGCGATAATAATCTCAATAGGTGTTGCGATTACCGAAAGCAAGAGAGAACTGAGAATGAATCGTTTAAATATAGAGGCGGAATATTTTAGTCAAATATATAAAGATTTTTTGATAGAGAAAATTCCGAAAGCAAGAAGAAGGCTACATTTTGAACTAAATAAATTAATTGGTATAGAGCAACTTATTGATGTGATAAAAGAAATGAGGGAAAGATCATTATATTTTTATTATAGAGATTTTAATTTTTATGAAGGACTACAAAAGCGATTGCAAACAACAGAGGACTATTTAATGGAAAAAGTGAACGAAGGTATAATAACTGACAATAGACAAGAGATTTTTTTTAAGCAAGTAAATACATACATTGAAAGTATCTACGGGTGGATTGCAGAAGCCCATTTTGGGGAATAGAATATATTATAAGTATATGAATGTTGACATTTATGGCGTTTATGGGGTGTGCCATATTGTAGCAGTTATTAAGGATAAACGCCGGGGGTTCAATTCCTCCACACCTCATAAATAAGGCTGCCGAAAGGTAGCCATTTTTAAATTATTTTTGTTTCCAACGCTGACAGTCTGGATTGGAAGGAACAGGGAGCGGAGGCGGAAATCAGGCAGGTGTTGGAGCATAAGCACCTGGGCAATGGTTCCATCATTCTGTTCCACAATGATGCGAAATACACCCCTAAGGTATTGGACACGATTCTCAAGGGAATCAAGGAAAAGGGGTTTGAGATTGTGCCGATTTCCCAGTTAATTCATCGGGAGAATTTCGAGATGGATCATGAGGGACGGCAGATTCCGAAAGGTAAAGATGTATAAAATCAGTCTGAATACGAGAGAAGTTATAAACAACAGGCGTATTCCGATACTGTATTTTTAGGCAATCAGGGGTGCAATGTTCGATTTCGAACACTGCACCCCTTGTTTGTCCATTGTTCTCTTTGGACTTTTTTTATAAGATAAAAATGATGAAACAATAATTCGTCCACACCTAATGCCGAGGTTTGGATGGATGGATCTGTTGGAGTGTTTCTCTGAAATGAAAACATCAGAGGGAAGCCCGGAGGTTTGGTCGGTACCAATGGGGCGGCATTCTTCCGACAGCAATTTGCTGCGGATAAAATCACCTGAGGACAGAGCGGAAAGAAAGGAAGAAAGACTATGAACGTTGCAAATACCATCAAAAAATTGGGTCTGGAACAGGCGTTTGATTACCTGTATAAAGACCCGGAAAACAACCTGCTGAAGCTAATGAATTGGGCGGACAAATTTTCCGATGGGGAATTTGTATCCCAACGTAAGGCAATTCGGGAAGCAATAGAAAATCCTGCGCACCCTTACCATGACTATATCCTGCATATCATCCATGATATCGACCCGGAGGTCATGAAAACGTTAGCTGTTAATTTCTTCATCAATGCCAGCTTAATCGGCTGGTCGAAGCAGGAAGAAAACCGAGCAAAGTATAACTGTAATGTTCCCTGGGCGATTCTTTTGGACCCTACATCTGCCTGCAATCTGCACTGCACCGGATGTTGGGCTGCCGAGTATGGCAATAAGCTGAATCTTACCTTTGATGAGATTGACAGCATTATTCAGCAAGGCAAGAAATTGGGTGTCTATATGTATATCTATACCGGCGGTGAGCCGCTGACGAGAAAGAATGATCTGATTCGGCTGTGCGAAAAGCATAATGATTGTGTATTCCTTTGCTTTACGAATGCGACATTGATTGATGAAAAGTTTGCCGATGAAATGCTGCGCGTGAAGAACTTTATTCCTGCCATTTCTTTGGAGGGGGACGAGGTTTCCACGGACAGCCGCCGCGGACAAGGAACCTATCAGAAGGTCGTTCGGGCAATGAAGTTGCTGCATGAGAAAAAGCTGCCCTACGGCATTTCCTCTTGTTATACCAGCGTGAATTACGAGAAGATTACATCGGATACATACTATAACAGTCTGATTGACATGGGTGCTTATTTCATCTGGTACTTCCATTATATGCCGGTTGGCAATGATGCTGCGCCTGAACTGCTGCCAAATCCCAAGCAGCGTGAAACCGTTTATCACCGTATTCGCCATCTGCGTGCCACGAAGCCTTTGTTCGCCATGGACTTTCAAAATGATGCGGAATATGTGGGCGGATGTATTGCCGGAGGCAAGCGGTATCTGCATATCAATGCAAACGGGGATGTAGATCCTTGCGTGTTCGTGCATTATTCCAACGCTAACATTCGGGAATGTACGCTGTTAGAGGCACTGCAAAGCCCGATTTTTATGGCATATCATGATAATATGCCTTTTAATGATAATATGCTCCAACCTTGCCCTATGCTGGAAAACCCGGAACGCCTGCGGAAAATGGTTGCGGAAACCGGCGCACATTCCACCGATCCGCAATCTCCGGAAACGGCGGATCATCTGTGTGGGAAGTGTGATTCCTATGCGAAGTGCTGGGCACCGGAGGCTGAACGGCTCTGGAGGGCTGAACAGGAAGAAAAAAAGCACATATAAAGGATGAGCGCCGCAGGAGACTGCGGCGCTTGCTTATTCTTTTATAGCCGACTTAACGGCAGTCTGCCAGATGGATTTTTGTAGAGCGCGAGTTTCTACGCCCTCCATTAAGGAGCAGATTCGTTCGATATCCGTTTCCAGATCATACTGCATTTCGGCATCCAGCCAATCCAGTAAATAGCCGACTACGATACACTTATAATGGTGATTCAGGATTTCGGCATCCCTTGCGGGAATGGAAATCGTTTTGGAAATACTGGCAAAATATGCATTGACCGCGTACTGTGTCAGTCGGTTGATATAAAACAGAAAGGTTTCCAAGGGGACTGCGCGGTATACATGAAGGATTGCTTGCTTATGTGCCTCCCCATATTGCAGAACAGGCTTAATGCAGTCCAATGGGCGACCCGGTGTGTAATGGTACGCAATCAGAGCGTTGACCTTTTCCTCCATCATTTCCAAAAGCAGGGAGGGAATATCCGGAAAATGATAATAAAAGGTGTTTCGCGTCAGCCCACACCTGTCAGTAATATCACGCACGGTGATCTTAT
>OLGO01001000.1_pt1 | contig 21588 bp, 20 predicted proteins | sample 1605861 | NCBI WGS metagenome assembly OLGO01 (sample SAMN03283253) | human gut metagenome | biome: human-associated habitat; material: feces | host: Homo sapiens | place: USA | collected 2013
TGAGAACTATCCCTTTTCCTTTTATATATACCAGCACGTTGGCTGTCCCCAGATCTATTCCGACTTCATTCGCAAATCCCATTCTCTTCTCCTTTTCACAGTTTATTTATATTTAAAAATTTAACATCATGTAAATTATACTTATACTACTTATCATTTACATTTCTCACAACATTATATATAAAAATTTACTTTTTTTCAATTTGTTTAGAAGAATTCTCTGTGAAAATTTCATAATATTTGCAATCTTCAGGAAAAATAAACTTTAAGGAGGTGATAAAATGGAGAAAACTTTTGCTCAAATCGACCCGAAGGACATGAAGATTATTTCTGAGGCAGAAAAGAAACTTTGCGACGCTACGGGAAAGTGTATAGCTTTAGTAGCTTATGACAACGAGTAAGTACTCTCAGAAATACAAAAGAGGATGTCTCTTTTACATCTGCCATCTGCTTTGATTGGCACGAAAGAAACATCCTCTGATTCATCTGTTACATCTTTTTATTGGATTCTACAAATCTTTTAATTTTCTTGCTGGTATTCTTTTCAAATTCTTCGTTTCGAATGGCTATCTTTCTTATCTTCTTAAACATAGGCAGTTCGGCGTTGATTTTGTCGACTTCATCCCAGAGGAGCTTCTTAACTGCTTCCTCATCGCAGTCCTTGCCTAAAACAGCTTCCACTTCTTCCATATCAGGTCTTATGGCTGCAACTATGACGATATCTCCCTTTTCTTCAGCTCCCCATACCATGGATTCCGTTACGTACGGAATCTTAGAAAGCAGGTATTCCAGTTCTTCAGGGAATACGTTTTTACCGTTGGAGGCGATGATAACATTTTTCTTACGACCGGTAATATATATGAACTTTTCATCATCGATATATCCTTGGTCTCCCGTGTAAAACCATCCGTCCTTTATAACTTTGGCAGTTTCTTCAGGATTATTGTAATATCCCAGCATTACGTTGTCGCCCTTTAGGCATATCTCTCCTATGCCGTCTTCGTCTTTGTCTACAATTTTAACGTCCATTCCCGGCAGTATATGTCCTACTGACGCATTTCTCATATATTTATGCTGGTCAGGGTTTAAAGCTCCCATAGGGGCGCATTCGCTGAGTCCATATCCTTGTACAGCTATAAACCCAAGGTCATTGAAGAACTGCAAAATAGCCGGGTCTATGGCTGCTCCTCCTGAAATGAGTACCCTCATTCTGCCTCCAAAGACTTTCAGGATATCTTTCAGCAATTTTTTATTCAAATCAAGTCCGACTTTTTTAGTAACCTTATTCAAGGCCATTACTTTCTTTACAAGACCTTCCTTACCTTGCTTGCGAATATTTTTCATTATGGTCTTATACAAAGTTTCGAAAAGAGCCGGAACGCCTAAAAACATGGTAGGTCTAACTTCTGAAAGGTTTTTAACTATATGCTTAAGGCCTTCACAATATGCTATAGCTGCTCCCTTGTACAGAGGCATTAAAAATCCTGCTGTGCCTTCGTAAGTATGATGTATAGGTAAGACTGAGAAGAAAATATCCCAAGTATGAACTCTCAAAATGGTCGGTGCAATCATAAGATCGAAGCAAATATTTTTATGAGAAAGCATTACGCCTTTAGCTATTCCTGTGGTTCCGGAAGTAAACAGCAGCTCGCTCATGGCATCAGGGTCTATTTCAGCATCTATAAATCTCCTGTCACCCTTTTCCAGCAATTTTTTCCCCTCAGCTATCAGCCCACTCCAAGTTAAAATGTTCTCTTCTTGCTTGTCTCCGTTTAATTTTATGAGGATTTCCAGCTGACTGTCTCCGTTTTCTTTTATTTCCTTAAAAATATCCGTATATTTTTCTGTAAACATTACTGCGGAAGCTTGCGATTCCTTTATAAGCTGACCCAGTTCCGAAGCTCCGAGTTCCTTATCCAGAGGTACAACCACACCTGTGCCGCATATGACTGCCAGATAACCGGTAGCCCATTGATAGCAGTTTTCGCCGATTACCGCTATTCTTTTATTCTTAAGCCCTGCGTTTATCAACGCTGTTCCCAACGCATTTACCGTCTCAAACGCTTCTTTATAAGTGATGCTTTTGTATGGTTCATCTTTGTGAAACTTCTGCATGAAGGCCACATTGTCTCCATAAGCCTGAACGCTGGTTTCCAGCATGTGTTTCAAATCGGCTATCGGTCTGCTTTCTTTATATACCACATATTTATCAGTACTGTTGTTGAGCATATCAACAACGCCTTGCGCATACTGCAAATCTACTTTTCTCTGGCTTGTATAGTCCATATTCTGTATTCTCCTTTATATCAATAATTTTCAAAATTATCCATCTAGTTATCAATATCAGATTATCACGTACAAATAACAATGTCAACCTTTACATACCCTGAGCTCTGTGATACAATAGTTTTAAAACAAATCAGGAGTTTAATATGCCGAAAGGAACAATTACAGCAGAAAACATATCACTAGAATTTCGCATTCCCCGCTGGGACGAACTGCCTAACATCGACTTATATATGGATCAGGTAATCGCGTTCATCCATTCCGGGCTGGGGAAATTTTTTAACCAAATAGGTCTCCCGGCGTTAACTAAGAGCATGATAAATAATTATGTGAAAGCTCGAATAATAGACCCTCCTGTCAACAAAAAATATGGCAAGCTTTCCATGGCGATGATAGTTGTGGTTTACATTTTAAAAAGCTGTTATTCCACTGAAGAAATCCGCAAGCTAATAGATATAGGGCTTCGATTGCCCAACAATCAAGTGACATATAACCGTTTCTGTGAAGCGGTAGAAAAAGCTGTAAACGCAGTTTTTTCAGGTTCCATACACGTGGAGGATATTCATGAGGAAGGGCGTGAGCAGCGTTATCTGATGGATAACTTTGCGCTATCATTTGCTTGTAAAATATATGTGCAATATACCATTAACCATTAAAAAAAGACGCTTTGCGCGTCTTTTTTAATCAAACCCATACCAGCTGACGATTTGGTCCAGCTCAGCTCTATCACTTCTCACCTTGTTGGCAGGGAAATCTTCATCAGGATACCCTATAGCTATGCCCATGACAAAGGTTTTGTTTTCCGGAACATTTAAATATTTGCGAAGGCCTTTTTGATACATAACTGCCTGTATTTCCACACATGTTTCCAAGCCGTACTCCATCGCAGCCAAACATACATTTTGAGTAAAGCATCCGATATCGAATTTGCTCAATTCTCTTAAATTTTTGTCCATGTATATGATAAAAGCCGCCGGCGCATCAAAAAAAGCGAATCCTCTGGAAGTCCACCATCGACGTTTTTCTTTGTCTTCTCTGGCTATCTCCATTGCTCCGAAAAGCTTTTTAGCTATATCTATCTTACGCTGCCTGTATACTCCCTCAAACGGAGCTTCATCATAATCAGGCTTTTCCCCATTTAAGTAGCTATCCACATTCATCTTTGCTATCTTCTTTAAGACATCTCCTGAAATCACGGCAATTTCCCAAGGCTGTGTATTTTCAGCAGAAACTGCTCTTGCGGCTAACTTAAGTACCTTTTCCAGCGTTTCTTTAGAAACAGGTTCTTGTTTATACCCTCTCACAGATCGTCTCTCATTAATAGCTTTTGTTAATTCCATATATTACCTCCTAATCTGCTTTATCTAATATATAATACCCAAAAATTCCAGTGTGGTATACATATAATATATAAATGGAATTTTTGCGAAATAGCATGGCAGCAATCTCACCGGTTAGGTGTGCGAGGTCACGTGTGGGATGCCAGCCGTGCTCTTACAGACGAGGTCAGTCATGCTATCTACATTGCTCCATGCGCTGCTGACAAAAAATCAAATTTTCAAGAAAATTTACATAAACGGATACCAAATCTGTGTCGAAATTTGTCGAATAGGCGTCTCGGCTGACTTTTTCCTTTAAATTTTGAAAAAATGTCAGTCAAATCATCGATTTTGCTGACATTTTTCCGTTTTTTTATGGATTTTTACATTTTTTCCTCTTTGCATGCCCCAAAAATTCCATTTTATGTAAATTCGATGACAAAATTCCGGAAATAAGAGAATTTTGTCAGCATATGCGAGCGCGCCGGCGTCTGCAGTTTTTCGACAACAGGAGCGCGCCGGCGTCTGCAGTTTTTCGACAACAGGAGCGCGCCGGTATCTGTGTTCATCATTTTATTTCGTTTCCGGGGAATTTAGGAATGCCGTCAAAGCCTTTTTGTAAATCTTCGTCTGAAGGCACATAGTCAGTCATTGTTCCGTTATTATAATTCTCATATGCTTTAAGGTCGAAATATCCGGTGCCTGTAAGGCCGAAAAGAATGGTTTTTTCTTCTCCGGTTTCCTTGCATTTCATCGCTTCGTCTATAGCGACTTTTATTGCATGGCTGCTTTCAGGCGCAGGCAATATGCCCTCAACTCTGGCAAAATATTCTGCTGCTTTAAATACTTGGGTCTGCTCAACGCTGCGAGCTTCAATAAGTCCCTGGTCATAGAGCTCCGACACTATAGAACTCATACCGTGATACCTTAGACCTCCGGCATGATTGGCCGAAGGAATGAATCCGCTTCCTAAAGTATACATCTTTGCCAAAGGGCACACCATTCCTGTATCGCAGAAATCATATACATATTTACCTCTAGTAAGGCTAGGACATGAAGCAGGCTCTACTGCTATGAAATGATAATTTGCTTCTCCTCTTAACTGTTCTCCCATAAAAGGAGAAATAAGTCCGCCCAGGTTGGAACCGCCTCCTGCGCATCCTATAATTACATCAGGCTTTATGCCATATTTGTCCATGGCTTTTTTTGTTTCTAGTCCTATGACACTCTGGTGCAGTAAAACTTGAGAAAGAACACTTCCCAAGACATACCTATAGCCTTCTCTGGTAGTAGCAGCTTCTACAGCTTCAGATATAGCACAGCCCAAACTGCCTGTTGTTCCGGGATGCTCGGCAAGGATCTTTCTTCCAACCTCTGTAGTATCGGATGGTGAAGGTGTAACGTCTGCTCCGTAAGTTTTCATAACCTCTCTTCTAAATGGTTTTTGCTCATAAGAAACTTTCACCATATAAACTTTGCAGTCCAGATTTAGATAAGCACATGCCATAGACAAAGCTGTTCCCCATTGTCCTGCACCTGTTTCTGTAGTTACTCCTTTTAAGCCCTGCTTTTTGGCATAATATGCTTGAGTTATGGCAGAATTAAGTTTATGGCTGCCGCTGGTATTGTTGCCTTCAAATTTATAGTATATCTTTGCCGGAGTTCCCAATCTTTCTTCTAAACAGTATGCTCTTACCAGAGGAGATGGTCTATACATTTTATAGAAATCTTGTATTTCCTGCGGTATATCAAAATACGCTGTCGTATCGTCTAATTCCTGTTTAACCAGTTCCTCACAGAAAACCTGGTTAAGTTCTTCAGCTGTCATTGGTTTCAGTGTCGCAGGATTCAGCAGCGGCGCAGGTTTTTTCTTCATATCTGCCCTCACATTGTAGTACTGAGTAGGCATTTCGCTTTCTTCTAAATAGATTTTGTAAGGGATTTTGTTTTGGTCTTTCATTTTTTTGTTCTCCTTTTCAATTAATTTTTAATTGAAGTGTCTCTGCTCATTGAATACGCCGGATAAACAAAAAACCTGTCCTTGGAATCAAGGACAGGATATTAACCTGCGGTACCACCTTGTTTGGTCTGCCTGAGCAGACCCTCTCAGCAGAGTGCCATCACACTCCTTTCCACTAACGTAGGAATCCACGTCTCAGATACTTGGCATGACACGCCTGTTGACTTACGCACCATGACCTTTCCCCTCGCCCTCAGGAGCCCATTATTCTGACCCGCTCTCTGCTCGGCTCACACCGTCCCAAACTCGCTGTAAGTGCTGCAATCAGTTTTACTTCTCCATCAAAGGTTTTGATATTAAATTTATATGTGTGAGTTTACCATTAATATTGTGTGTTGTCAACTATCTTTTTTATTTTTTTTGTTAAATTATACAATCTAATAACAAATGTTCACTTACTACTAATATCCATAAACTTTTCTGTATTTCATCAGCATATATACTGCCACCAGGGCTGCCAAAATTTCTGCTATCGGAAGTGCCCACCACACTCCGTCAATTCCCATAAATACAGGCAGCAGCAAAAGTGCACCTACTTCCAAGACAAATGTCCTCAGCATGGAAATAACAGCTGATATTTTTCCGTTATTAAGTGCTGTAAAAAATCCTGAAGAAAATATTGTAATTCCTGAAAACAACACACTTATGGCTATTATTCTAAATCCATATACCATAAGCTCCAGCAGTATCGGATCCTGAGAAGCAAATATCATCGATAACGGTCTGTTCAGAACTTCAGCAATTATAAACATGGACAGTGAGAACGCTGCAACTATTTTAGCCGAAATGTTAAATAGCTTCTTTATATTATCTTTATTTTCTGCGCCGTAATTATAGCTTATGACCGGGGCTATGCCTGAAGCGAAACCAAAAAATATAGCGACAAATATAAACTGTAAATATAAAATAGCACTGATAGCCGCAACCCCTTTTTCACCTATAAGCTCCATCATTTGAAGGTTGAAAAGCGTAGTTGTAATGGCGCTTGCCAAATTGGATACCATTTCCGAAGAGCCGTTCCCCAGAGACTTTAGAACTTCATTTCCATTCCATTCAGGTCTTTCAAAATATATTACACTTTTTTTGCTGAAAAAAATTGTCAGAGGAACAGTTCCTGCTATTATCATGCCAGCCACGGAAGCAATGGCTGCTCCCTGCATTCCCCAGCCGAGTACACCTACCAAAAGTATATCCAAGACAATATTTAAAAGTCCTGCACATATGGAGAGCCCCAAGCCGAGTCTTGGTCTGTCAGCAGTTACCAAGTAGCTCTGAAAAATCACCTGCAATGCCCAGAATGGACCTCCAGCCACCATTATAGTTCCATATTCTATACAATAAGGCAGCATTTCCTCGTCTGAACCCAGCATCATATATATCTGCTCATCAAATTGCAGAAAAATTACAGCCAAAGCGATTATGCCTGAAACTGTCAATATAACGCTTAAACTCATAAATCGATTCGCTTCGTGAGTTCTTCCCTCTCCTAATTTTTTCCCGATAATAGCGCTGCTTCCCGCTGCCATCATGAATGCCAATGCCATACATACATTTAACACCGGATATACTATATTTATGGCCGAAAGTCCTAAGCTTCCAACATAATTGGAAACTACTATTCCATCTACTATGGAATACATGGAGACGAATATCATTCTTACCATAGTAGGAACAGTAAACACCAACATATTTTTTATATTAATTTCTCTGCTGTAAATTAAAGTATCTGACATACGTTACCCCTTAAAAAATATTCCAGCATTCATTATGCCCGTTTTAGCCTTAAAATTCAACATCATATTTTATTTTCCACAGCATATATTGTTCTAACGAATAAATAAGGAGCGTGTGTCTTACAATGAAGGATTACATAGAAGAAAGAGTTTTGGAATTGGCGCATTACATTGTCAGCACCAATTCAACGGTAAGGGCTGCTGCAAAAAAATTTCGTGTCAGCAAATCCACAGTACACAAAGATGTCACCGAAAGACTCCTTGAAATAAATCCAGGATTGGCCGCTGAGGTTAAGAGTGTTTTAGAGAACAATAAAGCCGAACGCCATCTTAGAGGAGGCATGGCTACAAGAGAAAAATATCAGCACGCAAAGGAAAAATAATTTTTAAAAGTTCCAAAGTAAAAAGCACGATTATGGAGGCACCCCTGGCTTCCAAATCGTGCTTTTATTTTCATAAAGATTAGCTCAGCTCTTTATAATATAATTTACCATCTTTCATCAAAATATAAATATTATCATCCATCGCAGTAGCTCCAGCCATATCCAAAATGCTTCCTTCGCTGTTCAAACTTGAAATATCATCCAATTTGTTCATCTCATACGAAGTTTGTTCCTCATCTTGTATATCATCTGTGTAATACGTATCACCGTTATTAAATATAAATACAAGTTTATCTGATACTTGAATTATATCTTTCACTTCAGCAGCAGTGTGACCGTCAGGAAGCACAAAAGATATTTCAAGATTATCACTGGTACCTATCAAATCCGCCCCGGGTACTTCTGAATATAATGCAGAGGTGTCACCGATTTTGCTGTAAACAGGCAAAGTAAGATTATTTCCCACGTCAGAAGGTGACAATACATTTTCTACATTGCTTGCAATCGGATTTGATGTCTCCATAGCCATTTGCCCTTGGATTACGCTTCCGGAATCTGCACAATATAGTTCTCCGTTGTCAGTGATTATGTAAACACGGTATCCGTACATGTTGCTCTTCAGCGGAATTATTTTTTTAACATTAATCGGATTTAAATCAGCAGTTTCATATCCTTCTACCCGGTCTTGACCATAGAACTCAATTTCTCCGTTTCCCTCCATGTCTTCATAATCGTCTATGATATAATTTTTGCCATCGTAGTGAGCAATCTTATAAAAAGAACTCAGACCAATTTCTGATACGAAATCGGTTTCTTCATTGAAATCAATATCAGCAAAGCTTATACCATATTCATTAAGCGGATAGAGGCTGATTTTTCCGTCTTTAAAGCATAAAATGTTTTGTCCTATTTCTAGGTTGTCGAAGTATAATACGCTGTCCGGTGTTCCGTTTATGGAAACAAATTCTTTTAACGTACCGTAGTCTTCCGTATATACTTTGTCATTTGCCACAAGCACAGGAAAAGTTCCGCCGTTATCAATGTGGGTGATGCTGCCCTGTACGGAATTTATCAATTCCAATTGTTCTTCATCGTATAAGCCGTTTATCAATTTGATATCTTCACTTTCAAATTCTCCGGCTGCCGCTTCGCTTTTGCTTTCTGTATCAGCAGACGGGTCATCTGCTTGTTGGTCACTATTGCCACACCCTGCTGCGGACAATGAAACTAACATCAGAGCAAGAAGGATTATTAATTTTTTCATATGCTTGTATCTCCTATTTTTTTAATTATTAATATTTTTTCTGCTATTTATTGCAGCTTTAATATCGCTAAACACCTGCTTTGTAATAGGATACTTGTATGCCATAAAAGCGCAGCCAAGCATCAAAACAGGCGGAACAACACATAGAGCAAAACTTACTCCACTTAAAGCTTCTTCCGTCTGCACAGCTGCAGTTTCATCGAATCCCGAAAGTTCCAAAATACCTCCAAGTACTAAAGTTGCAAGACCGGAGCATACTGTCTCCATAACTGTTTGAATGGAAACAATGATTCCTTCCCGCCTCTTATTGTTTTGGTATTCATCGTATTCACATATATCATAAATCATTACAGGCATCAATTGCCAGAAGGATGAATTTCCTATTACAAACGCAAAGGTCATGACAATCATCCCCGGCAGCCCTTTTATTCCAATTATGTTGCCCACAATCAGACAGCTGCTGGATGCGATGGTCATGAAAAGCATGAGCGCCGACCTTTTATCCAGCATTTTGCTTACCTTCAAAATAGGCGTTAATAATACAACTCCAGAAAGGGGAAAAGCCACCATGGCAACAGTTGTCTCTATGGCGCTTAATCCCAAATTATATGTAAAAAAATACAGTCTGTCAGAAAAGAAAATGCTTTGGGCTGTGATATGGCACAAACACGCACCTATGATAAATTTCGTCGGTTTTAATTGAAGGATCTCCCAGTAATCTTTAAACAGCTTCTTAAAATCTTTAATATTCAGCTTAGTCCTTTGTTTTAAATCGGAATTGATATTTTCGGCACATGCTTTGTCTTTTTTGGAAGAAGACGCGATAGCTATATTTAATGCACAGAAAGCTATTATGGCAATCAATATGGCCATCATCTGCCATGCTTTGGTTTGGTTCATACCCAAGCTTTCAAACCAATCTATCATTACAGGAGGAACGGCTATTCCAAATACGGTGCCCATCAGTGTAACTCCGTATGTTACGGTTCTCAACTCGGTGCGCTCGCTATAATCAGTTGTATATTCTGCTCCAAGCGCCAGCCATGGACTATAAAAGGTTGAAAACGAACACCAAAACATTACTATCGTTATTCCATAATATATATTGCGGATTGCGTCAGTTGATTGGATTTTTGTAAAGCATAATATCAGAGAAATAGCCAGAGGCAATGAAGCTGCCATCAAGAAAGGACGCCTCTTTCCAAATCTGGTTCGAATGCGATCTGAAAGGAATCCTACTATTGGGCTCCACAATGAGCTTATAACACTGCCAGCAGCAATTAGAACACCTGCTGTGGCAGGGTTTATATGAGCTATGGTTGTCAGGAAAAACATTAGATAAGAGCCCATAAATGTGAAGTTGGCTGCGTCTGTGATTCCCCCTGCAGCATATCCTAATTTGTCTGTAAATGTCAGCTTCATCTGTTACCTGCCTAAAAAAATATCTATGATTTAACTTTATCATTTTATTGCAATTTGTCAAATTTATTAGCTGAAAATCATCAAATTATTAAATCACTCAATTGCAAAACTCATAATTGTGCAATATAATGAAGTTACATAAATAAGGAAAATTCCTGAAGGAGGTTTGCAGCATGATTTATTTCAGAAGTGATTACAGTCTCGGCGCCCATCCAAAGGTAATGCAAGCGCTTATAGACACCAACATGGAGCATACCGACGGTTATGCGGAAGATAAATTTTCTTTTGAAACTGCCGATATGATAAGAGAGATGATAGGTAAGCCTGATGCTCATGTTCATTTTATGGTCGGAGGCACTCCAACCAACACAGTAACTATCGCCGCGGCACTGCGTCCTTACGAAGGCGTAATCTCTGCTGATTCAGGTCATATATACGTTCACGAAACCGGTTCGGTTGAAGCCAATGGTCATAGAGTTTTCGCCGCCCCCACTAAAGACGGCAAACTCCGTCCTGCCGACATTGAAAAGGTTCTTTTGCATCATGAGGACGAGCACACTGTAATTCCTAAAATGGTTTACATAACTCATCCTACGGAAAACGGCGGCGTATATACAAAGTCTGAGCTTGAAGCTCTGCATGATTGCTGCAAAAAACACGATTTATACTTATATGCTGACGGGGCTCGTATCGGTACTGCTCTCACATGGCCGGGCAACGATGTGACCCTTAGAGATATGGCTCAGCTTACGGATGCTTTTTACATCGGCGGAACAAAAATCGGAGCTCTTTTCGGAGAGGCTCTCATCATAATGGATGATAAGATTAATGACCACTTCCGTTACATGATCAAGAGAGCCTGCGCTCTGCTGGCAAAAGGCCGCCTGATAGCTGTCCAGCTTAAAGCGCTGTTGGAAGGGGGCGAAGACTCCCTCTATTATCAGCTTTCACGTCACGAAAACCAATTAGCCATTAAACTGGCTGAAGGTGTTCAGAAAAAAGGTTACAAACTTTGGATTCCTCATCAGACCAATCAGGTCTTTGTTATCGTTCCCAACGAAAAAATCGCTGAACTGGAAAAAGATTTCTTTTTCTATACATGGGCTCCTTATGACGAAAATAATTCTGTAATTCGTCTCGTTATCAACTGGGGCAGCAAAGAAGAGGAAGTAGACGCCATACTTGAAGCTTTGTAAACAGCACAAAATCATACCCAATAAAAATCCCCCGCAAACATGGTGTTTCCACAAAGTTTTGCGGGGGTAATTTTTTTATGACTGCAGCGCCCTTTCTTCTTGCTTTATTCGCCAAGAACTCTCAACAAGTCGCCAAATATCCCGTAAGCTGTCTGCTGTATTTCCGGCTCATGTTCTACAATAGAAACTGTTTTCATCAGGTCCGTTGTGATTGATACTATTGAGGTAGTACTGTTTATGGAAGCAAGCATATCGCCTTTAGGAATTTCTTCAGGTCTGACGCAAGCCTTTACTCTGCCGTCTTCGTCCCTTGTTCCTTTGCATATCAGCTTTATCACATTACCTCTATTATCAGCGGCAGTTATATCAGCCTCCGTTATATCTTCTATACCTTTTCTTTCCACCATATCAGGCGTAATATCGGCATCCATCAGTACGTTTAAAAGAGCTGTTATTTTAGCGGCAGCATCATACCCTTCTATGTCCATAGCTGAGTCAGCCTCAATGAACCCCATATTTCTGCCTCTGAGAATAATATCATCATACGGAGCGCCCTTAGCCAATTCTTCAAGAATAAAGTTGGTGGTACTGTTTAATATTCCTGAAACTTCAGTAACTTTTGCCATCTGCAGAGTCTTTTCCACCAGGTTGAATACAGGCGTGCCGTCCATCACCGTTGTTTCGTAGAAAAATTTCACTCCCTGGCTGGCTGCTCTTTCCTTTAAAGCCCTGAACTTCCACGCTACCGGCCCTTTGTTGGCGGTTATGACATGCTTCTTTCGGTTGAAAGCTCCTTCGATATGATCTATAGCAGGCTGGCCCGTAAAAATATCCAAAGGCGTCATCTCTATGAGCACATCATAGTCAGCATGTTTGACAATATCCATGGTTTTAAGATTGCACAATGCTCTCTCATCAGCAAAGCGCCCTTTTTCAGCCACATCTCTCAACGCAGCGCCAAGGTCAATTTCATCGGCTGATAAGTTGCCCTTAGACCCTGTGGCTATGGCGGTAACCACTACACGCTTGCCATATTTTTCTTCGATTTCATCTTGCTTTTCTAAAAGCAGCTTGGCAAAAGCCTGCCCTGCATTGCCAAAGCCCAGCAGTGCCAACTTAATTTTATCTTTCATCTTCATCCTCTTTTCTCACAGAACTGGTTCTCTTCATATATTTTCTCTTTATTTTTTCCATCATAGGGTCTGAAGACAGCTCTCTTTCTCTCACTTTCTTTTCATAAGGAGTAAGATTATTGACATTTTTTATATGTTTTCTGACAGGTTTGGGAACGAACAGCATGTATATGGCAGGTGAAACCAGTAGGCAATCCGCTAATATCCAGCAGACTGCCAATATCAATACCATTCCTGAAGGAATTATTTCATTGGCCTCCAAGCATCCTAAAACGACCAATCCCAGAAAGAAAACCACAGTAGGTAAATAAAATTTTTCTATTTTTCTGATAGCCTTACTCAATTCTTCGTCAAACCATTTTTCTTTTAGGCTTTTTACCATATACCCGGCCCATTTAAATTGAACGTTTGCCAAGTATATGCATGCCTTAAAATCATCCAATGTAGCTTTTTCTCTCGGAATGATTTCAGGACCGCTTTCCTCCGAATTATAAAAGATCTGCCCTCTGATGATAGTGCCCTCACCCATCAAACCATAACAAATTTCAGCTTTATTTTCCTCTTCTATTACAAGCTGTTGACCGGCTTTTAGCATATGGCTTTCATTTCCTACAGAAACCACGGCGTAGCCGTCTAAGCAAAACAGTGTATGTACCGACATTTGTTTATCGCTGTCCTGATTAGATTTATATATATTTTTTTCTTTTCCTGGAAAAAGTAAATCAAGATACCCTTCCATCCCCTTGTTCACTATAAGGTTATATGCCTTTATCTGTCCAAAGCCGGTGGTTTTCCACGCTCCGTCGAATCTGTCCTGTTCAAGGGCCTGCAATCTGGTTACTCGCTCTCCCTCATAGCTCAGCACTGTTTCTCCCTCAAGCACCATAATAACTCTGTCATAATCTTCTAACTTGGGCAATTGGGCTTCTTCTTTTTCGACAGTATCTAAGCTTAGCCTCCAGAGAAAATCTCTGTTAACATAATCGGAATCGGCCGGAAAGATTGCCAGCTCTTTAAATTCTCCTCCTGTCCACCGTCCTTTAGTATAATCTTCTTCTTTTAAAAGAGTACATTTCATTAGTTTTCCTCGCATATCTTTGTCTTTGCGTTCATTGTGCGGCAGCAGCCGGTACAATCTTTGCGTTCATTATATCACGAACCGGCGTAAATACGCAACATAACTGCGTTTTCCTTGTCTTAGCTGCCAGTATGTGTTATGATAATGTTAAGTTATTATTAATTTAGGAGAAATTATGTATAGAACAGATGGTTATAGAGTAGCTACAGATGACCCTATGTACGAGATAGCGGCATATGTTATGGATAAACGATACGATGCCAGCAATTCTATTAAACAGTACATAGATTATGCTCCTCTTCAGCAATATATAATAAAATGCAGAAAAGATGGCATCAATATGAGCCACATGAGCATCATAATCGCTGCTTATCTGCGTGTTGTATCTCAAAACCCTTATCTTAACAGGTTTGTAATGAATAAGAGAATATACGCACGCAATCATTTCTGTGTTTCTTTTGTTACAATGATTCCGGGGAAAAACAGGAGTACCGTCAACAAAGTATATTTTAATTTGGATGACGATATTTTTACTGTCAATCAAAAGCTTAACGACGTTATAGAAAAAAGCAGCTCAGCTATAGAAGAGACTTCTATGGATAAACTGGCCAAAAAACTTGTCAGAGTCCCGGGACTTTTAACTGTGGCAGTTTCTGTATTCAAATTTTTAGATAAACATTTTGCTCTTCCTTTCAGCATAATTAATGCCAGTCCGTTTCACACTTCTCTTTTTGTTACTAATTTGGCTTCTATCAGAACCGGTGCCATATATCATCATCTTTATGAATTTGGCACTACCGGTGTTTTCGTTGCCATGGGCCAACTTGTCAAAAAAATTGTTATAAACGGCGAACGAGCAGAAGAGCGCAAATTTATGGAATTAGGTATAGTTACCGATGAAAGGATTGCTGAAGGTCATTATTACGGTCGTTGCTTCAGAGAAATTTTAAAATATTTCAAGGATCCTTCTTTGCTGGAAGTCAAGCCTGAAAGCATAGTGTATGATCCTGATGTTAAAGTTAAAAATCCAAAATTCATAGTTAAATAGGAGCAGCATAAATATGAACAGAAAAGAACAAGCAGTAATGTTACATAAAAGCGGTTTTAATTGTGCTCAATCAGTGGCTTGCTCATTTTGCCATGTAATGGGCGCGGATCCAATACAGACTTTCAAACTGGCCGAACCTTTGGGATTCGGCATGGGTCATATGGGTCCATGCGGTGCCGTCTCAGCCATGGCCCTTGTGGTAGGAATGAAAATCAGTGACGGTAATCTAGATAACCCGAAAACAAAGAAAGAATGTTATAAGATGATGAAAGAGCTTACCGAAGCCTTTGTAAACAAAAACGGTTCTATGATATGCAGTGAAATTAAAGGCGTGGAAACTAATAAAGTCCTCAGAACCTGCGATGGCTGTATAGAAGATGCCGTAGCTCTTTTAGACAAATATCTGTTAGGGATAGAATAGCTCTTCAGGACTTGAGTGGTGTCTGATGACAAAAAATCATTTTTTTAGGGAAAATTACATCAACAGGCCCCAACTGCACGTCGAAATTCGTCGAAAGTCAGCCTCGGCTGACTTTTTCTTGTGAATTTATGGAAAATGTCTGCAAAAGAGGCGGTTTTGCAGACATTTTTTCTCATTTTTATAGATTTTTACATTTTTTCAGAGTTTTTCGTCCATAAAATTCCATTTTATGTAAATTTGCAGACAAAAAAACAAAAAACAAAAGATTTTGTCAGCGTCGGCAATCATCAATGGTCTTGACTGTTCATGCCGCAAATGATTGTTTTTGCACTGCTTATTACTACAGTGTTGCTGCAACCTTCTTATACGCTTTGTAAAGCAACATTCCCAGCAGGCCGCAGCAGACTATCTCGCCGATTCCGACCGTGACCATCAGGAACCAATAGCTGTCTGCAGAGCCATATACTTGCTGCAATACTGCAGGAACTATCAACATGTTGCTTGCTATAGGAAATACCGGTCCCAACGCAGGCTTTTTCCTTCCTATGTAATAAGTTCCAAGGGCTCCCAGCAGAGTTGCTACAGAACCAAACACTATATCCCACATAGCGCATCCTGTCAGCAGATTGGCCAGTATGCAGCCTATCCAAAGACCCGGTATGGCTTCTTTGTAAAAAAGAGGCATGCAAGTAAGAGCTTCTGACAATCTGAACTGTATAGCTCCACTGGCCAACCCAAAAAGTTGGGCTAAAAAAGTTAAAATAACATAAAGAGCCGCTATAAGAGCAGCTCTTGTCAAGTGTAGAGTTTTTTCTTTCATCGATTTGCTCCTTTAGTTTTGTTTATAGTGAGGAAGGTCTCGAACTCACTTTATTTCTTAAAAATCTCCTTCTGTATTTAAGAACAGCATAATTACTTATACGGTTAACATATACAGGATCGAAGATACCCCCTGCAATTCCTATTATAAGTTGACCTTGCAGAAATTTTGTATATAGCATTTCATGTGATAAAGCTTTGGCTGTAAGATTTATCTGCGCTTCTTTATCCACATCATATCCGTCCATGGTATCGCCATCGGCTACAATCTGATCTATAAGCGCATTAAATTCATCGTTTTCCTGTACGAATTTTTCTTCATCGTACATGGCAACTTCTATTACTTTAAGTATAAATACTTTTTCCTCATCGGTCTGATAATCATAACCATAACTCAAAGCAACTTCATATACACTTTTCAGCACCACTGCCGCAAAAAGCGGAATATCAGGGATACCGGCACCCACCAATCCAAGACCTATTCCTTCGACGCTGGAAACCAACAGGTTGGTTGCTTTGGCTGATTTTGCTTGCTTCGTAAAATTTCTTACACTTTGCTTATCCGCCATAACCTCAGAGGCATAAGTATTGATTTTAAAGCTGGCTTTTTTCTTTTCTTTGTTATAGGTTTTTTCTATTATACCTGTCCCCTTCTCAAAGATAAGCGCAAAACCTTTCGCAAAAGCCGCATCCAGAGTTCCGCTAAGCTTTTTAGGAATAAACCTGTCTAATTTGTTGATCAATAAAAAAGTAGGTCCTTCCAAGCGCTTTGCGATAAACTTCTCTTCTTTTTTTTCTAAATCTTTCCAGTCCTTTTCCCAGGGTGATTTCTTATTGAACAGACTCACTTTCTTCACCTTTGTAAGCCCACAGTACCGCTACTGCTGCAACGATTAATGCTATAGGTAAAATTCTTTTCTTCATGATTTTGTCCCCCTTTTTCTTTTTTTAGTATATCATGACTTGGACTTATGGGCAATAATTTATTCCTCCACAAACTTCACTATGTCATCAAAAATCTCTTCTTTTATATCTTCATTGAGGATCTCATGTCTAAGCCCTTGATATAGTTTTCTCTTTACATTATTATAACCGATTTTTTTCAAGAATTCACAGCTTTCATTCCATTTAATTTCGCTCACTATCACAGGGTCATCGCTGCCGGCAATGAAAAAAACAGGTAAATTTGCATTTTTCAATGTCCAATCGCTGGCAGAATATACGTCTTTCAGCAAAATAAAAAGATTTCTAAATCCGTTAAGAGTGAACACATATCCGCAAAGGGGGTCATTGTCATAACATATTACATTATCCCTATTGACAGAAAGCCATGCGTTATCTGAAACAGAATTTTCTATTCCCTTGGTATAAGCGCCGAATGCCAGATTGTGTATAAAACTGCTTCTATGCTTGTCGCCTTTAAAAATTTCTTCTATCTTAGCCAGTGTCAACGCAACTCCAGCTAAAGGATTCTTGCTGGGTGAACCGCAAACTATCAGTTTATCTATTGCATTATCATATTTTTTTATATATTTCCGGACAGCTAAAGAACCCATGCTATGGCCAAAGAGATACACCGGTTTCTTTGGGAAAACTTCCTTTATATATTGTGTTATCTGGTGTAAATCTTCTATTATATATGTGCCTGTATCGTCATAAAAATATCCCAGATCTTCTTTCTCTCTTATGCTGTCCCCATGCCCTCTATGATCGTTGATTACTGAGGCATAACCTTGTGAAGCGAGATATTCCATAAAAGGGAAATATCTTTCTTTGTGTTCTGCCATTCCATGAGATATCTGCACAACACCTTTTGTTTCTGTCTCCGGTCTAAAAATCGCCGCGCTCAAAGGCAAGCCATCACACTTGGAATAAAGTGTCAAGATTTCTTGGCTCATGTAGATCCCCTCCCGAAAATTTCCCGGTTTTGTTTAATTATTTTATTACTTTTCACTGCATTAATCAACCGATATAATTAAAACATCTTGCTATTTTGCAAAAAAACAAAGGGCTTTCATTGCATAAAAATCTATAGTTCTGATCGAATGCAAGAATCAATCCTGCAAGCAAATAAAGGGGAGCAACAGCTCAAAGAACAAAAGAAAAATGATAACGGACACGCGAGTAAAAAATTAACTTCTTGAAGAGTCTTTTGTGTCGGCGCAGTCCATCCAATGAGATACAAAAAATCCTATAGCGAAACATCCTATGGCAAGAAGTATTTCATATGACGTGCTAAAAGTTACAGGGATTATCATCAAAACCGATGATATCACAAAGCCTAAAATAATCTTTGAAAGTATGGCATAATAGCGTTCCAGCAAATAATTGACTATTTTTGCAGTAGCTGCAATGGCAGCAAAAAATCCTATCATTAATGGTATTAATACATTAAAATCTAAATCGCCTATTCCCTTAGCCATAGGCTGATATAAACCCATAAAAAGCAAAATAGAAGATGAGCTCAAGCCCGGTACAACCATGCTTAAACCCCATATAATTCCGCAAAATATGTACCATCCGAAATTAGCTTCAATGTGTCCCCCTATTCCCTGAGCAAGAACATTAAAAAAAGCAAACGACACTGCTAACGCAATAATAAAGTGAGGCCATCCTTTGTTAGGGTCTGCCGCATTGGATTTTCGTACCAAGGAAGGCACTGTGCCGCAAATAAGCCCGCAAAACAAAGACATTGCAGCGATTGCTGAAGCAGAGAGAAAAAGTTCCACAACCTTGGCAAGCAAAACAAATCCCACCGCACCGCCTATTATAACAGGCAGCAATATCTTAAAGTTTCTTTTAAACGAACTAAAAGGGTGCGCCAGAAAGGACATCATAGGCTCGTAAATTCCGAAAGCCACACAAAGAACTCCTCCGCTGACGCCAGGCAAAATAGCGCCTGTTCCTATTAATGCCCCTTGAAAAAATAGCAATACCGACTTTCTTTTTGTAGAATTCATAAAAAGCTCCTTTAACGGATCTGTACTTGACGTTGGAATTTCAATCCAATCAGATTTTTCTCCTCTAAGCAAACGCAAGCCGGAACGCCAACAATGCTTCCGGCTTCGTATGGAAAACCCTATAAAAATACTATTAATTATTTTTTGGTGGAGATGGTGGGAATCGAACCCACGTCCTAAAGCATTTCCACGAGACTTTCTCCGAGCGCAGTCAGCGATTTTTATCTTCACCTCGGACGGCGCCCACTGACAGGCTACGCCTCGGCTATCCCGTTGTTCCCCTGCACTACCGGGAGCTCACGCAGAGTTTTCCTGTATAGTCGATGCCGAACATCCGGCCTACAGGTAAACCGGAGTCGACACGCACAGCTTATGACTGACTAAGCAGCCAGAGCCATTGGTGCGAAATTATTGTTCTTTTTAGCGTTTATATTTAACGTGCCTTTTTTAGGTAGACTGGCAAACTACCGCTCGCTTATCTCGATTCTACACCCCAGTCGAAACCTTTACACCCCCATTATTATACTATGTAATTATTCATTATAGATTGCCATAATTAATTTGTCAAGAGTGCGGAATTTCAGCGACTGATCAGATTTGAAAGGCCGACTTGACCTGATTGACTTAGCGCCGTATCGTATTATAATATATTTTACTAAAACATATAAAATTTTATAAAGGAGATTCTGTTATGGACGCGATTTTCTATAATGGTATAATTCACACGATGGACAAAGCTGTTCCAAAGGCTGAAGCTGTCGCGGTGAAAGATGGGATTATCATTCGTGTCGGTTCCAATGAAGATGTCCTAAAATTGCGCACTGAAAGCACCGCCATGTATGATATGGACGGCAAAACCATGCTTCCGGGATTTTGTGACAGCCACATGCACCTTCTCAGTTACGGGTACAGTTTGGAAAAAGTCAATCTATACAGCGCAAAATCCATGGATGACCTTATAAAGCTAGGGCAAGATTTCTTGAAAGAGCATCCGAGACTTACATGGCTGCAGGGAAGAGGTTGGAATACTGACGACTGGGAAGATAAAAGGTATCCAAACCGATATGACCTTGATAAAATAACTACGGAAATTCCAATGTTTTATACCAGGTCCTGCGCCCATATAATCTCTGTAAACAGCAAAGCCCTGGAGGTAATGGGCGTAACAAGGGATACGCCTCAAGTTCCGGGAGGCAGCATAGAAAAAGATATAAACGGAGAGCCTCTGGGGATTTTTGCAGAAGCTGCCCGCGATTTGATTTACAATGCTTTGCCGAAATTGACGGTATCAGATATAAAGCGATTGATCGTAAAAGGCGCAAAAGAAGTTCTATCGTGCGGCATAACAACAGTTCACACCGATGATTTTGAAGCCATTGCCGCCGGAGAATATCAAAAGGTTCTGGATGCTTATCATCAGCTGGAACAGGAAGGCAACCTGCCTGTAAGAATATATGAACAATGTCTTTTGGCCTCGGTTCCGCTGCTGGAAAAATTCCTCAACGAAGGGCATCATACCAACGAAGGTTCTCCGATGTTCAGAATAGGCACCCTCAAGCTGTTGGTGGACGGCTCCCTCGGGGGAAAAACCGCCTTCTTAAGAAAGCCATATAAAAATGATCCTTCCACAAAAGGGATAGCAACTTTTACTCAGGAAGAGCTGGATAAATTAGTATCGATGGCACAAGCGAGCGGCCTGATGATTTCGCCTCACAACATCGGCGACGGCGCCATGGAGATGGACCTTAATGCTATCGAAAACGCTCAGATACAATACCCAAGAGCCGACATGCGTCATGCTCTCATTCATTGTCAGATTACCGACTTGGATCTGCTTAAACGATGCAGAGACCTTAACGTAGTAATGCATGTTCAACCTGCTTTCATTGATTCTGATATGCATATAGTAAAAGACTACGTTGGAGAAGAGTTAGAAAAAAGTTCATATGCTTGGAAAACCATGATGGATATGGGGCTGCCTGTGGCCTTTGGCTCCGATGCACCGGTTATCAGTTTCAATGTAATGGAGGGCATTTATTGTGCTGTCACCAGAAAAGATTTAAAAGGATTCCCTGAGTCAGGCTGGCTTCCCGATCAAAAAATGTCTGTTTATGACGCAGTATACGCATATACTATGGGCGGCGCTTATGCTTCTTACGATGAAGGAAAAAAAGGCAGCATCAGGAACGGAAAATATGCCGACTTCGCAGTGTTGGATAAGGATGTTTTCTCTGTCCCCGAAGAAGAAATAAAAGACATAAAAGTATGCATGACCGTGCTTGACGGCAAAGTGGTCTACGAAGCTTGATGCTGTAGCTTGCTCAATGGTATGCTGACAAAAAATCAAATTTTTTAAAATTTTTACAGCAATAGGGGTCAAACCCATATCGAAATTTGTCGAAAATCGGTCTCGGCTGACTTTTTCTTAAAAAATTTGAAAAAAAGTCAGCCAAATTGGTGTGCTACCCGTCAAGTAGACAATGAAAAAAATATAAAATTTTTATGT
>OLGO01001013.1_pt1 | contig 21304 bp, 15 predicted proteins | sample 1605861 | NCBI WGS metagenome assembly OLGO01 (sample SAMN03283253) | human gut metagenome | biome: human-associated habitat; material: feces | host: Homo sapiens | place: USA | collected 2013
ATCCTATATCTGTTTGCTCTCAATTTCCGTAATATAATTCCAGAATACGGTCAACTCTTTGGCTGGCCTCCAGATTCTTCAGAAGATCGCTCCTGCTCCTGATCTGGCTGTCCAGCTTCTTCCGTTCCTCCTGCAGTTGCCGCAAAAGTGACGCTTTCCGAAGAGCTTCCTCTTTCTTCTGTATCTCGTTCTGATCCATTTTTTTCTCCCTGTACAGTCTCTGTTTCCAGATTCTCTGCTACATTTTCCCGTTGCTGTTCCGCTTCTTTCTCTGCCTGCTGATCTTTCTCGATCCTTCTCATCCGTACTTTTGCCCGCTTTCTGGACATCACGCGTTTCACTGCAACTACCACGGTGCAAAGAACAAAAAGTATTACCGAGATTACCAGTGAAACATCCACGCCGGTTCCCGGAAACAGTATTTTATCTGTGCGGAACCACTGGATCACTGCTCTTCCAAGACCATAGCCTGCCAGATATCTCAGAAAGATCTCTCCCTGAAATACTTTTTTGCGAAGCAGCATCATAAGCACCAAAAGCACAAGCAGACACCAGAGACTTTCATAGAAAAACAAGGGCTGTACCAAAATCCAGGTACCACCGTCCACGGTTTGAAGCTTTTCACGCATAGCCGTGGTGACCTCTCCTGCCCGTACCGCAGTCAACGGCAGCTGCATGGAAAAAATGTTGTCTGCATATTCCCCGAAAGATTCTCTGTTAAAAAAGCTCCCCCACTTTCCTATTATCTGCCCGATCAGAAGTCCCATGCAGGCAAGATCTGCCATCTGCCAGAAGGATTTCTTTCGGATCCTGCAGTAGACCGCACCACCCAGCACACCGCCCAAAAGTCCGCCATAAAACATAAGTCCTCCGGACCGTATATTCAGAAGCTGTCCCGGATCATTTTTATAAAGGCTCCAGGAAAAAGCCGCATAAAGCAGCCTTGCCCCTGCCACACCGGAAAGCAGCGTTATGATGGCCAGATCCAGATATGCATCCGGATCTTCATGATTTCTTCTGGCTTCCAGTACCACAAAAAAGATTCCCAGAAGCATTCCTATCGCGATCAGGACGCCATAGATCGTGATCTCAAAGCCAAAAATCTCAAAGGATCTCGGCACATGATCCAAAACCAGATTTAATCCGGGAAACCGAATTGACATATCCATAAAATCACCTGTTATAATTTTTCAGCTTACAGCCGGTATTTCACAGACGTTGGTGATCACACGTTAAATCTGAATAAGATCACATCTCCGTCCTGTACAACGTACTCTTTTCCTTCCATACGTACAAGGCCCTTCTCTCTGGCACCTGCATAGGAACCGCAATCCAGAAGATCCTGATAATTCACAACCTCTGCTTTGATAAATCCACGTTCAAAGTCTGTGTGGATCTTACCTGCTGCCTGCGGTGCCTTGGTTCCGATCTTGATAGTCCATGCTCTTGTCTCATCCTCTCCTGCTGTCAGGAAGCTCATAAGGCCAAGAAGGTGATAGCTTGCGCGCACCAGCTTCTCCAGGCCGGACTCTGTCAGTCCCAGATCCTCAAGGAACATCTTTCTCTCATCCTCATCCAGCTCGGAGATCTCCTCCTCGATCTGCGCACAGATCACAAATACCTCGCTGTTCTGTTTGGCAGCGTATTCACGTACTGCCTGTACATACTGATTGTTCGCCCCATCATCTGCGATATCATCCTCTGCAACGTTAGCCGCATAGATCACCGGTTTTGCAGTAAGAAGATTATAGGTTGCAAGCCATGCATCCTCATCTTCGTTCTCTGTTTCCAGAGTAATGGCAAGCTGTCCCTCTTCCAGATGCGCCTTTACTTTTTCAAGGAATGCAAGCTCTTTGGCAGCTTCCTTATCCATACGTGCAGTCTTGGTAACCTTGGCAATTCTTCTCTCGAGGATCTCAAGATCAGAGAAAACAAGCTCCAGATTAATAGTCTCGATATCGCGGAGCGGATCAATGCTTCCATCTACATGAACAACATTGGAATCCTCAAAGCAGCGTACCACGTGAACGATAGCATCTACCTCACGGATATTTGCAAGGAACTGGTTTCCAAGTCCCTCTCCCTTAGATGCGCCTTTTACAAGACCTGCAATATCGACGAATTCGATCACTGCCGGTGTTACTTTTTTTGATTTATAAAAATCTCCGAGAAGATTCAGTCTCTCATCCGGAACGGTTACAACCCCCACATTGGGGTCGATAGTACAGAACGGATAGTTTGCGGATTCTGCTCCGGCTTTTGTCAGTGAATTGAATAATGTACTTTTTCCTACGTTAGGAAGTCCTACGATACCTAATTTCATCTCTCTATATACATCCTTTCGATATATTTATTTACAGTATTTTTCAGATACTCTTTAAACAGGCCTTTCCGTTTTTCAGGCCATTCCTGTCCCATATTACCATACACAGCCTGAAATCGCAACTGTGAGGCATTTGTTGTTACTGTCAGTCCCTGGACATGATCATCAGAAGCTGCCCGCTTTCATACAGGATCTCTGCGGTTTCTTCCGAAATCTCATTGCTGACGGTCAGGCCACTGTCTTCTACTGTCAGATGATATCCGTTCAGCGGATACTTAAATCCCCTCAGAGTGAGGCCTGTCACATCACCTCCCACAGTAAAGAATGAAACATATTTTCCAAACTGCTCCTCTCTGTGCAGTATAGTTCCGCTTTCTGCAAGTGTGATATAATTCCACTGATCTGCGATCGCAATACGAACGCCCTGTTCCTTACCCATAGAAAGCAGTCCCAGATTCGCCAGCACATGATCCAGCCTTGTGCCGGTAGCTCCCAGGATCAGGATATCCTTTGCACCCTTGCGGATCATCTGGTTTACCGCAGACTGTGTATCCGAATCATCCTTCTCCGGCTTCAGCCTGATGATCTCCGGTCCCTTCAGGCTTTCCATATATTTTTGGCCTTCTTCGGAAAGACTGTCAAAATCCCCAATTGCAAGATCCGGAATAAATTCCCGGTTTTTCATAAACCATTCCATCCCCTTATCTGCAGCAACAAGAGTGATTTTCTCTCCTCGGCTTTCTTCTATTCTTTTTTTTAAAAAATCGAGGGCAAAACCATTCTGGATATTGCCCCCGCTGATTATTATTGTATCGATCATTTTCAGTCCAGCTCTTTTTTGATATTGTGGATTTTTTCTGTAATGTGTCTTACATTGGCTGCCACATCGCCCTTAAATACCCAGGAACCTGCGACCATGAGGTTTGCACCGGCACGCATAACCGTCTCCAGTGTATCATCATTGATACCACCATCTACCTGGATATCAACATCCAGCTCTTCTTCATCAATAAGCTCACGAAGCTCCTGGATCTTCTCCGTGCATTCGTCCATGTATTTCTGTCCGCCAAATCCTGGCTGAACAGTCATTATCAGCACCATATCCACATCTTCAAGAAGATGGCTGATGTCATTTACCGGTGTGGATGGCTTGATCGAAACTGCCGCCTTTACCCCTGCTGCCCTGATCTGCTCCAGTGTACGCTCCAGATCCTCACATGCCTCCGCATGTACAGTAATGGAATCTGCTCCGCATTCTACAAAATCGCGGATATATCTTTCCGGTTCTGTTACCATCAAATGTACGTCGAAAAACATGTTGGATTCTTTCCGGATCGATTTGATCACCGGCATTCCAAAAGAAATGCTGGGAACAAAATCTCCATCCATAACATCAATATGCAGATATTCAACGCCTTCCTTTTCCAGAATTTTGATCTGTTCTCCCAGTCTGTTAAAATCTGCTGATAAGATCGACGGGCACAATCGGTATTCCATGACTCAGTATCTCCTTTTCTCTTTTAATTCCTGGTGCAGCTCCAGATAATCTTCATATCGGAGTCTGCTGATCTCATTGTTCTCAAGGGCTTCCTTAACAGCGCAGCCCGGTTCATGTATGTGACGGCACCCCTGAAAGCGGCACTGTCCTTCATATCTTCGGAACTCCGGAAAGTAATCCTTCAGTTCCTGCTCCTCCATATTTTCAATATATAAGGAGGAAAATCCCGGCGTATCCACAAGGAATGTATCCTGTGCCACCGGTATGATCTGTGCATGGCGCGTAGTATGTTTTCCCCGTTTCAGCTTACGGCTGATCTCACCGGTTTCCATCTCCACTTCTTCCTGAAGGGAATTTGTAAGAGAAGATTTTCCCACGCCGGATGGGCCGGCTACCACAGTTGTCCTGCCCTGAAGCACTTCTTCGATCTCGTCGAGTCCTTCTCCCTTCAGGGCACTTGACAGGATCACCTGATAGCCGCAGCTCTGGTATGTTTCATAGAGAAATTCCAGTTCTTCCGTTGTTGCCAGATCTTTTTTGTTAAAACAGATGACTACTGGAACACCTTCCCTCTCCATCATAATGAGGAAACGATCCAGAAGCATGAAGTTCGGCTTCGGATTATCCATGGCAAAGATCACCAGTGCCTGATCTACATTGGCCACAGCCGGACGGATCAGAGAATTCTTACGCTTGTGGATCTCCGTCACACTTCCCTCCAGTTCCTTTTCATCCAGAACTGCAATCTCCACATTGTCACCTACCAGAGGCTTGAATTTATCCTTACGGAAAATTCCCTTGGCTCTGCATTCATATGTATTACCGTCTTCTGCATATACGTAGTAGAATCCGGCAATACCTTTGATTATCTTTCCCTGCATGATCACTCAGCTTTCTTGAATGTAACCGTGTAGGTTCCAAGCTGCTGATAATCCCCGTCTACCTCTTCATAGAGATAGATGGTTCCTGAGGTAACGCCCTCAGCACCTGAGATATCAAGCTGATACGGGAAGCTGATATTCTGTCCATCAATGATGGTGGATGCCTTAGGCTCACCGTTTACGTCCTGGATCAGTTCCAGACGGATCGCGCCTCCATTGTAGCCGGACGGGGTATCCAGTGTCTGTGTACATTTCCAGCCTGTGTTTGCATTAACATCTGCTGTAGATGTAGTTGTGGATACTGTGCTGTCTGTAGATGCTGTATTATCTGTAGATGCTGTGCTGTCTGTATATGCTGTATTATCTGTAGATGCTGTGCTGTCTGTGGATGGAGCCTGGTCGCCGGAGCTGATGGTAATGCTGATCGGCTGATCCGGGTCTGCTGCCGCATAGGCTTCCGGATCCTGTGCGATAACTGTACCTGCAGCTTCTGTACTCTGCTGTTCTGTTATCTGGATATCAATAAATTTCCCTAAAGTAGTAAGTGCATCATCCTTGGTCATTCCCACAACACTCGGGACCTCAGCATTATCGCCATAATCAACCCCTCGGCTGACTGTCAGTGTCACAGAAGAGCCTGCCTGCACAGAAGTACCTGCTGCCGGCTCGACATTGTAAACATATCCCGGATCTACCAGTGCATATCCGTTGTCATCTGTGTCGCTGTATTCTTTCTGGACATTTACCTGAAGTCCAAGATCTTCCAGAGTCTGCTGTGCATCGATTCCTGTACGTCCATCCAAATCTGGGATCGTAACCTGTGCTGTTCCGGTGCTTACCCAGTATTTCACAGTTGTATTGGCTTCAACCTGTGTTCCCGCAGCTGTCTCCTGACGGGAGATCCTACCTTTTTCCTGATCGGATGCCTCCTCACCGGCCATCTGGACACCCAGATGTGCATCGTTTGCAAGTGTTTTAGCCTCTTCCTCTGTCTTGGCTACAAGATCAGGAACGGTTGCCAGACCGTCAGCTGCTGATTCCTGCTTCGCCTCTGCCTTGCTGCTGTCTGCAACTCCGCTGCTGCCGGTTCCAAACAGTCCTGCGGCACGTCCAAGCACTACCACAAGAACGATCAGAAGGACTGCACCTCCGATCAGTGCCGCAATCGTCAGGCCTCTTCCGGAACCATGATGCTTCTTTTTCTTTCCGGATCTATGCTCGGATCTCGGTCTGTATTCTTCCTCTGCATCATCGTAATCGTTATCGTCGTATTTTTCTTCCTCAAGTGCGGTGATCTCCGGTTTTGTGATCTGCTTCGGTGTATGTTTGATCTCACCAAGCTCTTCTTCTGAGATCACAACCGTCTTGGCATCGTTGTCAACTGTAGTAAGCTTTACAAAATCACCCTGGGGATCGATCAGAGAATGCTTCAGATCTGCGATCACATCCTCCATACGGCTGTAACGACGATCTACACTTTTCTGTGTACATTTCAGAATGATCTGCTCCAGACTGTACGGAAGATCCGGTGTATAAACACTTGGCGGAACCATCTCTTCCTGCAGATGCTTGATAGCGATCGCCACAGTGGTATCTCCGTCAAAAGGAACTCTTCCTGTGACCATCTCATACAGTGTGATTCCAAGAGAATAGATATCGCTCTTCTCATCGCTGTATCCGCCTCTCACCTGCTCAGGTGAGCTGTAATGTACAGATCCCATTACATTGGAGCTGATCGTATTGGAAGATGCAGCTCTGGCAATTCCAAAATCTGTCACCTTTACTTTACCATCTGTGGAGATAATGATATTCTGGGGTTTCACATCTCTGTGAACGATACCATGGCTGTGTGCCGCCTCCAGACCCATAGAAACCTGGATTGCGATACTTGTAGCCTCTTTAATGGAAAGCTTTCCCTTCTTGGAGATGTATTCCTTCAGAGTGATACCCTCGATCAGTTCCATAACAATGTAATAAACACCGCCGTCATCTCCTACGTCAAATACATTGACGATATTCGGATGTGTAAGACCAGCTGCCGCCTGGGCCTCACTTCTGAATTTCTTTATAAACGTGGTGTCTTCCCGAAACTCCGGTTTCAGGACCTTCACTGCAACAAAACGGTTCAGCTTATGGTCCATAGCCTTATAGACATCTGCCATTCCGCCAGTTCCGATTTTTCCTACGATCTCATAGCGCTCGGCTATGATCATTCCCGTCTTCAACATGCTTCCACCTCATTCGTGAATGGCTCTACCAGTACGACTGCAATATTATCCTTACCACCATTCTGATTTGCTTCCCGAAGGAGCGCACTGCCCTTCTGATCAATATCTGCTTCCGGATCGGATATGATCTCCTGGATCTTCTCATCTTCAACCATATTGCTGAGACCGTCTGAACACATCAGGATCGTACATCCTTTTTCAAGTTTCAGATCAAAGAAATCCACATCCACCGTTTTCTCCGCGCCAAGTGCCCTTGTAATGATGTTCTTATCTGGATGATTCCGTGCTTCCGCTTCGCTGATCTCGCCCATTCTCACCATTTCCTGTACCAGGGAATGATCTCTGGTGACCTGGCGGATTCCGTCCTGGATCACATATAAACGGCTGTCACCCACATTGGCTACATAGGCATACTGATCTACAATAGTCGCCACCACCATAGTGGTTCCCATGCCCCGGAGGTTTTCGTCTTCCTGCGCACGGTTTCTGATCTCCGTGTTCGCAGCTTCGATCGCATGACGAATAACCTTCACAGGATTGTAATCCGCATCTTCACGGATTTCATCCACAAGGATCCGTACTGCATGTGAGGATGCATAGTCACCGGCGTTATGTCCGCCCATTCCGTCCGCGACTGTGAAAAGATTAGGCAGATTTCCAACCGGACCTTCAGATGCAAACACGTAATCCTGATTCATCTTCCGCTTCTGCCCTACATCAGTAGCTGAGTATATCCTCATGTCACTTCTCGCTTTCTGTTTTTTCCATGTAACTTTTTCTTAGCTGTCCACAGGCACCGTCGATATCGCTGCCCATTTCCCTTCTAATAGTAACATTAATTCCGTATTTTTCAAGTTTTATTTTGAAATTCTCCACAGCCTGTCGAGTAGACCTCACATAGGAGCGTTCCTTGATGGGATTGACCGGAATCAGATTTACATGGCAATTGATGCCTTTTATACGGCCTGCCAGCTGTCTCGCATCTTCTTCACTGTCGTTGACGCCGGCTACAAGACTGTACTCAAAGGTGATCCTTCGGCCTGTTTTGTCAAAATAATTTCTGCAGGCATCCAGAACCTCATCCATGGAATACTTATTCGCGATCGGCATCAGTTCCTGTCGTTTTTCATCATTTGGAGCATGAAGGGAAAGTGCCAGAGTGATCTGAAGCTTTTCTTCAGCCAGATCATACATCTTCGGCACGATCCCACAGGTAGAAACCGTCACATTTCTCTGACTGATCCCAAGACCGTTTTCGTCGGTAAGGATCCGGACAAAACGGACAAGATTGTCATAATTATCCATCGGCTCACCGGTTCCCATCACAACTACATTGGCCACACGTTCGCCGGTATCTGCCTGGATACGGTAAATCTGATCCAGCATCTCGGACGGTTTCAGGCATCTGGTCAGTCCTCCGATGGTAGATGCACAGAATCTGCATCCCATACGGCAGCCCACCTGAGAAGAAATGCACACAGAATTTCCGTGGTGATACCGCATGAGAACACTCTCGATCACATTTCCATCTTCCAGCTGGAACAGATATTTTCTGGTTCCGTCAATTTTTGAGATCCTTACATCTGCCTGGGTCAGTGCTGTGATCGGATAAGCCGAAAGCTTTTCCCTGAGGCTTTTGGAAAGATTTGTCATTTCATCCCAGGAGGTAACCAGCTGCTGGTGAAGCCATACATAGATCTGTTTCGCCCGGAAAGGCTTTTCACCGATCTTTGTCATGAATTCCTTCAATTCCTCCATGGTCATGGATTTTACATCTGTCATTTTCTGTTATTTCCTTCTGAATCTGGCAATAAAGAATCCATCTGTCTTATGTATTCCCGGCAGAAGCTGCAGATAGCCAAGCTTCGTGGATTTACAGTGCAGTTCCTCCGGAATATACGGATCCAGGCTTTCCAGCCGGTACGGATAATTCTTTAAAAACCATAATACATTTTCTTCGTTTTCTTCCCGGGCAATGGTACATGTGCTGAAGATCAGCGTTCCATCCGGTTTCACATACTTCGCAGCCTTATCCAGGATCATTCTCTGGAGCATTACGATCTCTTCCTGTTTCTGCGGAGTTGCCCGGTATTTGATTTCCGGTTTCTTGCCGATAACTCCATAACCGGAGCACGGTACATCTGCGATCACAATATCCGCAGCCTGTTCGGAATCCGGATCATATACCGTTGCATCCTGAACTCTGGCTTCCACATTGATCACTCCGGTCCTGTGGATGTTTTCTTTGATAAGATCTGCCTTATACTGACTTACATCTCTGGCATCCACATTTCCGTAATCCCCCATTTTGTCTGCCGCATGGATGCTTTTTCCACCTGGTGCAGCGCACATGTCGATGATATGGTCGCCTTTTTTCGGACTTGCAGCTTCCGCTACAAGCATAGAGCTTACATCCTGCACCAGGATCTTTCCCTGAAGGAAGGTCTCAAGTGTCAAAATATGATTGTAATCGGAAATCTTCAGTGCATAGGGAAGATAAGGAGCCTGTTCTACTGTCACTCCCTGAGACTTCAAACTGGTGACGATCTCTCTCAGAGACGCCTTATGAGTACGGCACCGTACTGTGATCGGTCTTTCTGTCAGAAAATCCTCCAGGATCTTCTCCGTAGTCTTCACTCCGTAGGCTGCTTTCCATTTTTCTACCAGATATTCCGGCATGGAATATTTCACAGAAAGATAACGGACTTCGTTTTCTTCCCTGGAAGGAAGCTCCAGATCACCGATCTCTCTTGCGATCGTACGGAGCACCCCGTTGACAAAGGGCTTTAGATTATAAAAGCCTTTTCGCTGTGCCAGCTTTACCGCTTCATTGCATACTGCACTGTCCGGAACACTGTCCATAAATTTCAGCTGATATACCGCACTTCTCAGAATCTCACGGATCTGCGGTTTCATCTTGTTTACAGAAACCTTGGAAAAAGAATCGATGACATAATCAATATAGATCCTGTATTCCAGGGTTCCCTCACATACTCTTGTAATAAAGCTACGTTCCTGTTTCGGAAGAAACTGATATTTGGAAAGCGCATTCCGGATCGCAATATGGCTGTGCTCACCCTCCTCCTCGATCTGTAACAGGATCTCAAGGATCAGTTCTCTGGTATTTACTCCGCTGCTAATCACGATCTCTACCTCCTGCAAGGATAATCAGTCTCAGAAGCTGCAGAATAGATGCCGCCAGAGCTGCTACATAGGTAAGCGCTGCCGCTGTAAGTACTTTTCTTGCACCCTTTTTTTCATCTGCACCTAAGATACCTGTACTTTCCAGCATTTTAAGCGCTCTGGAAGACGCATTGATCTCAACCGGAAGTGTCACCAGCTGAAACAGTACTGCCAGTGAAAACAAAACAATTCCCAGAGTTACCAGCGGATCAATGGAAAAGATCAGTCCTGCGATAAACAGCGGCCATGAAAGCTGGGAACCAATATTTGCGGCAGGTACAATGGCTGAACGGATATTCAGTGGTGCATAATTGATCGCATCCTGGATCGCATGGCCACATTCATGTGCTGCCACCCCCACAGCCGCCAGAGAATTTCTTCCATAAATATCTTCTGAAAGGGAAACCGTTTTCGTTCTCGGATCATAGTGATCCGTAAGACTTCCGCGGATCGGAACCACCTGTACGTCTGTGATCCCAGCCGCTCTCAGGATCCTCTGTGCAGCTTCCGCACCGGTGATACCTGAATGACTCCGGACCTTTTTATAGACTGCAAAGGTACTGCGCAGCTTCGCAGATGCCGCAAGAGAAAGAAGCATTCCGATCACGAGCAAAAGAATCGTGGGGTCCATTCCCCATCCGTAATAACCATATCCGTACATAACTCATCACTCCCTGGAATCTCTGAACATGTCTCCTGGTTTCAACTGATATCCCCGAAGGAACGCATCCGCTTCCATGCGTTTTTTGCCTTCCAGCTGCACTTCATGGAGCACGAGTACCTTCTGGCCGCATGCTACCTGGATTCCTCCTTTGTCAGCGGCTATCACAGTTCCCGGTGCTTCCTGTGCCTGTTTTTCCAGAACAGAGCTCTTCCAGACCTTCAATGTTTTTCCATTGATAAAGGTAAAAGCGCTTGGCCATGGATCAAGGCCTCTTACCAGACGCTCCAGTTCTTCCGCATTTTTGCTGAAATCCAGAAGCCCCATTTTTTTGGAGATCATGGCAGCATATGGTGTTGGACTCTCCTCCGGCTGTTTCTCGCGGGTTGCAGTTCCGTCAAAAATGGACGGTAAAGTCTGTACCAGAAGCTCTGCACCTGCCTGTGCGAGCTTATCAAACAAGCTTCCACCTGTCTCATCTTTGGCAAGCGGAACCACGATCCTGGAAATCATATCACCGGTATCCAGACCGGTTCCCATCTGCATAATGGTAACGCCGGATTCTTTTTCACCGTCGATCACCGCCTGCTGGATCGGTGCAGCTCCACGATATTTAGGAAGCAGAGACGCATGGATATTGATACATCCGAATCTCGGCATATCCAGGATGCTCTTTGGAATGATCTGCCCGAATGCCGCAACAATGATGATGTCCGGTGCAAGATTTTTCAGTTCTTCCACAAATTCAGGATCTCTTACCTTCACCGGCTGCAGTACCGGGATCCCGTGTTTCAGTGCTTCTTCTTTTACAGGAGTAGGCATCATAGTTTTGCCTCTGCCCTTCGGTTTGTCCGGCTGTGTGATCACAGCCTCCACTTCATATCCGTTCTCTGCCAGTGCTACAAGAGGCGCCACCGCAAAGTCCGGAGTTCCCATATAAATAATCTTCATAGTATCCCGCCTTTAGTCTTCTTCATCATAAGTTACCTTGTGAAGTTCTCCCTCCACAAGTTCTGTATACATTTTTCCATCCAGATGGTCAATCTCATGACAGAATGCTCTTGCCAGAAGGCCCTCTCCCTCGTAGATCTGTTCGTTCATATTTACATCAAGTGCTTTTACCTTCACATAGTTCGGACGTGTTACCTTTCCTGCCATTCCCGGAACGCTCAGGCATCCCTCGTCACCGGTCTGCTCGCCGCTTGTCTCAAGGATCTCCGGATTGATCAGCACGATCGGGCCCTCACCTACATCGATGACAACGATACGTTTCAGAATTCCTACCTGTGGTGCAGCGAGGCCAACACCCATTGCATCATACATGGTATCCAGCATATCTGTGATCAGTTCCCCGATCCTCGGTGTCATTTTGTCTACTGCCCGGGATTTTTTTGTCAGTACAGAATCCCCCTGTACACGGATTGTTCTAAGTGCCATTTTTCTTCTCCTTTAATTCATATCAAATTGAATGTATATTTTCCGGAATCCGGAATTTATCTCTATATATTTCTCCAGCTTCTCTCTGACTGCTGTGAGAAAGCAGATATCCCTGTGCTTCAGATGGATCACCTGACGATAAACATCCTTTACCTTACCTACCGATGCAGCTGCAGGTCCGATCATGTGAAGCTCTTCCTTCGGACTTACCCTGCGGATAAAAACTTCTATATAATACATGGCATTTTTCAGAAGTTCTTCATCCTGGCAGGCGCCAAAAACAGTCATCATATGGGCTGCCGGCGGATAGTCCAGAAGCATCCGATACCCCATTTCTTCTTTATAAAATTTCTTATAATCCTGAATAGCCGCAGCCTGGATACTGTAATGCTCCGGCTGATATGTCTGGATCACCGCCTGCCCCGGCCGATTCCCTCTGCCGGAACGTCCAACTGCCTGAGTCAGAAGCTGGAATGTACGCTCCCCGCAGTGATAGTCATCCATATTCAGCGAAAGATCTGCTGCAATCACTCCTACCAGAGTCACATTCGGAAAATCATGTCCCTTGACGATCATCTGGGTCCCCACCAGAATATCTGCCTCATGCTTTGCAAAAGAAGCCAGGATCTTCTCATAGCTGTCCTTGGTCCTTGTAGTATCAAAATCCATTCGAAGTACCCTGGCTTTCGGGAATTCTTTTTCAATGACCTTCTCGATCTGCTGGGTTCCTGCCTTAAATCCACCAATGTGCGGTGAACCACAGGACGGACAGATTTCCGGTTTCACAGTCTCATAGCCGCAATAATGACAGATCAGACGATTGCCATTGTGTTCACTTAGAGATACATCACAGTGGGGACATTTCATAACGTGACCGCAGGCTCTGCAGGAAACAAAGCCCGCATATCCTCTCCGGTTCAGAAACAGCATGGCCTGTTCTCTTCTTTCAAGGACCTGCTCCAGATCCCTCTTCAGCTCCAGACTCAGTACCGAGCGGTTTCCTTTCTTTAATTCTTCCCGAAGATCCACGATTGATACCTGTGGAAGAGGCCTTTCCTCATAACGTGCGTTTAACTTTACCAGAAGATATTCTCCGTCACAGGCATGACTGTAGGCTTCCAATGACGGAGTGGCTGATCCCATGACCACACGGGCATGTTCCATTCGTGCCCTCTCAATGGCAGTCTCACGTGCATGGTACCTTGGCGTATTCTCACTTTTGTAGGTGGGTTCATGCTCTTCGTCGATAACGATCAGTCCCAGATCTGAAAACGGTGTGAACAGTGCGGATCTGGGTCCTACCATCACCTGGATCTCACCACGTTTTGCTCTTTTGAACTGATCATAACGTTCTCCCTGGGAAAGTCTGGAGTTCAGAACCGAAACCTTATCTCCGAACATGGCATAAAAGCGCCTAACTGTCTGATAAGTAAGCGCGATCTCAGGGATCAGCACGATCGCCTGTTTTCCCTCCTCCAGTACCTTCTGGATCAGGCGCATATAAACCTGGGTCTTTCCGCTTCCGGTCACTCCGAAAAGAAGTGCAGGCCTTGGGTCCGGCTCCTGCCATTCCCGAAAGATCTGCTCTGCCGCCAAAAGCTGTTCCTGGTTCAGACTCAGTTCCATGTTCTCCTTCACCAAGCCGAGCCCCTCGGGAATGCGATACATTTCCTGACTTTCAATAGTTATCAGACCTTTTTTCTCAAAAAAATCAAGAACGGAAATGCCGGCTCCAAGCTCTTTGGAGGCATAGGTATAATCTAGGCTCCCGGCCTCCAGGATTGCCCGAAGGAACCGCTCACGTGCTTTAAAGCGGCTGCCTTCCAGCTTGCCAAGAAGTGCCTGCCCCTCTTCCTTTTTCCCTGTAAAAAGGATCAGTCTTTTCTCTTTTGCACGGACCTTGTCTTTTACAGGCAGAACTGTTTTCAGTGCCTGGATCATGGTGGAGCCATAGGTCTCCTTCATCCAGGCCGCAAGTGCGATCAGCCGGGATTCTGTTGTTTCACTGTCTGTGGACACTCCCCGAATCTCCTTGAGCTTTGACGCATCATATTTCGCCGTTCCGGAGATCCCGGTCACATAGCCTTTCCGAAGGGTATTTCCCTTTCCGAAGGGCACTGTGACCACAACTCCAGGTTTTATTGCCTGCACTAGTTCCTCAGGTACACGATACTGAAAATCCCGGTCCAGCTTTTCATGGGAAATATCAATGATCACATCTGCATAGATCATCCATTTACGCTTTCTGATCTTCTTCCAGGATCTCCCGGATCAGTACACGCTCATCCATGGGATATTTCTTACCCTTGATCTCCTGATAATCCTCATGGCCCTTTCCGGCAAGGACGATGATATCTCCCGGCTCACCGTGATGGATCGCGTAGGCGATCGCCTCTTTACGATCCGGGATCTCTACATATTTTCCATCTGTTTTTGCCATTCCGATCTTGATATCATCGATGATGGCCTGTGGATCCTCATCTCGCGGATTATCTGAAGTAATGATGGTCAGATCTGCCATCTTTCCTGAAACCTCACCCATCTCATAACGGCGCAGCTTGGAACGGTTTCCGCCACAGCCAAACAGGCATACCAGTCTGTGCGGATCATATTCCTTCAGTGTTCCAAGAAGGCTCTCCAGCGCCATGGCATTATGTGCGTAATCGATCATCAGTGTGAATTCGTCAGATACCTTGATCATCTCAATACGGCCTTTGACCCTGGCCACCTTCAGAGCTTTGATGATATTCTCCTCGGATACCTTAAAATGGCGGCAGATGGCAATGGCAGTCAGAGAATTGTAAATGCTGAACTTACCTGGAATATCGATCTCCACAGGAAAATCCATAAGTCCCTTAACATGATAGGAAATTCCCAGATAGCCCTTTCTTCCAACGAGTCTGGCGCCCTCTGCACGGAGATCTGCTTTTTCGGAAAATCCATAGGTTTCAAGTTTACAGGTGTGGCCTTCGATAATGCGGTCAAAGTGTTCATCGTCACGATTTACGATACCAACCTTACACTGTTTGAGAAGCATGGATTTGCAGTGCAGATAATCATCAAAGTCCTTGTGCTCATTCGGTCCGATATGATCTGGTTCAATATTTGTGAAAATTCCAAAATCAAACACAAATCCCTGGGTTCTGTGAAGCATCAGTCCCTGTGAGGAAACCTCCATAACGACCGCATCGCAGCCTGCTTCTACCATATCATGAAAATATTTCTGTACCATATAGGATTCCGGTGTCGTGTTGGCTGCCGGGATATGCTTCTCCCCGATAACAGCCTCGATGGTTCCGATCAGACCAACCTTATATCCGGCATTCTCAAGGATCGATTTCACCATATAGGTTGTAGTTGTTTTTCCTTTGGTTCCGGTGATACCGATGGTTTTGAGCTTTTCTGCCGGATGTCCGAACCATGCTGCTGAAATAAAGGCCATGGCGTAACGGGTATCCTCTACCTGGATCACTGTCACATCCTCCGGTGCCTCCACCGCTTCTTCCACGATGAGTGTCTTCGCACCCTTTGCCACAACATCAGGTATAAATTTATGTCCATCCACGACCGCACCTCTGATGCAGATAAAAAGGCTCCCTTCTTCTACTTTGCGGGAATCATATACAACAGAAGAAACCTCCTGCTCTGTACTTCCCTGAAGGCATTTGTATTCAAGATGTTCCAATAAGGATAAAAGATTCATTTTTCTCCTCCATCTTCCCTTTTTCCGGTCTGACGGGCAGCACACCGGAGACGGGAAATATACTGTTCTTATTTTTTGTACATACCATATAGAATAGCACACCTCCCCCCTGTTTTCAACGTTTCTTTGAGGTACAGCCGCCTTGTAAAATATCAGCTTGTTACTGCTCACTCCGTTCTCAGTAACATCAGCTTTTTCCATAAATATCCGCATATTTTTTCCGGAGCCAGATGCTGCCCAGCACAGTCACCAAAGCTGTCACTGCCAGAAGCGTCCACAAATCCCTCCTGGTATCATCTCCGGTCTTCGGATGTGTGGACGCAGTTCTTGCCATCTGTATCTGACCGGAAGCCGGACCCTGGTCATCTCCCTGCAAAGGCAGCCCTTCTTCCGGCGTAATAGCCACCTCTCCTTTTACCATGACAGAAGCGGAGGCCTCCATCAATCGCTCTCCGGTTTCCTGGCTTGTGACCGTCACCTGGTTAAAAAGCTTCTGATCCGCTGTTTTTCCCGGGATCTTCACCACAGCCTGAAGAGAAACTGCCTCTCCCGGCGGGATCTGTTGGATCATTGCCTTTGTACGGCTGCTGTTAAGCGTTACACCTTCCTGCTCCAGAAACTGTGCATGGATCCCTGCTGCCTGAAAGCGCTCCGTTCCCACAACCGAATGAAGCGTTTTTTCACCGGTATTCACGATACAGATCTGATAGGTCACAGTCTCACCCGGTGCAGCGGTTTCTTTGTCTGCAGTTTTCTTTACAGAAAGATCCGCCTTCAGTGCCTCCAGACCATTTATAGTGGAGGCGTTCTTCCGGATCACTTCATCCGCTCTGTCCTTCACCCTGGCCTCTGCTTCCACCTGGTGCTCCAGATCTTTTTTCTGTTCATCCAGAAGCGGCGCCTGTACATAAAAGCTCCTGCTCTCTCCGGCTTTTAATTCTGCAAATTCCGCCACAGCCCCTTCTGTTAGAAGACCTTCTGCATCTTCCCACAGCTGCCGGATCTTAGGGCAGGAAAGGCTGCTGGTCAGACGGATATCTGCAAGATCCAGCTTTCCGGTATTAGCGATCTCTACCTGATAACGGATGGTCTGCCCTGCTTTCATTTTTTTATTCTGTGCAATTACCGACAATTCCATATCAGCCTCAGCAGCCTCCACGTCCAGCATAGGCGAGATTCCCTCTGCGATCACCAGCTCTTCCCCGTTTTCTTCTGTCATGAGAAAGGTTCCCGCACCGGTACAGTCCTTCTGAAGCGGTTCCTCCTGAGTCACAGGATAACTGCTTTTCTCTGCCGGAAAACGGTATTCCTGCCGCAGAATCAGCGGGATACGGAAAAAGATCTCATCCTGCCCGTTCTGCTCCACGTTCAGCACGCTTTCCAGCTTTGTGATCTCTGTAGCTTCACCACTCTGGCTCCTTACAGAAATCTGCTGTGCAGCCATATTTTTCGGGACAGAATCCGTTTCCGGAACAAAATACTCCGAAATATACGTGACCAGCGTCAGCTTTTGCGTCTCCTCAGACTCACCTTCCTCTTCATTCCCTACATTTTCCCCTCCGGTCGACGTTCCTTCCGGTGTGAGCGGACCCGTTTTCTCCTGCTCTTCATCCTCCGGCTGTACTGTTTCCCCGGATGCCAGCTGCTCCACGTGCTCATATCCTTCCTCCATTTCTATTCCGATTCCTTCCACAACCTTATCCACCGGCAATTCCTGTTCTGCCTTCTCTTCCTGCTGCAAGTCATCCTCAGCCTTTGAAAGTTCCTGTTCTGGCTCTTCTTCCTGCTGCAAGTCATCCTCCGGCAGCTCCTGCTCTGGCTCCTTTTCCTGCTGCCAATCATCCTCTGGCAGCTCCTGCTCCAGCTCTTCTTCCTGCTGCAAGTCATCCTCTGGTAGCTCCTGTTCTGGCTCCTTTTCCTGCTCCACCAATGGATCTTCAATCTTCTGAAGTTCATCGTCCCACTTCTCATTTTTCTCCTTATCCTCCGAAAACCTTCTCCCGGACAGCCATTCATTCAGGCCGCGAATCCGGATCCCAAGCTCCGCCTGTCCGGATTCTATGTCTTTCCAGAACACACTCTGATCGATAAACGGTGCCTGTCCCGGCAAAAAATCTGCTCCCAGAGTCAGCTTCGGTTCTATTGTTCCTCCCAGCATGGCTCCTGCCAGCACTGTCACAATTCCGGCTTTCTTCATCTGTTTCCATATTCTGTTTTTCATGGCTCTTCCTCATTTCTGCCTGATCTGGCATTTCTTATACACATGTTTTTTTTACAGAAGCTTACTTTTCCACAGACAAAGGCATCCCTCCCCGGCAAATGGTGCATGATCAATATTTTTTTCGATAAAATAAAATGGATTTCTGCATCGAAACGATGCGTGAACAGATCCCGCAGAATGCAGGATCAAGACTTTTTCAATGTATCACATTTTCAGACCATGCGCAACCGGATATAAAAATTATAAAGTTTGTTTAAACTTTCTTTATAAATTTTCCATTTCTTTTAGATTAACGACATATTTTAAACATATTTTCTCTATATAATAGGTGTTGGATAGATGAAAAACCACTCTCTATCTCCCCCCTCAAAAAATAGTAGGAAGCAAACCGTCTGACTGGATCAGGCGGTTTTTCCTGTCTCGGAAAACACTCGATTTTCTATTGCATTTCCCACATAGGTCTTTTATAATAAAATATAATACTCGTACGTCGTTTTCGATGTACTCGTTACTGGATACAGTAACTGATTTCATTCCAATTTTAAAGAGAAACGAGGTATTTCCTATGAGCGAAAAAACCGTAGTAGTTGCATTAGGCCACCGGGCACTTGGCACCACACTTCCAGAGCAAAAAACAGCTACAAAACTCGCAGCGAAGGTAATCGCAGATCTGGTAGAGGAGGGAACCCGCGTAGTGATCTCCCACAGCAACGGTCCGCAGGTAGGGATGATCCACACCGCAATGAATGAATTCGGTAAGGCACATCCTGATTATACATTTGCACCAATGTCCGTATGTTCCGCCATGAGCCAGGGTTATATCGGCTATGACCTTCAGAACGCCATCCGTGCTGAGCTTATCTCCAGAGGGATCTACAAACCGGTCAGCACAGTTCTGACACAGGTTGTCATCGATCCATACGATGAAGCATTTGCAGAGCCGGAGAAGATCATTGGACGTGTTCTTAACGCAGAAGAGGCCGAGGCTGAAGAAGAAAAAGGAAACTTTGTCACAAAGGTGGGCGAGGGCCAGTACAGACGTATCCTTGCAGCACCGAAGCCACAGAAGATCGTAGAGATTGAAACCGTAAAGGTCCTCTCTGCAGCAGAGCAGATCGTCATTGCCGCAGGCGGTGGCGGAATCCCGGTTCTTGAGCAGGGAACTCAGCTGAATGGTGCCAGCGCCATCATCGAGAAAGACCTGGCAGCAGGACTTCTTGCAGAAGAACTGAACGCTGACACTCTGATGATCCTTACAAGCGTCGAGAAAGTAAGCCTTGACCATAATACGGATCACGAATCTTATCTGGATACTATTTCCACAGAAGATGCCAAGAAATATATTGCCGGCAAACAGTTTGCGGCAGGCTCCATGCTTCCTAAGATCGAAGCAGGTGTTTCCTTCGTGGAGAAGGGAACCGGACGCCGTACCATCATCACAGACATGGCCCATGCAAAAGACGGCTACCGTGAGAAGACCGGAACTATCATTAAATGATCATTTTACGGACTCAGAATACAAAGTGAACTATAAAACTTCACTTTACATAAAAATATCCCGCAGACGGCTGCTGGTCTTACCGGCAGCTCTGCGGGATATTTTTATATTGTCTGGCTGTCCGATCACTGTTCCACAGTTGATCGGACAGCTAGCATTTACATAGATTTTCGCTCAGCGATCTCAGCCATCTTCGCCTCATTCAGGCGGGTATCTCCATGGACACGGCTGTAGGAAAGATATCCGTTCATACGGTCGATCTTGGTCAGGTTTCTGGAACCGCAGACAGGGCATACATCCATCTCCAGTTCCTCATGACCACAATCGTCACAGTATGCAAGAGAAAGGTTCACTCCCTCATAATATCCCAGATCCATGGCTCTGCGGATCAGTGTACGGATAGCTTCCTTATTGTAGCCGATCGGATAACGTACATACTGAATCTTACCGCCATTGCAGAGCTCCCAGAAACGTCCCTCCAGATCCTGTTTCTCGATCGGAGTCACATCCTCTGTTACATGGCAGTGGAAGCTGTTGCTCACATATGGTCTGTCAGAAACGCCCTCAATGATTCCATACATCTTACGGAACTGCTCTACCTGCAGGCCACAAAGACTCTCTGCCGGTGTTCCGTAGATCGCATAAAGATAACCATCTTCCTTCTTGTACTGATTTACCTTGTCATTGATATATTTCAGGACCTCCAGAGCAAACGCCCCATCCTCGGCAATGGATTTGCCATTGTAAAGTTCCTGAAGCTCATTTAACGCTGTGATACCGAAGGAAGCTGTCATAGGCTTCAGAATCTTGCCAATCTTTTCATTCGGTTTCAGATGTCCGCCGTAGAAACCGCCTTCACAGTATGCAAGCGGGTTGGTGGATGCACGCATCTGTCCCAGATATTCGTAAGTGCGAATGTGCAGGTTACGGATCATTTCCAGATAGAAATCCAGAACCTCATAGAAATCTCTGCTCTCCGCTCTGGCCTTTGCAAGGATCATCGGAAGATGAAGGCTTACCGCACCAATGTTAAAACGTCCCACAAAAACAGGCGTATCATTCTCATCCGCCGGCTCCATACCGCCACGCTCATACCACGGACTTAAGAAAGCACGGCATCCCATCGGGCTGATGACCTTCTTGTATTTCCTGTACATACTGGAAATATAGCCTGCGCCGGACATAGACAACCAGTCCGGATACATGGTTTTGGAGGAACACTCCACACCAGCCTCAAAAATATCCTCACAGCACTTTCCGGGACCATGGATCTCTTTGTCATAAAGAAATACGATCTTCGGGAAAAGTACCGGTTTCTTGTGTCCGGCCTTACCCTGTCCTCCCTGATGGACCTCAAGAAGGGAAATCGTACACATCTTCTCAAACTGCTCGGTTCCGAGACCAAGTGTCACCGTAACAAACGGATAATCACCTCTGGAAGAACCGACGGTATTCAGCTTGTACTCAATTCCCTGCCAGCCCTGGTCATAATCCCTGCGGACCTTATCAAGAGCATACTCAATAGCTCTCTCCTCACGGCCACTCCAGCTCTCGTCCGAGTATTTCATAAATTCGGAAATATATTTATCATAGCTCTTCTTTGCATACGGTGCCAGGATCTTATCAACCTCCGGCACTGTAAAGCCACCATACTGCTGTGCTGCTGTACTG
>OLGO01001015.1_pt1 | contig 21270 bp, 14 predicted proteins | sample 1605861 | NCBI WGS metagenome assembly OLGO01 (sample SAMN03283253) | human gut metagenome | biome: human-associated habitat; material: feces | host: Homo sapiens | place: USA | collected 2013
CTTCTTCCTCTGTCTTTGCCGTACCTGTCATACCTGCCAGCTTATTATACATACGGAAGTAGTTTTGCAAAGTAATTGTAGCAAGAGTCTTGGACTCAGAGCGCACGAGAACGCCTTCTTTAGCTTCGATAGCTTGATGAAGACCGTTGCTGTATCTCCTTCCGAACATAAAACGTCCGGTAAACTCATCTACTATGACGATTTCACCGTCTTTGACGATATAATCCACATCGCGTTTCATAATATTGCGCGCTTTCAAAGCTTCTATGACATGGTGGTTGATTTCCATGTTTTCCGGATCACCCAAGTTCTCTATGCCGAAATATTTTTCACACTTGGCTACGCCTTCGTCAGTCAACGTTACCTTCTTGTCCTTCTCTTCTATAGTGAAGTCTTCCTCAATTTTGAGCCCTCTGACACAGCGGTCAGCTCTCTGATACAAATCCGTGGATTTGTCGCCTCTTCCTGAAATTATCAGCGGAGTTCTCGCTTCATCTATCAATATGGAGTCCACTTCGTCCACTATGGCAAAGTTAAGTTCTCTCTGGGTCAGCTGTTCTTTATAGATGACCATGTTGTCTCTCAAATAGTCAAATCCGAACTCATTGTTGGTACCATAAGTGATGTCTGCAGCATAAGCAGCCTTTTTTGCTTTGTCTGACATTCCGTGAACAACGCATCCTACAGTTAGGCCTAAAAAAGTATATATTTTTCCCATCCATTCGGCGTCACGTTTAGCAAGGTAGTCGTTAACGGTTACCACATGGACGCCTTTGCCTTCCAGCGCATTGAGATATGCTGCCAAAGTGGCAACAAGAGTCTTTCCTTCACCGGTTTTCATTTCGGAGATTCTTCCCTGATGAAGAGCTATACCTCCTATTACCTGTACCTTGAAATGTTTAAGGCCAACGCTTCTCCAGGCACCTTCCCTACACACTGCAAAAGCTTCAGGAAGCAGATCATCCAGCGTTTCTCCTGCTTTGAGCCTTTCCTTAAATTCCCCCGTTTTGGCTCTCAGCTCTTCATCGGTCAAATCTTCCATCTGAGGTTCAAGCGCCATTACTTTATCTGCTATTTTCTCTAATTTTTTTACTTCTTTGGAGTTTAAATCTCCAAAAACTTTTTGCATTAAGCCCATTAGAATTCCCCTTTCTATTCTTCCTCTGGCACATCACTTACTGTCATATTTATTTCGAGCGCCTTTCTCTCGTCTGCCTTAGTGACTGCCACGTCAAATTCTTTGTTATCTGCTATATATACAAAGCTATCTCCTACTTCAGGAAGCTTGTCTATCTGTAATATCACCCATCCGTTGACGGTTGTTGCGTCTACCTCTTCATCTATATCAAAGTAGTCAAACATTTTATCTATGTTGGTACTGCAAAGGACTCTATAGCTGCCATCCTGCTGCTGCACGATGTCCTGCAGCGCTACTGCATCATGTTCATCGTAAATTTCTCCTACCAGTTCTTCTATAATATCTTCCATTGTAACAAGCCCGTATGTTCCTCCATATTCATCTACGATGATAGCTATGTGCGTTTTTACAGTTTGAAGTCTTTTTAGCAGCTGTGCTATCCTCATGGAACCGGCTACGAAAATTACAGGCTTTATATATTCCGAGACTGAGGCTCTTCCTCCTTTTATATAGTTGTGGAAATCTTTCTGATTCAATACCCCTATGATATTATCCAAGTCGTCTTCATATACAGGCAGTCTGGAAAACCCGGTTTCCAAGAACAATTCTGCGATTTCATCCTCATCCTCATCTATTTCGATAGCTTTTATATCTACTCTTGGCGTAAGTACATCCCAGGCTTCCAAATCGTTGAACTCTATAGCGTTTTGTATGAGCTCGCTTTGTCCTTCATCTATCCCGCCTTCTGTCTGGGCTTCTTCTACCATGGTTAAAAGCTCATCTTCAGTTATAGGTCTGATGCCGTCAGCATTGAACAATTTTGCAATAAGTTTTTTCCAACATGAAAAAATCCAATTTATAGGTTTCAATATCAGCATAAAAAACCTGATTATAGGCGCAGAAAACATTGCAAATCTTTCAGGACTTTCTTTTGCCAGGCTCTTTGGCGATATTTCTCCGAATATAAGGACTATCACAGTAGCTACTGCTGTAGCAATAGTTGCTCCGTATTTTGGGTAAAGTTCAAGAAACATAACCGTCGCTATGGAAGATATGGCTATGTTTACTAAATTGTTGCCAACAAGGATGGTTGAAAGCAGATTGTCGTAATTGTCAGAAATTTCCAGCACATCTTTTGCTTTCTTGTCACCATCTCCCGCCATATTTTTCAATCTTATCTTATTGAGAGACGTAAATGCTGTTTCAGTAGCTGAAAAATATGCAGAAAAAGTAACAAGAACGACAATAGCGATTATACTATAAACCAAATTGTTCTTTTTCCTCCTTAAATGATCTATGCGGACATTTAATCTATGCGGACATTATAACACACTCTTCCCTTAAAAAAAAGTCGGCGTTTTAGTTTTGATTTTCTTTTTACTTTCAGTTCGCAACAATAAAATTCCATGATGGTCGAAGAATATAACACCCCCACCATTGTCACCTTTGTTTATTATATAGGTTGACATTATGGTGTGCGAAATATATAATTTAAATAAAAATCAAACTACCAAAATACGAGGTAAAACTATGTCCACCAAATTAAAAATTCTTGAAATATTTAATGAAAGAGGAAGTCAATATATTTCCGGTCAAGAACTAGCCGACATATTGGGTCTTTCTCGCAACTCCGTATGGAAAGCAGTCAAAAAACTTCAAGAGCAGGGATTCAACATAGAGAGTAAAGCCAGCATCGGATATCGGCTGGCTCAGAGCAGCGATCTCCTTTCCGGCGAATATATACAAGAAAATCTATCTTTTCCATGCAAAATACACCTTATGGACAAAATAGATTCGACAAATAACTATGCAAAGGGGATTACAGATCTGTCAGTTCCCCACATCGTTTTAGCTAACGAACAGACCAAGGGTAAAGGCCGTCTCGGACGTTCCTTCTACTCCCCGCCGGGTTCAGGGCTTTATATGTCCATCGCCTTTAAAACGGATTTTGAGTTAACCAAATCCATGCTCATAACTACTCTTTCTGCGCTGGCTGTCTGCCAGGCCTTTGAAGAGGTCGTCGGCGTAGGTCCTAAAATCAAGTGGGTAAACGATATATTTCTAAACGGCAAAAAGGTGTGCGGTATTCTCACAGAAGCAGAGAGTAATTTCGAAACCGGCAGTATTGATAAAATTATCATAGGTATAGGAATCAATTGTTTTTCTCAAGTTTTTCCTGATGATATAAAGGATAAAGCCACTTATATAGAAAATCCAAAAAAAGAATTCAGCCGCAATCAACTGGCAACGGCTATTATTGAAAAAATATTTTTCTACATAAATAATTTCGACAGAAAAAAGATAATCAGAGATTACAAATCTCGCTCGATAATGCTTGGTCAGCCTATACTTTTATATGGGTCCGCATTCGGGGATCTCCCTGAGAACGGCGGTTCAGGTACCAAGGCACGTGCTATAGATATAGACGAAAACGGTGGGCTGGTCGTCGAGTACATGGAGGGGCGCCATGCCCGAGAAATGGACACAATTACCAGCGGAGAAATCACAATACGGAAGGACATATTTTAATGGATAAAGCAAAACATACTATGGCTAAAACGAGTTCGGATTCAAGCAGAGGAATGCAGTCACTGGTTTTGGCAGCGCTTTTTGCAGGCTTAACAGCCATTTGCTCGTGGATAAACATACCGCTTTTCTTTACACCTGTGCCTGTAAATATAGCTCTCATAGGTCCCTATCTGGCCGGTCTAATGCTAGGTACCAAATATGGCAGTCTGAGCCAGTTGATATACGTTCTGCTTGGATGCTTGGGAGTTCCTGTGTTTGCGGGTTTCACCGGAGGAGCAGGAGTCATCGCCGGACCTACCGGAGGCTTTATAATCGGTTACGTGGTATGTGCGGCCATCTGCGGTTTAAATATGCGCAAAAATGGATTCAAGCATAAGATTATGCTGATGATCTTTGGATTGGCAGCCTGCTACAGCTTAGGACTAATATGGTTTATCTTTGTCACAGGTTCTTCGCTCTGGGCGGGGCTCATCTCATGCGTAATTCCTTTCCTGCCAGGTGACGCAATCAAAATAACAGCAGCTGCGCTGTTATCCAAACAGCTTTCAAAGGCCGTCAAGATATAAATGGCTTCAAATTATGAATATACCTATACGCCGCCAAGGAGAAATACCACCAGTATACCGGCTGCAATCGGCAATAAGACCCAGCCGTTTTGCTTTCTCAACACGTTGATTTTTCAGCTTTTGATTTCTTGTAATTACTTTTTCTGTTAATTTTTTTGTGGTGTCTATTGACGCTTCAGTTCATCACAGTCGGTAATATATGGATTTAGTTGTTTTTTAAAAACCGCCGGAATTCGGCAGCGTCCCATAAGGAAGTAAAAAGAATTTTGGTAGGAACCGGCGTGTCAGGTCACGCCGGTTCCGATTCGTTTAGGGACTCCCTTCCAATCTTCAAAGGGATGCGGATTTGCCCCACATAGGTGAAATACAGGTCAATTTGCACCTGCTTCCTTCCGTTCTCCCTTACCGGACTGTGTACCACGATCCTGCTCACAAGCTCATTGAGGATGGCGGCGTCGAGTTCCGGAATATCCAGGTACTTGTCCACCAGCTTCAGAAACTCGTTTACATCGGAAACCTGCCCGGCCTGTGCCTCAATTTCCCGTTCCAATACGGCGGCAAGCTGCTCAATTTCCGCCTGTTCCTTCTCATATTGGCGGGATAATTTTAAGTACCGGCTGTCAGACAGCTTGCCCAGCACATTGTCCTCATAGATATGCTGGATAATCCGGTCCAAGTCCTCCATCCGCTTCTTCGCCCCGGAGAGGGCTTTCTGTTTTTCTGCCAGTTCGGCCTTGCGGCTTTCCTCGTCCTGCGCCAGCATTTCCAGTTTGAAATCCTTCCGAAACATACGGACATAACTCAATGTCTGCCGTATGGTTTCCAGCACAATTCGGTAAAACACCTGTTCCCGGATATAGTGGATTTTGCAGGTGCAGAAATACAGCTTGGCTCCGCAGTCGGCGCAGTAGAGAAGACCGGAGAGCATGCTGGTTCTTCCTGTCTTTGTCGGCCTGCGTTTGTTCTTCCGCAGTTCCTGTACCCGTTCCCACTGTCCCTTCTCAATGATGGCGGGCTGGGTGTCCTCAAAAAACCGCTGGTTCTCAACCGGGTTTTCCATCCGCTTTTTGAATTTCAGGGACTTGGTATAGGTCTTGAAGTTCACGGTACAGCCCGTGTACTCCCGCCGCTCCAAAATTCTAAGCACGGCGTTGGTATTCCAACGGTATAGGTTTTCCGGCATGGCCCAGCCCTTTTGCCTGGCGTGATAGGCGGTGACGGTCAGTACCCTGTCGGCTGTGAGGGTTTTTGCAATCTGCATGGGGCCTTTTCCGGCAATGCAGAGGTTGAAGATACGCTGCACCACCTTTGCCGCTTCTTCGTCTACAATCCATTTTTTTGTCCTGCGGGTCTTTTATGTACCCATAGGGCGGATTGCTGGCGATATGCTCCCCGGCTTCGCCCCGCATCTTAACCACTGCCCGGATTTTCTTGCTGGTATCCTTGGCGTAGTAGTCATTAGTTCACTTCGCATAAAGAATGACAAGCTCAAGCTTCGATGTAACCGACAAAGTTGTAGTAGATGTGGATGTCCCGTTCCTCGTGGTCGTCCACCGTGTATTTCTCACTGATCTCAATCTTCTGGATCAGCCGCATGAGCGTGGGACGGTCAAGCTCCTGCAAATCGTAGTAATCCCGCACCATGTCCAGCCATGCGTCTACGGATTGCTTATTCTCCCGACTGGCGGCAAGCTGCTCGGTCAGTTCCCGTCTGCGCTCCTGCTTTGCTTTTCGCTCGGCCTCATAACCATTGAGAAGCTGGACACAAAGGTTTTCCGGGATTTTGCCCAGCACCTTGTCCTCGTAGGCGGACTGTACCAGCCGGTCAAGCTCCGGCAACCGCCGGTCGATGGCGCTTAACTCCGCTTGAAGTGTTCTGAGTTTTTCCCGTCCGGCAGACTCTTTCTGCGCGAGAATTTTTTCACGCAGCTTCTTCCGGCCGTTCTGCGCCCACATCGCCTTGCAGCGGATGTCCAGCAGCACCACCTGTGCTAGCGCCTTCTGGTTGATGTAGTGGGAAGAACAGGCATTTTTGCCACCCGAAGCATACCGGTTGCAAACATACGATTTGAACTCCGGCTCCTTGCCGCTGGCTTTCTTCCGGTAGTCCCGCATATACCGCATGGAGGAACCGCAGTCCATGCACCGTAGCAGACCGCCGAACAGAGAAACGGTACCACTTTTGCCGCTGCGCCCTCTGGCGGGGTGGTTGTCCATCCGCTGTACCGCATCCCATACCTCCTGCGAGATCAGCGGCTCGTGAGTGTTCTCAACCCTAATCCACTCGCTCTCCGGTTTGTTGACCTGCTTGTGGTTCTTGTAGGAGACGGTTCCCGTCTTGTTCTGTACCATGTGGCCGAGATAGACCTCATTACGGAGAATGGTTTTCACCGTCACATCGTTCCAGAATGGCGTTTCGCCCCGGTGGTTCTCCCGTCCCTCCGCCATGTAGTAAAAGGTTCTGGGAGCGGGGACTTTTTCGGCATTGAGAATCAGGGCAATTTTGCGGAAGCCGTTGCCCTGCAACCGCAGATCAAAGATGTGCCGCACCACCGGAGCGGTCACCGGGTCGATCTCCAGAATGTGCTTGTCCGCCGCGCTCTTCCGGTAGCCGAGGGGCGCATAGCAGCCCACATACTTCCCGGCCTTGAAGGTGGACAGTTTTACCGCCTTGATTTTGTTGCTGGTATCCCGCGCATAGAGGTCATTCATGACATTTTTCAGAATAACCAGCATCTCATTGTTCTTGCGGATGGTGTCCACCCCATCGTTGAGGGCAATGAAACGGCATCCGAGGGACGGAAAAATGAAGTCGGTATATTTGCCTGCTTCAATGTAATCACGACCGAGCCTGCTGAGGTCTTTGGTCAGTACCAAATTGATCTTGTGGTCGGTCGCGTCCTGCACCAGCCGGTTAAAGCCCGGACGGTCGAAGGTCGTCCCTGAGACTCCATCATCGCAGTAATAATCGTAGAGCGTCCAGCCCTGTTCCCGTACATACCGGGCGAGCATTTCCTTCTGATTTTCGATTGACACAGACTCACCGGCGCGTTCATCGTCCCGGCTCAGTCTGGCATAGATTCCAACACTGTATTGTTCCTGCATTTTCTTCTTTAACCTCCCGAAATGCAGTGCGTATCACAATCAGAAATCCTGATTGTATTATACCACTGCGCCGTTGCTGATTCCACTGGGCAAAGTGCCAGGATTCACTGCGCCCTTTCCAGCTTTTCCATTGTGAGGGCATCCAGCACATCGCCCATCAGAAGATCACCGGCAAAAAAGCTGCGGACATGGTAGATGGTGCCGTCCTCCATGTAGAGGTCAAGCTGGTCGGGAATCCGTAATTTCTTGGGTGTTTTCGGGCAGTTATTTTCCGTGTGGGTGTATTGATTTTTCATATTCCAATTTCCTCCATATTTGTCGTGTGTGGCACAGCAGCCCGCCGCAGTCAAGGAACCAGCTTCGCCTCGCTGCGCGTCCTTGACAGCGGCATTCTGCCGTGCCGGTGGGTAACCAAGGCGGCAAGGCCGCCCTTTGCAAAAGGCTTTGACCGGTTCAAATTCTGTTTACATGACACGCTCCTTCCCGCTGGCGGGGAGGGCGGACGGAGGAAACGAAAAGAGCCGCATGACGGTAAAAAATCTTCCCATACCGACACTACAGAAACCCCTTGCGGATTTCTGCGTTCATGCGGCATTAGGAAGACTTCGCTTCGTCAGCGGCTCCACAGCACAGCTACTTTATTTGATTGATTTCAGTATATCAGGAACGGGTGTTCGAGTCAAGATTCAGAGCGAAAAAAGTGTTCGTGTCCGAGCAAAATTTACAGAGGGACGGGCGCGGGACTGGGATTTGAGAGAACAGCAAGCACAGCAAGTGTATGTACACTTGCAGAAAAACGGTGCTTGCCATACCGGAGTGACTTGCTGATTAGCAAGCACATCCGGTGTGGCCACACACCGGAAAAATGGCGCTCCAGAGTGTCCTTCGGAACACCATTTTTCTATTTTGGGATAGTCCCAAACCCTTAACTCAAGCCCTTACAAAATCTTTCCAGATATTCCGGCGACTATCTTGATTTTATTCGGTTAAACGAGTATAATATGTATTATGTTATTATATCTATCCCCAAAATCACGGTGATCGGAGGCTACGAAATGAAATATCTGTCTGTAACGGAAACCGCTGAACGCTGGGGTATTTCTACGCGCCGCATACAAATTTTATGTAAGGAAGATCGCATACCGGGCGCGATAAGGATTGGACGTACTTGGGCAATCCCTGATGATGAGCCGAAACCGGCAGATGCTCGAATAAAAAGCGGGAAATATATTAAGAATGCAGACGAACACGGGGTGAGATAATGCAGATAATCGACAACATCAATACCACAGTCAAAGGAGATTTACAGTCAGCAATTCATAAGGGGAGCAAACTTTCCATTGCCGCTGCCTGTTTCTCTATCTATGCCTATCAGGAGCTGAAAAAGCAACTGGAAGGAATCGATGAGCTGTGTTTTATTTTTACCTCCCCAACCTTTGTTACAGAAAAAGCCTCCAAGGCCCAGCGTGAGTTCTATATTCCCCGTATCTCTCGTGAACGCAGCCTTTATGGAACGGAATTTGAGGTAAAACTGCGCAATGAGTTGACACAGAAGGCGATTGCAAAGGAATGTGCGGATTGGATCCGGCGAAAGGTAACTTTCAAATCGAATGTTACGCAGGAGCAGATGATGGGCTTCATGACGGTGGATGGAAGCACCTATATGCCCATCAATGGCTTTACAACGGTCGACCTTGGCTGCGAGCGTGGAAACAATGCCTATTATCCGGTGCAGAAAACAGAAAGCTATGAGAATGCAAATTACTTTCTGAATCTTTTCGAGCAGTTATGGAATGATAAGAAAAAGCTCCAAGAAGTCACCGATGTCGTGATTGAAAATATCACCGCCGCATACCGGGAAAATCCTCCTGAGTATATCTATTTCTTTGCCCTTTACAATATTTTCAAAGAGTTTTTGGACGATGTTTCGGAGGACGAGCTGCCCAATGAGGCAACCGGCTTCAAAGAGAGTAAAATCTGGGGAATGCTCTATAACTTCCAGAGGGATGCAGTCCTTGCCATCATCAGCAAGCTGGAAAAATTCAACGGCTGTATTTTGGCAGATAGTGTGGGTCTCGGTAAAACCTTCACAGCTCTTGCCGTCATCAAGTATTACGAAAACCGCAATAAATCTGTGCTGGTACTCTGCCCTAAGAAACTGTCCGAAAACTGGAATACATATAAGGGCAACTATATCAATAATCCCATCGCAGAAGACCGGCTGCGTTATGATGTGCTGTATCATACAGACCTGTCTCGTGAGCACGGACAATCGAACGGTATCGACCTCGACCGTCTGAACTGGGGAAACTATGATCTGGTGGTCATTGATGAGAGCCACAATTTCCGCAACGGTGGCGAGGTTTCAGGCGAGGACGCAAAGGAAAACCGTTATCTGAAACTGCTCAATAAGGTCATCCGGGCGGGTGTGCGGACGAAGGTGCTGATGCTCTCCGCTACTCCGGTCAACAACAGATTTATTGACCTAAAGAACCAGCTTGCTCTTGCCTATGAGGGTGATCCCAGGCAGATCAACGAGAAACTTGCAACGACCAAGAGCATTGACGAAATCTTCCGTCAGGCGCAGAAAGCATATAACGCTTGGTGCAAACTGACCACAGAAGAGCGAACAACGGATGCGCTACTGCGGACACTGGACTTCGATTTCTTCGAGCTGTTGGATAGCGTGACCATTGCCCGATCCCGCAAACACATTGAGAAATACTATAACACCACGGACATCGGTAAGTTCCCAGAGCGGCTTTCTCCGATCTCTCTGCGCCCCTGCTTGACCGACCTGAGCGATGCTATCAATTACAATGACATCTATACATTGCTCATGTCACTGAATTTGTCTATTTATACGCCGTCGAATTACATCATGCCGTCGCGTCTTGCGAAGTATCTGGACATGACGCACCACAAGGGGACAAGCCTGACACAGCAAGGGCGTGAAGAAGGCATCCGCCGCCTGATGAGTATCAATCTGCTCAAGCGGCTGGAAAGCTCAGTCTATTCCTTTCGCCGCACCATTGACCGCATCAAAAAACTGATTGAAGACACGATTGCCACCATCGACAACTACCAGTCTGGCGATTGTGTTCTCAACCTGACGGAGCTGTCGGACAGTGAGGATTTTGATTACGATGATCAGAACACAGATTATTTCTCTGTGGGTAAGAAAGTCAAAATTGACCTTGCCGATATGGACTATGTTTCGTGGAAGCGGGAGCTGGAAAAGGACGCAGAAAATCTGGAACTTCTGAGCCTGATGGTAGCGGATATTACGCCGGAGCATGACACCAAGCTTCAAACACTATTCGACCTGATTCAAAAGAAGATCGAGCATCCCATTAACCCCGGCAACCGGAAGATCATAATCTTCACCGCCTTTTCCGATACTGCCGACTATCTTTACGAAAATGTCAGCAAATATGCCAAAGCAAAATTTGGCTTGGAAACAGCGGAGATCACCGGCACTGTGGACGGAAAAGCGACCATTCCAAAGCTTCGTGCCGACCTCAATACAGTATTGACCTGCTTTTCCCCGGTCTCGAAAGGAAAGTCCGTCCTGATGCCGGGAAGTAAGGATGAACTCGATATTCTGATTGCTACCGACTGTATTTCCGAAGGTCAGAATTTGCAGGACTGCGACTATCTTGTCAACTATGACATCCATTGGAACCCCGTCCGTATCATTCAGCGTTTTGGGCGAATTGACCGTATCGGCAGCAAAAATGACTATATCCAGCTCGTCAACTTCTGGCCGGATATGGATTTGGATGAGTACATTAACTTGAAAGCCCGCGTAGAAACCCGCATGAAAATCACAGTCATGACTTCCACCGGTGATGATGACCTGATCAACGCCGAAGAAAAAGGAGACCTCGAATACCGCCGTGCGCAGCTCAAGCGGCTGCAAGAAGAAGTGGTGGATATTGAGGATATGACCAGCGGAATCTCCATTATGGACTTGGGGCTGAATGAGTTCCGGCTCGACCTGCTGGAATACATAAAGCAGCACGATGATATCGAGACCGCACCAAAGGGACTGCACACTGTCGTTGCACAGACGGAGGATTCTCCTGCCGGTGTGATCTTTGTCCTGCGGAATATCAATGACAGTGTGAACATCGACAACCGTAATCGCATTCACCCGTTCTACATGGTCTATATCAGTGAAGAGGGCGAAATCGTCTGTGATTATCTGAATCCGAAGAAGCTGCTGGACACCATGCGGCTGCTCTGCCGTGGCAAGAGTGAGCCGATCATGAAGCTTTGCAAAAAATTCAATCAGGAAACGGATGATGGACGCAAGATGGGCGAAGTCTCCGAACTTCTCAGCGAGGCAATCAACTCCATTATTGATGCGAAAGAAGAGAGCGACATCGACAGCTTGTTCAAGAGCGGTGGAACGACAGCACTGCTCTCTGCTGTATCAGGGCTGGATGATTTTGAGCTGATCTGTTTTCTTGTAGTGAAATAAGGAGGGCGTTTTATGTTCGGTTTTCCCGCTTCAACCGAATTTGGCAAACGAATACCGAAACAGAAGTTTTATGAAAATATAGACATTACGCCCGCGCTAAAACGGGTTTTCGTGGAGCAGATTCGCCTCATCTACTGGCGGAATAAGTTGGCTGCTACCACGCTGAATCTTGCCGCGGGTGAAACGGTAACGGAAATTGAAGTCTTTGAGATCCGTCTCAATACGCCGCAGCTTGAGGAAGCTGTCCTCCGCCAGGTGGATAAGGAAATCCCGTACCACATCCTTTTTGTCCTGACTTGCGAAGGCAAAGCGCAAGCGTGGATTGGTTACAAGGAAGCGACCGCATCCGGCAACAATGCGTTCAAGGTAAGCCGGTACTACCACACCGACTGGATACCGGAGGACGAGCTGCAATTCCGCGTGGATGGGTTGAACATGGACGCTGTGTACGAAAACCTTGTGCGGCAGATCGCTGGTGATGAACTGCAAGCTGATGCCGGGGAGAGCTTACAAGCTTCCGTTGCGCGAGACGAAAGGCGGCGACAGCTCGAAAAGCAGATCGCCGCGCTGGAAAACAAAATGCGGAAAGAAAAGCAGCTCAACCGGCGGATGGAGATCAATGCGGAGTTAAAAAAGATGAAGTTGGCAATTCGCCAGCTACGCTAAGTTTGGATGTGTGCCAGTTTTGAATACAAGGAGGTCGAGTATGTCATTAACATTCAAAAAGATTGAGAATGCCGATGTTTTCACGAGGGATTTTAACCCTCTGACTCGTTACAACCAAATTGATTTTCCCCACAACGAAGAAATCGCAGTCGTTTATGGTCCAAATGGGACAGGGAAAACAAGTTTGATTAAAGTTTTAGCTGGGGCAAAGAACACCAAATTAGAATTTGATTTCAATGGTAGCACATATACTTCAGGTGCGGATATATTTCATGTTGTTAACGATCAAAATAACCGCAATATTATTTCCGGCGAAACTAGAGACTTTTTTCTTGGAGATAACATTCAGCATGAATTTGAGCTTCAAGACTCTCTACAAAAAAAGCGCACAGATTTCATTGCAGCGGTGATTACCATTCTGAAAGGTTATAAAATTACAACGGTAAGACATCCTTTGCTTGCGTGTATTGAAAGTGAGCCGCTTAAAGGTTTTTTGACAGACTGCGTAAACAACAAATCAAAAGGTGACCACTATTCTAATGAGCAGATAGTCGGCATTATGAGTGTATTAGAACAGATTACTATACCCGACTATGAACAGGCGAATGTAGATTATCTTGTTGAGGATTATAACAGAAAAAAACCTATTATTCCTCAGATTGAAGCATTAGCCGGAGAAACATTGCTTCCAAATCTTCATGTACGCGAAATTGAAGAAAACACAGAAGCTATATCTATTCTCAATCGCTTTCACAAAGATCAGTGTATTGTCTGTGATACCCGTGGAATCGATTGGGCAGCATTGCTTGCTGCAAAAACGACCAACCGTGATGCCGTAAAGGATTCGCTTGATCCAAAGGTGAAAGAATTGATAGAATCGCTTTCTCTTCTTTCATTTGGTTCAGATCCATTCGACCTAAAGCAACGCCTATTGCAAACCATTGAAGACGGTAATATAGCTATTATTGCCTCTATACTTGCTGAGGTAGCAGCGTACAAACGAATCTTTGCTGCTATTCTTCAAAATGCTATTCTTGATGTTTATGTTCAGGGTGGCATTGATACAACTTATCGTGAATATCATGAGCTAATCAACACAACGCCAGATATTTCACAGGAAGACTATCTCTATATCCAAGAAATCGTTTCCAACAGCATGAGTAAACGTCTGTCAGTCGAACGCGACGAAAACAGGCGACTGCGCATTAGGCTCTCAAATCAGGAATTCCTTGGTGTCCCAAGAGATGAACTTCCTCTTAGCACGGGAGAACAAAACTTCTTGTCGCTTACATTTGAATTTCTTAAAGCCAAGAACTCCACTGCACCTATTGTTGTAATTGACGATCCAGTATCAAGCTTTGATTCGATCTACAAGAATAAGGTTGTGTATGCAATAGTGAAAATATTGCACCATAAGAAAAGAATTGTTCTGACGCATAATACCGATCTGATTCGGTTACTTGATGGACAGTATAAACACTGTTTTAAGCTGTACTTGTTAAACAATACAGATGGAGAAGTGAATGGGTTTATTCCACTTCGAAATCGTGAACAGGATATGCTAATCAGCTTGGAAAAACTACTTGACGCATTCAGGTCAGATGTCCCACGAAAGGTGCAAAATGCCGAACTCTATTTGATATCCATGATTCCGTTCATGCGGGGGTATGCGAACATTGCAAATAAAAAAGATATTTTTGAGATGCTAACCCAAGTGATGCACGGTTATAAATCCGAGAGTGTTGACATTGCGCAAGCGTATATTGAATTGTTTGGAAACCCAGACAACCTCCTTCCATCAAATTACGCTATTAGTGTCCCCGATATTCTTTTGAAATCAGTTGATGCAGTTACGATTGTTGATCCAACCAGTTTTCCGCTGCTTAATCGTACTCTAAAGCACTCATTCCAGTACCTCTATTTGAGGTTGGCTGTGGAAAAAGCATTGGTAGATAAGTTTCACATCAATACCGATCAGAACTCTCAGCTCGGGCAAATTATTTCTGCCGCATTTCCCGACGATAATGACATCGAGCAAATACGCAGCAGAATTAGATTAACCTCAAAGAAAACGTTGATCAATGAGTTTAATCATTTTGAGGGAAATTTAAGTATATTCCAGCCCGCTATTGACATTACTGATCACGCTCTAAGCACCGAGCGAGCAAATCTCATGAACTTCATAGAAAGCTTACAAGAAGGAGAACAAAATGGACAAACTGAAATTTGAAACCCTCGATCTGACATCGGAGAATATAGATAAAATCGCGGCTCTGTTCCCCAACTGTGTCACCGAGATGCGCGGCGAGGACGGCAAGCTCAAGCGCGGCATTAACTTTGAAATGCTCAAGCAGATGCTGTCGCCGGATGTGGTGGATGGGGACGAGTGCTACGAGTTCACATGGGTGGGCAAGAAGGCGTCCATCGTGGAGGCGAACAAGCCCATCCGTAAGACGCTGCGCCCCTGTCCCGAGGAAAGCAAAAACTGGGACACCACCGAGAACCTCTACATCGAGGGCGACAATCTGGAAGTGCTCAAGCTGTTGCAGGAGGCGTACCTGGGCAAGGTGAAGATGATCTACATCGACCCGCCCTACAACACCGGCAACGACTTCATCTACGCCGACGACTTCATGCGCTCGCAGGAAGAAGAAAACGAGCAGATGGGGATGTATGACGAGGACGCAAACCGCCTATTCAAGAACACCGACACCAACGGGAAATTTCATTCGGATTGGTGCAGTATGATCTATTCGCGACTGCTTCTCTCGCGGAATCTGCTGACTGAAGATGGAGCTATTTTCATTAGTATTGATGAAAATGAGGTAAACACGCTAAAAGCTATTTGTGACGAAGTTTTTGGAGCTAGCAATTTTATAGCTGAGCTAATTTGGTCTGCCGGAAGAAAAAACGACTCCAAATACGTTTCAGTTTCTCACGAATATATTTTGTGCTACTTTAAAAATGCTCAGTACATCAAAAATCATAAGATATTGTGGCGCGAAAAGAAGCAAGGGTTATCTGATATTTATGCGGAATACGAAAGGTTGAAGAAACTTTATGGGACGGATTGCGCATCAATCGAAAAGGGACTAAAAGGGTGGTATAAAACTTTACCAGACGGTCATCCTGCAAAAGACCACGCGCACTATTGCCGCGTGGACGCAAACGGAATCTTTTTTGCGGATAATATATCTTGGCCCGGTGGTGGAGGGCCCAAATATCAAGTGTTGCATCCATTGACTCATAAGCCCGTTAAAATTCCCTCTCGCGGCTGGTTAACCAACGAATCCACGATGAAAGAGTGGATAGCACAAGGGCGTGTAGAGTTTGGAAAGGACGAAAACTCCGTACCAACGTTGAAATCATATTTAAGAGACAGAGAATTTAGCGTGCCGTATAGTGTATTTTACAAAGATGGGCGTGCCGCTTCCAAGCGGCTTGCATCGCTAATGGGTGATAAAGTTTTCGAAAATCCCAAAGACGAAGAGATTATCCAGAGAATTATCCAATTCTGCGGTACGGATAATGGAGATATTGTTATGGATTTTTTCTCTGGCTCTTCAACAACTGCACATTCCCTATTTTTAGCGAATGCAGAGCAAAACAAGCATAGGAAATTTATCCTGGTTCAACTTCCTGAGCCGATTGATCCACAAAAAGAAGCCTCTGAAAAAGCAAGAAAAGTAGCTCAAAATGCAGTGAAGCTTCTTGATTCTATCAATGCCCCACACACGATTTGCGAAATCGGCAAAGAGCGCATCCGCCGCGCTGGGGAGAAAATCAAGGAAGAAAGCCCCTTGACCACCCAAGACCTTGACATCGGCTTCCGCGTCCTCAAGCTGGACGACAGCAACATGAAGGATGTCTACTATGCGGCGGATGACTATGACCAGCGCAGCCTCATGGACATGGTCTCCAACATCAAAGAAGACCGCACCGATCTCGACTTGCTGTTCGGCTGCCTGTTAGATTGGGGACTGCCGCTGTCCCTGCCGTATCAATCCGAGCAGATCGACGGCTGCACCGTCCACACCTACAACGACGGCGACCTGATTGCCTGTTTCGATTCCAATATCCCGGAGAGCGTGGTCAAAGAGATTGCCAAGCGCAAACCTTTGCGCGCCGTGTTCCGTGATAGCAGCTTTGCCGACAGCCCCGCGAAAATCAATGTGTTCGAGATTTTCAAGCTCTATATGCCGGAGGATGCAGACGATATTTCCAAGCGGGTACGAGTGATTTAAGGAGGCGCGGCGATGGATAAGAACGAGATTACCCCAGTTGACCGCGACTTCCTGCAAGGTGTTTCCGATGTGCTTGCCAAGGCGCGGAAGAATGCGAAAACGGCGGTCAACCTTTCGATGGTCTATGCCTATTTTGAGATTGGCAGGATGATCGTTGAGGAAGAGCAGCACGGCGCAAACCGCGCGGCATACGGCACGCAGCTTCTGAAGGCGCTGTCTGCCTATCTTACCGGGATTTATAGGAGAGGGTTTTCAGTCACAAACCTTAAACAAATGCGGCAGTTCTACCTCACCTATGCCAATGACCAAATTGGTCAGACACTATCTGACCAATTTGAAAATCTGCCCGCCGTCAGCACTGGGCGGAAATTTTATCTGAGCTGGTCGCATTACCTAAAACTTATGCGGATTGACAATATCGAGGAACGGCATTTTTATGAAATTGAGTCTGTGAAAAACGATTGGAGCCTCAGCGAACTGAAACGGCAGTACAATAGCTCTCTCTATGAGCGTCTGGCGCTCAGCACGGATAAGGACAAGGTCTACCGGCTGGCTCTGGAAGGGCAAACCGTAGAATCTCCGAAGAATGCCGTGAAAGACCCCTATGTATTGGAGTTTTTGGGGCTGCCCGAGCTGCCCGCCTATTCCGAAACCGAATTGGAAAGCCGGATCATCGACCATTTGCAACAATTCCTCTTGGAGTTGGGGACAGGCTTTGCTTTTGTCGGGCGGCAGGAGCGTTTCACCTTCGACGAAGAACATTTCATGGTGGATTTGGTTTTCTATAACCGGCTGCTGCGCTGCTTTGTCCTCTTTGACCTGAAAATCGGCGAACTTAAACATCAGGACATCGGACAGATGCAAATGTATGTGCATTATTACGACCGCAAGGTGAAGCTGCCAGAAGAAAACCCGACTATCGGCATTATCCTATGCAGGGACAAGAACAATGCGGTTGTGGAAATGACTTTACCGGAGGATAATTCGCAGATCTTTGCCAGCAAATATGAAACCGTGCTGCCCAGCAAAGAGGCGCTGCAAAAGCTTCTGCAAGAGCAAATCACAGACGAGGACGGAGGCGAGGACGAATGAAGCTGCAATTCAAACATCAGAAATTTCAGGCAGATGCGGCAAAAGCCGTAGTGGATGTCTTCGCCGGACAGCCCTATCTCACGCCCACCTACATGATGGACAGGGGTGTCAATTACCAGCAGTCTCTCACTGATGACAAGGACTTTACTGGCTGGCGCAACGAACGCATTGTGCCAGAACTGTCCGACCAGATTATTTTGGAACATCTGCAAAAGGTGCAGCGCACGGGCCAGATCAAGCCCTCTGAGCGTTTGGAAGGGCATTACAACCTGACCATCGAGATGGAAACCGGCGTCGGTAAAACCTACACCTACATCAAGACCATGTACGAGCTGAACAAGCATTACGGGTGGAGCAAATTCATCGTCGTGGTGCCCAGCATCGCCATACGCGAGGGTGTGTATAAGTCCTTTCAGGTGACGCAGGAGCACTTTGCGGAGGAATACGGCAAGAAAATCCGCTTCTTCATCTACAATTCTTCTCAGCTCACCGAGATTGACCGCTTCGCCTCCGACAGCTCCATCAATGTGATGATTATCAACTCGCAGGCGTTTAACGCCCGTGGCAAGGATGCGCGGCGCATTTACATGAAGCTGGACGAGTTCCGCTCCCGCCGCCCCATTGACATCATCGCCAAGACAAACCCCATCCTCATCATTGATGAGCCCCAGTCCGTGGAGGGTAAGCAGACAAAAGAGCGGCTGAAAGAGTTCAATCCTTTGCTGACTTTGCGCTACTCCGCCACCCACAAGTCGGACAGCATCTACAACATGATCTACCGGCTGGATGCGATGGAGGCGTACAACAAGCGTCTGGTGAAAAAAATCGCCGTCAAAGGCATTACCGAGTCCGGCAGCACGGCGACAGAGGGGTATGTCTACTTAGAGGGCATCAACCTTTCCAAAGCTGACCCCACGGCGACTTTGCAGTTTGACTTTAAGGGTGCAACCGGCATCCGCAAGAAGACGATGAAAGTCGGTATCGGCTTTAATCTCTACGACAATTCCGGCGGTCTGGATGAGTATCAGAACGGTTTTGTGGTCAAGTTCATCGACGGGCGGGACAACTCGGTGGAATTTCTGAATGGCATTAAAATCTATGCCGGGGATGTGATCGGCAAGGTCAGCGAGGACCAGCTCCGACGCATCCAGATCCGCGAAACCATTCTCTCTCATATTGAGCGGGAACGCGAGCTTTTTTATAAAGGCATCAAGGTACTGAGCCTGTTCTTCATCGACGAGGTGGCGAAGTACAAGCAGTACGACGAAGCGGGCAACCCCTACAACGGCATCTATGCCGATATGTTTGAGGAAGAATATAACGATATTGTCGGAAATTTGCAGCGGGGGTTTGACGATGAGGATTACATCCGTTACCTCGATTCCATTTCCGCCCATGAGACCCACGCCGGGTACTTCTCCATCGACAAAAAGGGCAAGATGACCGACAGTAAGCTCAGCGACAAGAAGGAGAAGACCTCCGACGATATTGACGCGTATGACCTCATCATGAAGAACAAGGAGCTGCTGCTGGACAGGGATCCGAAGCGGTCGCCGGTGCGGTTTATCTTCTCTCATTCCGCCCTGCGCGAGGGCTGGGACAATCCGAATGTTTTCCATATTTGCACGCTGAAACAGAGCAGCAGCGAAGTTCGTAAGCGGCAGGAAGTCGGACGCGGTTTGCGCCTGTGCGTTAATCAGGATGGCGAACGCATGGACGCCAATGTGCTGGGCAATGATGTGCATACGGTGAATGTGCTGACCGTTATCGCCAGCGAGAGCTATGAGAGCTTTGCCAAAGGCTTGCAAACCGAGTTGGCAGATGCAGTTGCCGGACGCCCTGTGGCAGTTACCGCAGACCTCTTCAAAGGCAAGGTGCTTGTGGATGCAGGAGGCAACGAACAGATTGTGGACGGCGAGCTGGCTCAGGCAATCCATTACGATCTCATCGTCAACGGATATATTGACCGCAAGGGCGCATTGACAGATAAATACTACGCCGACAAGGCGAATGGCGCGGTTAAGGTTGCGGAGGAAGTGGCTGATTGTGCCAATGCAGTCCTCTCCATTGTAGACTCGATCTATGACAGCCGCGCCATGCAGCCGGAGAACGCCCGCGACAAGAATGTGGAATTGCAGGTTGATCCTGAAAAACTGGCTATGCCGGAGTTCAAGGCGCTGTGGCAGAAGATCAGCCCCAAATCTGTCTATGTTGTTGGCTTCGATACCGAAGAACTTGTGGAAAAAGCGATTTCTTCCCTCGATCGCAACCTTCGAGTTTCCAAGATATTCTTCAAGGTAGAACTCGGCACCATGAACGAGATACAGTCCAAGGAGGCATTGCTGGAAGGCACTTCTTTCGTAAAAGAGAAATCTGGAACTTATAATACCGCAAGGCGCATCCACGCAAGCAACAGCGTGAAATATGATTTGGTAGGAAAGCTCGTCGCCGAGACTGGGCTGACCAGAAAGGCGGTTGTAGAAATTCTTACCGGGATTGAGAAAGCAGTCTTTGAACAATTTAAGGACAATCCCGAAGAGTTTATCATCAAAGCAGCCGACCTGATCAACGACGAAAAGGCGACAGCAATCATCCAGCACATCACCTACAATATGCTGGATGAGCACTACGATACGGACATCTTCACCGAGCCGACCATCAAAGGCAAGCTTGGCGCAAATGCCATGAAAGCGCAGCGTCATTTGTACGACCATATTGTTTACGACTCCACAAATGAGCGCGATTTTGCCTCCGAGTTGGACACGAATACGGATGTCGCCGTCTATGTGAAGTTGCCGGACAGCTTCTATATTTCGACACCTGTGGGACATTACAACCCGGACTGGGCAATCGCGTTTTACGAGGGTACCGTGAAGCACATCTATTTTGTCGCAGAGACAAAAGGCTCCATGTCTTCTATGCAGCTCAGGCAGATTGAAGAATCGAAAATCCACTGCGCCAGAGAGCATTTCAAAGCAATCAGCGGAGACAATGTTGTCTATGATGTGATAGACAGCTACGAGACATTGCTCAATAAAGTAATGAAATAGTCTGGCAACCAAGTATTTGCAAGCTACAACTTGAATCTTATCATCAAGATTGATAGATTGATATTTAATTAGATTGTTATTTAATTCTTTGGTATTTCTTTATTTAGTATTTAATTGTGCGGGATTTTCCCCGTGTGGTTTTTCCATGTGTGGATTTGCCACATCTGAATTTTCCATGTGTGGATATTCCCCATGTGGAGGGACGGAGAAACACCTGATTTGCGCCCTGAGCGGCGTTTTCCCATGTGGGAATATCGGAATATGGCAAGCCCTGCAAAAGCTGCTTATAGAGAAAGGAAATGCCCAAAATCGACCTTTATCCTGACAGTAAATCGTACTGTCTGTCCGCCCATTTAAGGCAAAAAACCGCCTGTTCCACAGGCCGATTCACTCG
>OLGO01001038.1_pt1 | contig 20838 bp, 38 predicted proteins | sample 1605861 | NCBI WGS metagenome assembly OLGO01 (sample SAMN03283253) | human gut metagenome | biome: human-associated habitat; material: feces | host: Homo sapiens | place: USA | collected 2013
TCTTATTTGAAAAAATTTTGCAACTTTTTCGTTTTCAATTTTCCAGCTCGTTTTTCGTTTTCAATTTTCTGTTTAAGACTTTATCACATCATTTTTGGATTGTCAAGTCTTATTTGAAAAAATTTTGCAACTTTTTCGTTTTCAATTTTCCAGCTCGTTTTTTATATTATATTATTATACCAATCATATAATTGCATCAATAAAAAATATGCCACCATACGGTAGCTTTTAAATATTTATATTAAAAAACATATTATATTTTAATCAAACAAATATAATTTTTAAATAACAATAAAAATATTTATACAATTATTTATTAAATAGTTATATTATTTTAATAATTGACTGCTTATTAAAATAATAATTTTGTCAACTATTATTATCAAATATATTGATTAATATTATTTTTATTCATAATCAAAATTATTTTCTATAAATATATTGATTAAATTTACCACTCAAAACAAAAGTAAAACATTCTGTATTATTACCATTTGTCTTTTTTATTTAATCATTAAAAACAGTAAATTTGTCAATTAATTATTTTATTTGTTTTTATTTTAATTATAAATAAAATTCTTTCTATTTTTAATTTCATTTTAAGTAATATAAAATTACATTATTAAATCTTCTTTCAAAAATAGAAAAAATTTTATTTATAATTATATTATTCTCAAACATATAAACAATATAATTATAAATTATTATTTATTATTTATTTAATAGTATTTTTTTCTACTATTTTTTTTCAAAAAAAATTTTTCGCTTTTTTAATCCCCCGCCCCGTGAAATTTTTGTTTTTACGTAATGTGCGAGGGCTATTTTTCAAAAACACTTTCTTTTTGTGGGTTTTTCTTATCTTTTAATAATAAATTTAACTGTATTAAGCAAATAATACAATTTTCTTTATTATCAAAACAAAAAGAATAAATTACAAATTAAATTTTATACCTCAAAAAGTAATATCTTGTCCGATCCTGAAAATAATTTAATACAATTTCTATTAAGTGACAAGATCAAAAGTGTCCTCTATTTAATATAAGTCACCTTATTATATATATTTCAATTTTCTCAAAAAAATACCTAAAATTAATTATTGAAAATTGCCCTCATAGATGCTAAGATAAAAGCACAAAAGGAAAATAAATAAATTATAATTTGGAGGGAAAAGCATGAAAAAGAAAATTGTTTTTATTGTAGCAATCATTTTATCTTTTATTCTTGGTCATATTGTTACCATGAATACAATGAAAATTGAAACGGACGGAGATGGAGACAGCGCATATATACAAACTTTTGGAACAGAATATTTTATGGGAATCAACGGCTACTCTATTAAGTAATGAGAGGTTTTAACAATGTTTAGTTTTAAAGTATATGATTTACCTTGTTACGATGGACGGAAAAGTTTTTATGGAAAAGCGAAAGTAATAGAAGATGATAAACGAATTTCATTAAAGAGTTACAACATCATTGTCTGTTACATAGATAAACAATCAAAAAAGTTAGGTAAACTTTTTGATTCATATAGTGTTACTACAATGCGACATATCAACAGTTTCATACAGTCTAACGGATATCCACAATACAAAAGTAAAAAGTGGTGGAATAGTTTAAGTTATGGTTTTGAGTATGATTTATAATCAAAATGTAGCTTAACAAGATGCACATTTTTATAATAACTATGGAGGGTTACAACATGACTATTAAAGGATTTATTACAAACTTGGGCAAGTACGTTGAAGGTGAATTGATCGGAAAATGGATTGAGTTTCCTATTTATGACGATGAATTGCAGGAAGTATTAAAGGAAATAGGATGTAACTATTATGATGAAGACGGAAACGAACATAAAACCGGATATGAAGAATACTTTTTTACAAGCTGGGAAACTGATTTTGATAACAATTTCAAAGAGTATGAAGATATTGAAAAAATAAATGAATTTGCGGAAAAGCTGGAAGAATGGGACGAAGATATTTTTATTGCTGCTTGTGAATATTGGGATGTTTCTGAAATATTAGAGACTGACCCTAATAACTGGATTTTACTAAGTGATGTTGATACAGATTATGACCTTGGTTATTATTATGCTATTGAATGTGGTTGCATTGAGTTTGGCAATAATGAAGTATTTGAAAGATATTTTGATTTTGAGAGCTATGGAAGAGATTTAGCCTTATCTATCAATGGTTATTTTAGCAGTTATGGCTTTATTAAGCAATTTTAATTAAATTAATTAAAAAGGAGCGAGAACAATGCAAAAAACAATCAATTATATCCCTGAATCTGATCTTAAAAGTATGGTAAAAATTACAAAAAGCGTTTGTATTGGGCTTTTTTGTCTTGGCATTGCATTGCTGATTGCATTGGGAACTATTCAAGAAAAAAACACCCAAATTACTGAAATCACAAATACAGCAAGTTATTCTACTTTTGAATAACAAATAAAATTATAAAATAAAAAAGGAGAAATAATGATGGTTTATTATTTGGCTGATTCTTGGCAAAAAGATTTTGCAAAAAACTTAGACAGAATTATCAAAGAAAAAGGCACAAATTATCAACAATTAGCCTTATATCTAAATATGGAACGTTCTACTATTCGTGGATATGTTACGAAAAATAGGATACCTTCTTTGTTTACCGCTCTTTCTATTGCAGATGTTTTAAACGTTCCAATCCAAGAACTCGCCTTAGCGTATGAAATGGAGAAGTATAAAAATGAATAAAAATTTTCCAATATCTTCTGAATCAATCTCAGCTTTGAAATATAAAAAAGATCATAACATACCTTCGCATATTGAGTTGAGAACTCCCAAACAATGGAAACATAGAGGGTATCAAGTAAAAAAAGGTAGCATCTGTAAATATAGATTCAAAGCCCCTCTATACTCTCATGGTAGAACAAGAATCGTGGAGCAATCTTTCTTTACACAAGATCAAGTTGAAAAAATACCTAAAATTAATTATTGAAAATTGCCCTCATAGATGCTAAGATAAAAGCATGAAAGGAAAACACCAGTGAAAGACAAAACAAGAAAGGGGGCCAAACATGAAAGAAAAAATCATTGTTATTTGTATGCTTGTTCTTTGCTTCATTCTTGGGCATGTTGCCACTATGTATACAATGAGCATTGAAACAGATGGAAACGGAGACAGCGCATATATTTCTGTATTTGGATTAGAGTATTCCAAAGGAATCAACGGTTATACTGTAAATTAATTCATAAAGGAGCAATTATTATGAAAAAGCAATTAAAATTGGCAGGAAAATATTTTTGCGGCAAAGAGATTAGCAATTATGGAAAAGAGCACGGGTTTCTTGATTATGATACTTTCTCCAGAGCTTTTGACCTTGTTCTAAACAATTCTATTTTTGAACTTGGACAAGGTATTGGTTATGGATGGGAATTGGTTAATGGCCTTGACTTTGATTATGAAGAAGAAGAAATTATTGAAGAGCCAGAAGTTTTTCAATGGTATATTGTTTCCGATTCAGGTGCGCAAATAATTCAAGATTATACAAACGAAATTCTTTATTATCATGATAAACTTGATATTTATTTATGGGGTGTTACGCATTGGGGGACTGGATGGGATTATGTATTAACAGATATCCCTTGTAATTGTGGATACGATTCTAAGGACTTGTCTTGACTTATAAAGAGGAGAGTAGAAAAATGACTTTCAAGGAGCTTGAAGCCCTTATGGTTAAACATGGAGCAGTAATCCGTGCGATTACAGAGAATGAGCGTATCATAGTTTAGAAAAGACATGCCGATCAATTTCCAAACGCGAAAATTAAATTTCTCCCTGAATTTAATAGAGAAATGTTGGTTGAAGTAAAGCCCTGTAAACACGGTGGACAATTTGTCTTGGAATGTATAAAACATTCGGGCGCTACTGTAAAATTTAGTGGAAATCGTTCTGCCAGCGCGCCACAAATTATGGTGAGAACAAAAGATGGCAGACTATACCATGCTCCGTACAGCACATGGAGGAAGCAGGATGAACAAATTAAGTCTTAATCAATTAACACAAGCACATGTAGATCAGCTTTATAATGCGTTATACGCATTGGCCGATATGGTACTACAATTTGGATGTGAAACAACTTTTCGGCGGAAAAAGGCAGTATGTGATTCAGGTTTATCAGCATTGGAATCTGCGTTTTCTGCATTGATGTTTTGTGGGTGTAAAGTCAATAGTAATGGTACAATTTCTGTTGATCAGTTACTGAAATTTATGAAGGAGTTAGAAGAATGAAAACATATATTGATAGAGCTTTGATTATTCCAGCTTTAACAGATCGTTTCTTTGGATCACTTGACGAAGTCGCCGAATACTTGGCGGGTTTGGAGGAAGTATAAATATGAAATTGGTAAATACTTTTGTTTATTTCAAGTGATTTACGGAACGGAAAGAAAGAGAGGCATAACCTCTCTTTCTTTTTATGTGCCCATTGGAAACCTATGGACAGATCAGCGCGAAAAAATTATCTTGATTGTTTCAGTTATGGCGTATGTGTATCTAAATATGAACGGCGTTTATAGATAAGGAATACAGAATAAAAGAGAGAGGAAAAATCCTCTCTCTTTCTTTTTTTTTATTTTCTTATTTCTATTTCTCAATTAGGGCCCCCAAATACTTAATACTATACTCTATAATTACCCAGACTTAACAAGATAATTATAGGATCCCAAAAATAAAAAGAGATCCCCTATCTTGAAATTATAATTCCTAATTCTTTAATATGATTTTCTGTGAGGCCATTAAAATGCCCTGTGAGCTATTATAATGTTAGCACCTACTAAACCTACTTATCAAGCGTCTGAAATTGTAGGTTTAGTAGGTGCTAATGCCCAAGAATATACAATTGTATGATCGCCTCTTTCATCATCAACCAGCGTCAAGGACAGACACGGACAAAGAGAAAGAATAGATAGAGCTAAGAGAGTTAAAAGATTAAAGGCATAGATGATTATAGATATAAAGGATAGAATAAAAAAGAAAGAAATGGTCTTTGATTTTTGAAAATGGGAAATAGTGTGGGCATAGATTGTATATGATATGTAAGCAAGAAAAAGTGTATAATAGTGAGTGAGTGAGTGAGATTGTATTAAATGCTTAATATAATTCCGTAATGTGTATGAAGTAAACTTCACATTTGCCACTGTATGGTAGTTTTTTAACACCTGTTAAAAATTTCATATCATAATAGTATATTATTATATATAATTACAAATGTTTTGTTCAATTTATATAAAAATATGGGGGCTTGTTTGGGATGAGTTGTTTAGTTTGCTATTAAAAAACCCGTGTAGTCATACACACATAGACACATGTAACCAATTTACAGACACATGTAACAAACATGATACATATAACAGACACATACAATCAATACCTATAATAGTCATGACACATGCAACCAATATACATAGTCTAACAATCTCTTTCATATATTTTTCTTATATTTATTATTATATTTGCTTATATTTATTACAATCTATTCTAATATGCTATATTAGATAAAATATATATTCTTATCACTAATAGAAAAAATTTTTATAGATTAAAGAAGAATAAAATAAATTTTTAATTTTACTTGACATGTTCATAAAAAAGTAATAAAATAGATAGAGAAAAACTTAAAAAATATTTTTGTCTATTTTCTTGTTCATATACTGTAATATATCTATATATGAACATGAATTTAGACAAAAATATTTTAGGAATACAATTTCTTAACGAAAAAGTGCGTCGCCTTTTTCTAAAATTGTATAGCACAAAAAATAGACAAATAGACAAAAATGGAGAAAAAAAGATGAAAAACATTCCTGATAATTTGGCCGAAAAAATGAATGAAATTAAAGGCCAAGAATTAAAATATGGGCCCTTATGTGAGTCTTTGGGGCTTTCTAAAAAAGGTGGATATTCTAAGCAAAAACAATTAGAAGATTTGGCCCTCTATTGTGATCTTCAAATACTTAGTAGCCCTACGAGATATAGAATTGATGAAGTCTATGAAAATGAAATAAAGGCATTTTCTAAACTTAATAAGAATAATAAATATCAAAATATATTTGATGCTATTGTTTATCAAACTTTTCAAAAGAATGATGGCCGCACTTTGTTTTTGTCTAATACTGAGCTCTTAAAATTATTTGGCCTTGTGAATGATAATTTTATTTATTCTTGTAATATTGATACAATGTCCGCCCTTGGAGATGAATATATCAATTTTCCTGAAATATCGGCCACAGCAAAAAAAATATTGGTCAGATGGACTTTGACCAAATTAGAGAATATGGCAAAAAGAGATTTAATTCGTCTAAGCTCTGGATATAGATTATATTCAGAACATTATGGGCGCCATGGTTATTTTATTCTCGGGCATAATGTCCCTTTAGAAACAGATTTAGATAAACAATGTATGGCCCTGTTAAGTAGAGCCAAAGAAATTGCTGTCCCTGGATATGAGAATGGATGGTTATCTGATAATAAATATAAATTTTTGAATAAAACAATAAAAGAATTATGTGCAAAAGAATTTGACGATCAATATATTTTTCTTAAAAAAGTAATCACTTTATCTCCTCCTACTGAAAGCAGAATTATAGAAAAGTTACAAAAAATATATCAAGAATTTCCTGAACTTAAAACCATAAATCAAGAATCTTATAGAAAGATCATGTCCACTAAACAACTTGATTCTTTCTCTGGCGAAATACGGCGCAAATTTAGCGATATTAATATTAAATTAGAGCCCAATTTTTTATTTAAAGACATAATAAAAAGAGATGTATGAAAATGATTATACATCTCTTTTTTATTTTATTTTTTATGAAGAACTACCAGTTATTTGAATCCATACATCATTTATTTCTAAATCTTCGGGCTCAGTTTGAGAAATTATAACCGGCTTTTTTGTCCATGTCAATTTATTATCTTTTACAGTCAATATTTCTCCTTCATTGGCTGCTCCGTAGGGGGGGGGGTATTTAACAACATTCCCTATACTCATTTCCTCATCTCCTTCCTATATAGTTTTAATTATATATCCATAAATATATTTTATCTACTGTGACATCACCTTCTGATACCACAGAAACATCAAAATATATTTGGTCAATATTATTATTGCTGTGAGTTATTTGTAATTGTATTCCACTAAAATAATCAGCATCAACATTGGACGGAGAAAGAATTCTAAAAGAATAAGTATTGTTTATTTCTTCTTTTACATTTTGAAAAATAAATGGAATCAACAAGGTGTCGTTTGCTCTATTTCCTGTATAGTTAAGAGTCGCATATCCTTGTATAATTGCTTCTTCAGAATTGCTCAATAGAATAGTTTTTCTTCCTATACTCACCACAGGGGGAGGGCATAGGTTTCTAATTGATCTCCACCGGTTTGTTTTTTACTATATGCTCTTTGTGTTATACTTTTTACTGTGCTCCTTATAGCATCTATATTATACACATAATATCTCGCAACTTTTTCGTTTGAGAAAGGTAGAATCGAACCAAATATAATTATCACTCCAATTTTCTTCTAATAATTATTGCAGGACCTTGTCCTTCTTCTCCTTCTTCAGTATATATTCTATCATCAGCAACAAAAACATATTGTCCTGTTCCGCTGCGCCCACCTGAACCGTATCCTACAGTATCATTGGCATCTTTAATAGCATACCCGCTTCCGCCGGACGCTTTTTCATATCCAAAACCAGAAATGGCACTCGTTTCCACTTTTTTCGTCCCATCTTCTCCTTTTTCTGCCATTAGAGTTAAAGAAGAATGATAACTCCCTACTTCTCCTCCTGTCCCGGGCGTAGATGAATTAAAATCTGCGTTACTACCATTTTCGCCACGATCAACATAATAGTCTCCAAAAGTAGATTTATTATTATTAACTGAAAGAGAATATTTTTGTCCTTTGTTTATATTTAGTGTAATTTTAGCACCTGATCCTCCTCCACCGCCGCCGGTAAACTGTTTAATAGAATAAGTTACCAAAGGATATGATCCTTGGGACACTTGTTGCCCCATCCAATTACCGCCAGTGCCACCTTGAGCATGAAGTTGTACAACATAATTTCCACTTTTGGGGCATTCCCATTCAGTGAGAGTTCTATCTTCTGTTTTTAAAGTTGTTCCTTCTTCATTATAAATCGTATATTTATTTGGTGTAACAACCCACTTATATTCTTCGACTTCTGGTTCTACTGGTGTTCCATTCATTTCCACCCAAGCTAATTTATTTTCTTTAATAGACAAAACTTTACCTTCGTCATCAACTGTCCAGGAGGGGACACCAATTTCATTAAATTTAATAATATTTGAAATACTCATAATTTCTCCTTAAAAAACGACACCTTGCACATAATAGTTATATGAAGATAATTGCCTTATTGATAAAATGTTATCATTTAGACTTATATCGCTAAAAGACAAGTTCCAATCTGGGCCAAACTTGTAATAACTATAATCTTCCCATGCTACTGGTGGTTCATTTTTGAATATTGTAGCACTGCCATAAAACTTGTAATTCTGGTTACTTATTAAATAAAAATTTAAAATGGCATAAGATGGAATAAAATCAAATTTTATTGTTACATATTGATAGTCATAAGAAGTAGCTAATTTATTAACTATTCCTACTTGGGGGGGGCAGACATTAAATTAATCATAATTATTCATTCATCCTTTTAAAAACTAATAAAGTTAATGACCATAAACTGTAATTTGGATTATCTCCTTGAGTTCCCCAATGGACTGTAACGCCATTTGTTAAATCAATATTTGTGATAGCTAAATAATTATTATATATTTCATTATTTTTTTCCATAACAATTTCTGGTCCATAAGATGTTGTTCTTGTTGACAATGATTGATAACAAGAAATACCTTCTATTTGTGTAAAATTGATAGGAGTAAAATTATCATTTCTCCAAAAAGTATCTATAGCGCACAAATCTCTATACTTAAATTCTGATACTTTAGCATTACCCCAACTATTGGTGTCAATATTTAATGGAGCATTCGACCACTCATATCCAAATGCCATACAGGGTTCCCAATTTCCAGGAGATAATCCTTTTATAATATATCTTTTATTTATATCTGGACCAAAAATAAAACATGCAGTTTGTGGTTCCACAGTCGCGTTATAATATCGCATTGGTTGATTGCCGATATAACAAATATATAAATCAGGGGATTCATCTTTAAGTATGTTTGATGGCGTTTGTGTCCATGGAATTTCAGTTTTTATAACTGTTTTTCCTGTTACTGCTTGATTATTTCTATAATTTTCTAATGTCCCCACTAATTGATATGTTCCTGCTTCCGCCATACCACCTGGAATTTTATTATTTAATTCCATCAACACTTGAGAGACATTGGTCCCAGTAAATCCAGTAGTATCTTTACTTAATTTAATTTGAGTATCTAATGATTCTGGATATAATTCATTATAATCAGAATCACTTTTCTGTTTCATAGTAATATTATATTTAGACATTATTATTAGCCTCCTTTAGGGAAGCAACAATAATGCCCCCCCCAGTTTTGATTAGAAAATAAACAAAAATTTAATTTGTTAAAATTCATGATATCACCTATTAAAAAAATATTTGTTCTTTAATTGCTAAAAACAATAAAATTGCAAGCAATATAATTTGTAATACAACTTCACGTATCATTTGTTTGTTGCATTTTTCCTGTAATTAATTCAGAGTACGGAAGATTTCTGATCCATTCACAAAATTCTCTCCATTCATCAAGCTTATGTCCTTTACGAGATTTGTAGATGTTTGCTAAGACTTCGTAGTTTAGCATGACGGTCCGCTTCTGGTTATAAGAGCCAGGAAGAAGCTGAATCATTTGCCACCAGTATTTCTTGTCTTTGGTTTCAAGATATAACTCACGAAAACGATTAAGTACGTTACAAGTCATTTGAATATACCCCTTCGGAGAGAAATAACACCAATCACCATCAACGTTTATAGCTGCAAGAGCGTGGTCTTTGACGTTTTCTGTTTGTTCATCCCATTCTGATATATCATTAATATCAAACAGATGTTCCGTCGAAAAATCGTCTAATGTAAACTTTTTTTTATGAATACAGTGCATTGTCGAGCAGGAGTTTGTGACTGTTCCGACCTTATATGTATCCATTTCAGCCCACCAGTATCTTGGTGCAATAATATCCACATATACTGTAATCATTCGCATAAATTTTCGATGGTCCGTTCCTGCATTCCGCAGCCGGGTCATTAAATTAAGGTCGTTCGGGCCAATACAAAAAACTTCACTGCCCTCTTGTCTCATTAGTAGGACTCCATTTGGTAAATCAGAAAAATTTGGAGCTTTTTCATACCAGCAACTATCGCTCTTCTCCCAACTCTCCAAAGGATTTCGCATTCCACTGATCGCATGTTCCCAGCCAACAACTTTTTTATTTTCAAACTTAATCATCATGCTCTCCTTGCTTCAATAAAAATCGCCACTCTTCTTTGCTTCCATAATAAATCCTATTAAATAAAAATTATTTTATCATCTGGAGGCATCCAATTAAAATAAAAACCTCTATCTCCATTTATAAATATAACTTCTTCTTTACCGCAATTTTTACATCTTGCTATTACTAAGTTTTTATTGAAACTTTCTATAATTGACCAGTCATGATTATGAGTAAAACAATAATATCCTGTCAAATCTTTTTTCATTTTAATTAATCAATTACAGTATCCCAATTAAAGTTTTTAATAACTTCATAATCTTTTTGTTCTACATCCAATGATAACAAATAATGTTTCAATTTATTATAATGAGCTCTACAAGATTGAACATGATTATCCATAGATTGCTTTAGTCCCAATACTGTTTGCATATCAATTTCACTTTCCACTTCATTATTTGCATGATAAGTAATAGAATCATCAGCAGACAAAGTATTGGCAGAAGAAGTCACTTTTTGATACATATTATTAATATTAATTTGATCTGCTAAAGACAAAGAATATTGTTTTCCATTATATTCAATACCGGAAGTAATTTTTCTTTCACATTCATTACTAAGCTCTTGGATAAGTTTTTCTGTTTTTACAAACATTAAACTTCCGTCAGTTTTCTTTTTACGACCTTTTACGTCTTTCTGCATCTCAAATTCTTCTTCAGTCATTTCTTCTGCATTTTTAGGGATTCTGGACAAATCATCAATTTCCCCAATTTGACCTGGATGCCCATTTTCATCTCTAATACACCAATAATACATTTAATTACTCCTTTTTAATGCTACAATATTTAATCCCCATAAACTATAATTATTATTACTACCTGATTGTAAACCAAAATAGCATGTGATATTATTATTATCAATATTACCTATCATCCATCTGGTACGCAAATAACCTGATGTTGCGTTAGTAGAAAATTGACAACTATAATCTTTTGATAATATATTACTACTTGAATTATGATAACTGATTAATCCATCAATCTGTGCTATTTGTGAAGGACTATAATCAACTCCATAAAATTCTTCTATTACTCCCCAAGCTGTATAATCTAAAGTTGAGAATGTGGCTCCAGCATAATTTTCATTTATTTTAAAATTATTGAAATCATATCCAAAGCCTATTCCATATTTTTTGTTATTTAATGTACTATATATTTTATCTATATCAGGGCCTATAAAAAAAACGCCAGTTTCAAAATCACCTTTGGTTTTTTTAAATGGAGTATTAGAATTTCCTACCCATAATATATATAAATCTGCATCGTCTGTTGGAGCCGATGTCCATGGAATTTCAACTTTATTTACTACATTAGCAGTCATACTTTCATTATTTCTATAATTTTCTAAATAACCTATAATCTTATAAGAAGAACCTGCCATACCACCTGGAATTTTATTATTTAATTCCATCAACACTTGAGAGACATTGGTCCCAGTAAATCCAGTAGTATCTTTACTTAATTTAATTTGAGTATCTAATGATTCTGGATATAATTCATTATAATCAGAATCACTTTTCTGTTTCATAGTAATATTATATTTAGACATTATTATTAGCCTCCTTTAGGGAAGCAACAATAATGCCCCCCCCCAGTTTTAAGTTTTGGGTAATATTAATCATATATTTCTCCTTTTAATAAAAAAATAATATGTGTGCATACAAAACATAATCTGCATGACATAAAATATTTGTGTCAGCATACATATCAATATAAAAAACACTTGATGTACCTGATGAACTTAATAATTCAAAACTTGTTTCTCCACCTTTTTTGAATATAAAAGTATAATACAAATGCGGCTCTCCTACAGAAGCACTGACACTCATTATTGCCCATTTATAAGTTTTATATCCTTCATTAAAAGGTATTGATATTGCAGTATAATCTTGATCTATTTCTCCTTCCCAATAAGCTGCTACCCCCCCCAGAGAAGCAATTTCATTATTTAATTTCTGTCCAATACTTCCATTAACAATCATAATATCTCTCCTTTATAATTATCCATAAGGATATCCCCAAGAATAATCCCATCTGACGCCACCCGTATAAGATGTTCTAAAATAATTATGAATTCCATCTCCTCCATAATATAGATACTCTTTAGGCAAACATCTCACATAATCAGTTCTACCAGCTTTTTCTTTTGCCCAATTATTAAGAACATCAGTGGCTAAAACTTTCAAATCATAACCATAATCGCTGACTGTTGGTACATTTGCACTATATGCAAATTGATTAGGTTGCAAAATTACACCTGAGATAGTATTAGGAAAATTACTATTATCTACTCTATTCAAAATAACCCACATAACACAGGCAATTTCAGTTTTACTTTTAATTCCTCGTGATTCACAATAAGCAACTTTAGCCAACATATTTACATCATTAATTGTATAATAATCTTCATAATTAAAATTATCTTGTGTTACATTAAGATAATTTTCAATATGAGTTAAAATTTGTTCTCCTGTGTTCTTTTCATTAAAAAAATCTGTTTTTTCATATTCATTCAAATTCAAAAAATCAATTTTTAAATTTCTTTGTTGTTCATAAATTGCCCCAACAATTAAACTATGATCTGTATTTAATTTCGCGCATTCATACATCTCTGTCATATAATTAACATTTGCATCAAAATTTTCAATATTAACACCATTAGGAACTCTTGCATAAACAGTAATACTTAAAATTAAACACAAAATAATTAATAAAGTTGAAATACGTTTAATCATAAATAATATTTATCCTTTTTATTTTTGTTCTTTTTTCGGCGAATTAGGAAGTGGCATCCAGTGGGTGACAATCACAGGGTATCCTTTCCCCATTTTTCTTTCAATCCCCCAGTGATCTTTGTAGTTGTGTTTAAAGTTGGAATATGCAAGGCCATCAAGTCCATAAATTTTGTTGTTGCCCCAATATTCAGGAGCATAGACAAAATACCATCCATCCTTTTCCGGTAATCTCTCCTTGACGCTAATCCAATCATTCATGCTGTCCGCCCTCCCCATCTCGAATTTTCTTTTTCATCTCTTTTGCGATTTTTTCACCTACGCCGAGAGCGTAGGAATAAATCAGCCAACAAACAAAACTCATCGCCCAACAGAAAATCAAGACAGGAATCGGCACTACAAGCCATCCGTTTGCTTTGACAATAGACAGGATGATGTCCAGAAAAAGAAGCAGTTTAATCATCATTGTAGCCCTCCCCGTCGTGGATGTTATTTTTTCGTACACGTTCCCATCTTCTGTAATTCGCTTGGCTTATTTTTTCCCGATGCTGATCTGTCAGGGTTTTCCCTGCATTATGATAATGTTGATGTGTTGTAAATGGGACGAGGGCCAGATTCTCTTTTCGTGCATCCAACTTGTTTTCGTTGATGTGGTGGACAATATACCCATCCGGGATTTCTTCTTGTAGCCAATACATCATGAGTAATCTATGAATTGAAATTTTTTTATCGTAAATGCAAATTGATGGATAGTCTCTACGTAAAACTATTTTCTTTGTACTGCAAATCGGTTTATCACTATACCATAACGCAGCGTTAATTAGCTCGTTTTCAGCATAAATCGCATTACAGCAGTTTACAAGTTTCACTTTCCTTTGTTCATTAACTATCATCTTTTCCTCCATCGAATTTGTTGCCGACGATCTCAATTCCGCTCGTTGACAGATGTATATTTACGCCCATGCTTTCAGCGCCATTCAACCAAACACAAAATCTATTCCACTCTTGATCATAGCATACAGGGGCTTCTTTTTGTTCGCCGTTCCAGTTCGTCCAATGGATGATATCCCCCTCAAAAATCTTCGTTCCGTTCTTATCGGTCATTCCGGTGTACTCGCAGACCGTGGAGGGGGCAACCTCAACTTCATCGTACTCGTGGAGATTGTCAATCCAGCCGAAAAACGCAATTAGACTACCATCATGGGCGCACTGGCATTTCCCTTGCCTTTTTAGGGTGCAATCAGCACGGTCATATACCGGATACCCTTCCACCCACTCACCATCACTTAGCCGCTTGGCTTTGAAAAGAATCTCTCTCATTCTGCACCTCCGATGATCTCGTCAAGGGTGATGATTTCATTTTGGCGAATAGAAGGAAACAAAGAGGGGTCGAGTGTTGCAATGACAAGTTTCCTGTTGAAAACTCTAATGCCGAAGCCATACATCTCAATGCTTTCTGCCTCTGAGTATAACATCTTGATAGCCTTCGCCCTCTCCACCTCCTGCTCCGTCCAGCGGGGCTCGCGGATGATGTAGTCAGAGTGATTGATAATATAACAAAGTTCACTGGAGGTCACTTCCCCACCATGTACATTTCTAATTTTTCCATCTGGGCCGATAAGATAACTTTTCACTTCGTCAAATGGGAAATCATTAAACTGGAAGCTCTGATTTACCTCCACCCTAAGCACTTCACAAATTCTTGGCTTGCTCATGTTGGCCTCCTCCATATTAGATACAGAAAATATTTTTTCCGTCTCAGAGTTTTGAAACTTTATAGACATTTTCTTTATTGTTTCTTCGTTTATCAAAATGAATTGTTTTTGTATTCATTTTTATTTATTTACTAAATAATTCTTGATATATTTGGCTTGTTATTACATCTTGGCTATCTTGATATTTACCTTGATATTTAGTTAAAACTTCACCAATAATAGTATGATAATAAATTTGACAAATGTCAATATTTGGATAAATCACTATTGGTTGAACACAACTTAATTCTAAAGTCCAATATCCTCTAAAACCAATATCTCCAAATCCAGCAGAAACATGTACAAATAATCCTAAACGTCCGTGGGAAGATCGCCCTTCTAACATAGGAACAAGATTTTGAGTTTCAGTATATTCATTGGTTCTACCCAGATATACTCTTCCAGGTTCTAACAACAAACCTTCTTCAGGAATTTCAACAATATGATAATCATTATTGATTTTCATATCTAATTTTTGTTTGTTGTAAACTAATAATTTATTGTTTAAAGTTAAATTATAGCTATTAGGATTAAGTTTGTTAAAATCAAAAGGATCAATAATAATTGAATTTCCTAATCGTTTATAAATTGCATCTCCAGTTAAAATCATAAAATATTTTTATACTCCTTTTGTTTTAATCAAGCATATCTCTTGCTCTTTTCAATCTTTCTCCAATAGCTTTTCTTTCTTCTTCTGTTAGCACTCTCTTCTTTTTAGGAGAAATAAATTTAAACCAATCAAAAGGTACATGTGCAACAATACTTCCATCACAGTTTTTTTCAAAATCAACTAAATCAGGATAAATTTCTTTATATTGCTCAATTTTTGAAATAAATTTACGTTCGCTTGTATATAAAGTGCATTTTTCTTCTCCAACGATTCTTTCAATAGAAGTTTCTTTCATGATTATATCTCCTTTTTATTCTTCTATATTTATACCAATTTCATTGGCATAATGAACCTTAATATCAAATTCTTCTTTAAGAATGGTTATTGTATCGTTTGGATTTCCGTAAAAAAATTCTTTGTGTTTATTTTCTTTGTTTACTCTTTTTGAGTCCAATCTTTGATGTATCTTTGTTTCTATATCAAAAACATTTTCTGAAAAAACCAAACCATTACATTCAAATACAAAAGGTACGCTGGCACTTGATAATTCAGACAACCTAATTAAAGGATTTAATCTTCTTGTGCAACCAATTTTATACATACCTGGCATAGATTTAGTAGTTGCTATATACAACCATCCAGCCGAACTATGATTAATTCTCCAATCAATCTCATTTTGTCTTTTATCAATTTCAGCGAGCTTATTTTTAATTTGTTCTTGATCTTCTTTTGTAATAGATTGGCTTAAAATTTTTTCTAAATCTTTTCTTTCCTTTTCAAGTCTTTTTTTCTCTTTGTCTGCTTCAAAAAGTAATTTTTCTTGTTCTCTTAATTTAAATCTTGCTTTTTTAGCTTCTTCTTTTTCGTTAATTTGCGCTATTTTTTTATCTAATTCTAATTTTAATAATCTGATACTTAAATGTAAATATTCCTCGTTAATTTTTACTCCAATTATTGAAGCCTTTTTATTACATCGGTTAAAATTATTAGTGATTAAATCTATACTTCTTGACAAATTTTGAGAAGTTACGCTTTTTTTCTTTCTATCAAAAAAAGAATTAAATCCAAACAATAAACTTTCACAATAAGAATGTTGAAATAAAATACCTTTTGCTAAAGAATGATCTACTTTATACTCTTTTATAATTATATATAAAGCATTTCTCGATATAAGTTGAGCCATTTCTTTTTTAATTTGATCTATCTTAGTGTTAATCTCAACAAAAGAAGTAATTTCAGGAATATATTCTATTCCTATATCTTGTAATTCAATTAATCCTTTATTAGTTCCTAATAAATTTATTGTTTCATCTAATTCTTTTTTATAAATTTGAAGTTGTAAATTAATTGTATTTAATTCTTCTTGTTTTTTATCAATTTCTAATTGTATTTTATTATTTAATAATTTTTGAATAAAAAAATTAAACATATCGTATTCCCTCATTATCACTTTATTGTTTATAATAAGATTAACATAATTATGTTTAATTGTCAAATTATTATTTTTATAAATTATACCAAAATATAACGATTATTATTAACAATTTTGACGAATATTATTAATAATGCCAATTAATTTTGTCTTTTTTCTCTGGCGGACAACGATAAGCAAGCCAAGATTCTCCGTACTCTTCCAGTAAATAACCCTGGACTGATATGCCTTACAGGACAAGGTGTTTTCCTCTGTCCCAATATAATAGTCTCCACTGGCTTTTCCCCGGTTCTTCAAGATTTTGTACCCATACAGGCTCTTCATTCATCTCCCACAGTTCTTCCAATGTCAGCGGTTCATTGCTGGGCTGTGGAATGGTGAGTATACTATCTATATCATCCTTGAAATCTGCATACGTCGCTGCCCATGATACAGGAGCAGTTTCGTTATTCCAAGTATCAAAAATCCGCTTATTGTATAGTTCTTGCAACATATCAGCATCAATTGGTCTCATTCTTAATCTCTCCATCCATGTGCGCGCCACAAGTGGGACAAATTGCAATATTTGAAATGAATTTTGATCTAACGTGGCACACGCTACAAGTTCCGCACATACAGCTTTTAATTAAGCGGTTTGGCCCTAAGAACTCCCAACGCCCATGCTTCACCTCCGCAACGTCGGCGGCGGGGATGTGTGCGATTTCGCTCCAAGCCGCAACATAGTCTCCGCTGGTTCGCTTGACTACATCTAATGCTGCCGCCCTCTCAATGTACTCCTTCATTCCTTTTCCCTCCGTAGTGCGGCCTCAATTTCCAAAATCGAGAATGTATGACTTAATGGCTCTGCATTCGGTATTTCAGTCTCCGCCGTGATAAAGATATTTTCAGGCGTGTAGTCCTTAATAACCGCATTGCACCGCAATCCTACGCTGCTCTTGTATGAAATTTTATACCCAGGTTGGCACGGCAGCACTACGCACCGCCTCTCTCTGTCCGCCAAGGCCAGTTCCCACAGGCGATCAAATGAAACCCCAAAAATATCCTCAATGATTTCTGAAAAGGTCATATCAAACAGGCTGCATTTATTCATTTTACAATTCCTCCTTCTTATCGCGTGGCTTCTGAATATTCCACTTTTCTGTGCTGCAGGGATATTCTGATGGGATAACCATAATTCCGTTCTCTCTCATTATTTTCTTCATCCGCTCCAACTCAAGTTGGGTTTCATGGCAAACTGCTTTTTCTTCCTGGTACATCTTCTGCAACCTCTCGTTTTCAGCCAGCGGGGCGGTGAGGGCGTCGGCGGCGTCAATTCCATATAGCTTTGCAGCTTCAATTAGTTTCTCAATGTTCATCAGGTTTCCTCCTCTCCCTCCGGCGGGCGGTTGGAATTTTTCAACCTATATCCCTCATCAAATGCGGACAAGAATTTATCAAGAATCCGGTCCCGCAGCTTGTTATATCTTAACAGGTTATTGTGGCTTCCACCTTTGCACGGTGCGGGCAACTTTCCAAGCTCCCTCATCTCAACGATCATGCGGGTTATGTCTTGATTGATATCATTCATCTTTCAGCGTCTCCTTCCACCACGTCCCGTCTGGTTTATCCCTCCGAATGCTTTTATAAAATGCACATTTACTTGCTTCGGTTATGTTAAAGTGAGCACTTGGGCAAACATCCTCGAAAGCACAACTGTCGCAAATATCAGCCATCTTTCAGCTCCTCCAATCTCCATGTACTATACGGAGCATGATACAATCGCCCATCATCTGTACACACCATAATCTGCATTGCTGAGGCGGTCGGGGTGTAGATTTTTGTTATCACGCCCCGGACACCGCTCACCATGCAAACGACCCTGTCACCTATCTCCATACAGCGCCTCCAATCTCTCCATCACCTTCTGCACGGCCTCGCCCGTCATGGAAGCGCCGCAGTTGTGGCAATAGTTATAACCAAAAATGGATTTCGCATGACACTCACTGCACTCGTCATAGCCCTCATGCTTAATCCATCTCCCATGCCGCACCTTCTCCACCTGCTCCCGGCTGACGGAGCGGAGGGCGGAGAGAGCAATCTCAGCCATCTCTTTCCGCCTACGGTATAGGATGTCGTTCTCTCCCGGATTATGTCCAGAACCACCTGCGCCGCCGTGAGTTGTTTTTCAAAAAGGGTAATCGCTTCTTCCCGTGTCATTTTTATACGACCTTTCTCTTTCGTTCATTAGCAATATACTGACACCCACAATTAGGGCAATCAAAGGCATCGTATAAGGTAGGCTCCATTTTATTAGAAGCTATAAGAAACAGTTCTGTTTTTTCACGGGCAATATAATGTCGCTCCTTAGTTAGTTCAAATACATGCTCGCATACTTTGCATGTTGTTTTATTCAACTTTTTACCTCCAACATCGCCAATTCTCCACCACAAGCCATATATCCACAACAATCTATCCAACTGTCTATATGATTTTGATTAGAAGACGCACGAGCAATTTTTAATAAAGCCATAAGTAAAGCTACTGTTACTTCGTCTACTTTTACTTCTGTCCCATCAGCTACACATCTTGAACGAATTACAGGCTCCCAAAGTTTAGCAATTAAAGAAAAAGAATTTTCAGGTCCACCATATTCTTTGTTACGATCTTGCGAAACAATTCTTTCTGCTTCTTCAAGAATTGCTTCACGTGAATCAAATATATTTTCTTTTACATATTTTTTCATATTTTCTCCTTTTTTTTACATTATTTTTTTTATTAATCCATGCAATAGCAAATTAGAAGAATATAATCGCTCTAATTATTCTTCGTGACTGATTCTCTTTCGTTCGCCAAAACTGCAATACTCATCCCACTGGTGTGTCAACATCATGTGCAGGCATTCACAAAGAGGGGATTTTCCGTCACAGTCAAAGGAAATTTTACTCTCTTTGCCATACTTGCACTCCCGTGCCTCACCTCCGCAACGTCGGCAGTTGGGATACGCTCAATATATTGCGATGGTTCAAGACCTTTTGCCCATGCATGTTTTGCGGCTTGTATAGCGTCCTCTCGCTTGATGTACTCAGCCATTCTTCATCTACTCCAACTCGGCCTCTTGCTCTTTCAACAATGTATCTCGCCGTTCCAATTCTGCAGCCTGTTGGGCAATCAGTTTTGATTTCTGTTCCAGCTCGGCCCGCAGCTTCTCGTTTTCGATCTGGAGCGTGGAGAGGGCGGTAGCGGCATCAAGCGCAACGCCCCTTCCCAATTCTTTCCCTTCAAAATATCCATTTAGTTGCTCAATTAGCTTCTTAATATCCATTATGTAGCGTCTCCTTTCTTTTCGTCACTACTCGCTCACAGGAAAACAAGAAGAATCTCTTAAACATCCACCACGGCATAATTACCAGAAAGAGAACCCATGCCATATCACTCAATATTCTCATACAGCACTTCCAATCTCTTTCTTAGTTCCTCCCACGCCTCCGGGGTGAGGGGGCGGCCGCAGCAAGGGCAATACTCCCATGGAATCCAGTCGTTTTGTGCGTCACACGTGGTACACGCTCTTGGATGCCATCCGAAATTTCGGCAGGCCACGCAGGTTTTCCTCTCACATTCAGTACACCCCACCCACACCCGCTCCATCTGCTCCTGCGTGGGTGGGGTGAGGGCGATAAGAGCAATCTCAGTCATCTTTATCCCTCTTTTTTTTTGTTTTTCTTTATATTATCTATTCATCTTGTAATTGTCAAGTGTTATTTTGAATAAAATATATAATATATTATATAATAAAATTATTTA